>Ga0302325_10025780_pt1 | contig 12216 bp, 8 predicted proteins | sample Palsa_T0_2_FD_201948 | JGI IMG/M metagenome (GOLD analysis project Ga0302325, IMG submission 201948) | Peat permafrost microbial communities from Stordalen Mire near Abisko, Sweden - Palsa_T0_2 | ecosystem: Environmental > Terrestrial > Soil > Palsa > Peat permafrost | place: Sweden: Abisko...
GTCCACGGTGAGCAGCGGCGGCAACTCTTTGAACCTGATCTCTGCGCCCGACCTCGCCGCACCGAACTCTTTAAATCTGGATACGCATTGCTCATGGAATGCGGACAATATAACCGACACAATGCCGATTCTACAAAGCAGTACCACCGTCTGCCTCGGCAATCCAAGCGGCCAACTTACCAACCAGTGCACCCCAACCAATAACAAGCCGAACAATGGCTGCGTGATTCCGGCTGACATTACGTCCTCCACCTGGCCGACCTCCGGCCCGAATTGCGGGACCGCAGCCAATAGATTTCTCGGGCCCTATGTGAATGAAGTGGACCTGTATCAAACCAATGTCACTCCCGGCAATACCACCGCCGGAAGCGCGTGTATCACGACGAATGGTTCCTCAAACACCCCGTATTCTACGGGCGCAACCTCTTGCACCAGCAATCCTCCGATACGCCTTGGAAATTCCGGCATCAGCGCGCTGAACCCCATTTTCAACGCGCAAAACGCCACCATTGACTGGAGTCCAGACGGGCTGTTCTACACTGTCACCACCGACTGGTGGTGCACGTTTGGCGCGACTACGTTGGGACAGGACACCATCTGCGGCGGCGTAGAGTGGCAGGCGAGTACTTCGTATTCAGTGGGGGATATCATCACTCCCACGGTCGGGAACATAGTGGCGAACTGCACTTATACCGCGTCCGGGACTGCGCCGCTGGTAAGCGGAAGTACGGAGCCGACCGGATGGGGCACGCTCACCGGAGGAGTTTGTCCGGCGCAAATACCTGCCACTGGATTGGATGGCAATATCACCTGGATTCGCGTCGGCGCCATCGGAAAACAGAACGCACGGTCGGATGTGATTGTAGGGAGCACCTCAATCAATTGAGGTTGCTCCGACGGCTCATTCCGGGACCGCAACGAGCGGTCTCAGAAGTGGGTACCTGGAAAAAGGGCTGACGTTCGCCGCCTCAGTCCGAGCGGTTGAAAGGGTGCACATCGTATCCATGTAGACAAGGGAAGTCCGTGCTTCTCCGAACGGATACTCGAGGAGAAACGACGAAGCAGTCTTTGTGAAGGGAGGCTAATTTAAATTCTGCATGAAATTCTCTCGAATCCTGATCGTACTCTTGCTCGGGACAGCTTCGAGCTTGAGCGCCGCGCTAACCAACACTACGACCACGCTCACGTCTTCGCAGAATCCTTCCACTTATGAGCAGCCGGTTACCTTTACCGCAACGGTCGACGCCGCGGGCTCCCCGCTGCCGGCATCTGCGGATGGAGATACCGTTACGTTTCGGCAAGGATCGAACGTACTGGGAACAGGCTCGTTGAACCATGGCTCAGCCAGGTTTACGATTTCGACGCTGACCACAGGCGGCACGGATAACATCACGGCGGTTTACGCCGGTGACTCGACTTACGCGAGCAGCACGTCGGCAGCAGTGAAACAGGTCGTAAACCCAGTCACCACAAGCACCAGCGTGTCTACTTCGCAGAATCCGTCCAATGTAGGGCAGTCTGTGACGTTTACGGCAACCGTAACGCCCTCTGAAAGCGCCGGAACGCCCACCGGCAACGTGGCGTTTGACGATGGGTCCACCGTTCTGGCGACCGTGGCGCTTTCCGGAGGCGTAGCCTCCTACACGACCACCACGTTAGCCGTTGGCACCGATCCCATTACAGCGGTCTACAAGGGCAGCACTTCGTTTGCGACCAGCACTTCCGGAGCCGTGAATCAAAGCGTGGGCGTCGGGACCTTCACCTATCCCACAATGATCTGGAACGGCATCACGCGTTATTACGAAGTTTTTGTGCCGTCGGCTCTCTCTGCGGATCCCCCCATGCTCCTGATGCTGCATGGCACGAGGACAACGCCGTCTACGGGTTCTGATCCAACGCCCGTCATTACACTGGATTGGGGCTGGCAAAGTTACGCCAACCAGTACGCTTTTATCTTGGTGCAGCCCGCCTCCACATTTGACCCGGCAACGAACCAGTGGAACTGGAATTCGTATTGCATGGACGGCACAGCGTTATGCGCTCCGTATGGGGTGGACGGAGGAGCGTTTCCCTACGCGGAGGGTTGTGGCTCAACAGATGGGGAGTGCCCAGACGATATCGGCTTCCTGAGAGCGCTGATTCAAAATCTTACAACTCAATACAATGTGAATCGGAATCAGGTTTACGTTACCGGCTTCTCCTCGGGCGCCCAGATGACGGAGCGTGTGGGCAACGAACTCTCCGATATTGTGGCCGCGATTGCTCCTGTTTCAGGCCCGCTCTACAATGCCCAGGGGAATGTCTCTCCACCCCTGCCCCTACCGACACCTCCGAACCCGTTCCCGCCCATTTCCGTTCAGTTGTGGGAAGGCACCGAGGATCAGAACTTGTGGCCCTGCGGCTACGGCCAGACCAACTACTCTGGCGTTATCTTTACCGTGGATTCGGCGGATGACACGTTCAACTACTGGACCCAACAGAATCAAGGCACTGGGCCAGCAACTACGCAGCCTTTATGCTCGAACGGCGTGCCCAATAATGCGAACGATGCTCCTTCTCCGGAGTTACCGGAGCTTTCGGGCGATACGGAGTACATACCGGGCGATACTGGCAACTTTGTTACGGGCTGCGTACCCCCTCCAAGAGGGTCCACAGCTTCAATCACGGGAGCGACCGAAGTGGGTGCGAGGGTCACGATCGACAGCAAATTGAATCCCGGAGCAGGATGTCTGGTCATAATCACGGGAATGATTCCATCTAGATACAATGGGTATTGGGTGGTCACAGAGTCTACACCGACGGCCTTTCAGTACACCGCGACGGCGGTCGGACTGGAGAGCGCAACAAGGCTTGGAAGGGCCATCGCGAACCAGATAGTTCAGGTCCAATTGGTTTGGGAGCCGGGCGTGGCACACAGCTGGAATGAGTACAACATCCCCTATATCTGGTCATTCCTTTCCGGTCATCCGAAGTAAGGACGCGGCTGCGCAAAGTTTGCCGTTGCCTCGGAAAATATCGCGAGAGCGGCGTAGCGTCGAAAGCGGGCGAGTCGTTCACGACCACTAGTCATCGTCCGGATCGGCGGGTTGACCGGTGTCGTCGACGATCCAAGCAAGGCGGCCTGCCGTGCCGGCGCCGGAGGAACTCTGGCGAAGAACGGCATAGCCATGGTCATCGAACTATGACCGTCCAACGTTGGGAGACAGTCAAAGAACTTCTGGACCAAGCGCTGCAACTCCAGCCCGCGCAACGAGCGCGGTTCCTCGATGAGGCCTGCTTGTCCGACGTTTCGCTGCGCGTCGAGGTGGAATCGCTTCTGTTGGCCGATGAAGGCGTCCGCTCCAGCTTTCTGCAGACGGCGCCGTGCGCGGACCAAGGCCACATCCGTGCGGCCGCTGCCTTGGAAGCGGGGCAAGTCTTCGAGCAGCGTTTTCAAATCGTCCGCAAACTTGGTGAAGGTGGCATGGGGCAAGTCTGGCTCGCGGAGCAGACCTCTCCCATTCGTCGACAGGTCGCCCTGAAGCTGATTAAGGCCGGAATGTACGATGAGGCGGTCGTACAACGTTTCCAAGCGGAACGGCAGTCGCTGGCAATCATGGATCACCCCGCCATCGCCAAGGTGTTCGACGCGGGCGCGACACCACAGGGTCAACCGTACTTCGTAATGGAATACGTCCCCGGATTACCGATTACGGAGTATTGCGATCACAAGAAGCTCAGGATCAGTGCCCGGCTCGAACTCTTCATCCAGGCTTGCGAGGGCGTGCAGCACGCCCACCAGAAAGCAATCATCCATCGCGATCTGAAACCCGCAAACATTCTAGTAGTCGAAGTGGACGGCAAACCAGTGCCGCGGATCATCGACTTCGGGCTAGCCAAGGCGACCGCGCCTCAGTTGGAAGGAGTGTCCACTTTTACGCGACTCGGAAATCTTGCAGGGACTCCAGGGTACATGAGTCCGGAGCAGGCGGATCCCAATGTGCACGACATTGACACGCGCACTGACGTTTATTCCCTGGGCGTCGTCCTCTTTGTACTGCTGGCGGGCTTGCAGCCGTTCGAAACTAGGCGACAGCAAAAGGAACCGCTTGACGAGTGGCTGCGAAAGTTGCGCGAGGAAGAACCGCCGACCCCGAGCACCAAGGTCGGCGCGGATCGCGATGCCTCGGCCGCGACCGCCGAAGCACGCGGCACCGAGCCCAAGCAGTTGGTGAACCTGCTGCGGGGCGATCTCGACTGGATCACGCTGAAGGCGCTGGAGAAGGATCGCGCTCGCCGCTATGGCGCGCCTTCGGAACTGGCCGCCGACATTCGCCGCTATCTGAACCATGAGCCCGTCGTGGCGCGTTCGGCCAGCGCAGGCTACCGTCTACGGAAATATGCTCGGCGACATCGTGTAGCCGTGGGCGTGGCCACTGGACTGGTGCTGTTGCTGGCCACTTTCTCCGTTGTACAAGCGGTGGAGTTGCGCCGCATCACACGGGAACGCGACCGCGCCAATCAGGAGCGCGATCGCGCTACCCGCATCACCGATTTCATGACGAACATGTTCAAGGTGTCGGATCCGAGCCAGGCGCGCGGCAACAGCATTACGGCACGAGAGATTCTCGACAAGGCGTCGAAAGATATAAGGACCGGGCTAGCGAAGGATCCCGAAGTTCAAGCTCAGATGATGTCGGTCATGGCGCGCACGTACGCAGGTCTGGGTTTGTACGCTCAGGCCTATGATTTGGCCAACAGCGGCCTTGATTCCCGTCTCCGCCTGCTGGGGCCGAATGACGCGAAGACGCTGGAATCGACGGGTCAGGTGGGTGTCGATTTGGCCTATCAGGGACATTTTCCCGAAGCGGAGAAAATGTTGCGCCAGGCGTTCGAAGGCGAGCGCCGCGTTCTCGGAGCCGAAGATCCGCTTACCCTGGAGACCATGGACCGCGTGGCCGTGGTGCGCGGTTTCGAGGGTCACTATGACGAGGAAGAGAAACTGGAGCGCGAGGTGATCGAGTTCGGGACCCGCAAACTGGGGCCAGAAAATGAGCAAATATTGCGGGCGCGGCTCAACCTGGTTTCTGCACTCTGGAATCTGGGGCGCTATGCAGAGGGTGAACAAGAAGCTCGCCAGCTGGTCGCCCTCGACCGTCGCGTCCTCGGACCGGATCACCCGAGAACTCTCTTGGCGATGGGCAATCTGGCACTGGTGATCAACGCGCAAGGCCGCCGCGCTGAAGCGGAGGCGCAGTCGCGCGAACTCCTGGCCGCGGAACAAAGAGTGCTAGGGCCCGAGCATCCGGATACCGTGCGCACGATGGAAAACCTCTCTTCCCTACTCGTTTCAGAAGGCCAATTCGTCGAGGCTGAAAAGTTGTCTCGCGAAGGGCTGGCGATTCGTTCGCGAAGCCTTGGAGCCGACCATCCGAGCACATTAGTGTCGAAAATGAACGTCGCGATCGCGCTCTTTAAGGAAGGCCATATCGCCGAAGCGGAAATACTGCAGAGGGAAGCGCTGGCGACGCAGATTCGCGTCCAAGGACCGGAGAATCCTGATAGCCTTGCAATGCAGACCTACCTCGCCCAAACTCTGAACGCGGAGGAGCATTACACGGAAGCCGAAAAGCTTGCCCGGAAGACCTACGAGGCCCAGTTAGGCAGCCTGGGACCGCAGCATCCAAATACGCTCGATACCATGCGGCAACTCGGGATAGCCTTGGCCCACACCCAGCGCTACGCCGACGCCGGCAAACTGTTTCGCGACGTCATCGAAAGGCAAGATAATTCCAAGGGACAAGGAGACCCATTCACGGTGTGGTATTCCTTCGCCTGCGTGGCAGCGGCTGCCAACCACCCCGATGATGCCCTTCAGTATCTGCAGGAAGCCATCAATCGCGGCTACAAAGACGCCGATGGCATGATGAGTGACGACGATCTTAAGAAACTCCGACCCAACCCAACATTCCAGCAACTCGTCGCTACACTCAGACGCCCAGCCACAAAACTTCCAGTCGAGTAGCGAGCTTCCGACGGCCGCCGGTTCAACTCTCGTCATGGCCCAAAAAAGCGAGCCAGTCGGAAAGGACAGGTTTCGCAACAGCGGGCGCCCCTTTTTCTTGCCAAGCGGAAGGCGAACACAGTCGGCCCCGAGCAGTCGAATCGTGACAGCGCAGGGAAACACTCCAGCAGCCGCATTGGGGGCTTGTATAATTTTGGTCCGGAGTTGAGGAGACGTATCCATGGCCATAGCGACGACGAATCCGGCGACGGCCGAAGTCCTGAAGACTTTCGAGCCTCTTACGGCGGTGCAAATTGAGCAGAAATTGCAACTGGCGGCCTCGGCGTTCAAAATCCATCGCCGGACTTCATTCGCTGAGCGCGCCGAAAAGATGATGCGCGCGGCCGAGATATTGGAAAAAGAGAAAGACGAATGCGCTTATCTGATGACGCTCGAGATGGGCAAGCCTCTGAAAGCCGCGGCGGCCGAAGCGCTGAAGTCGGCCGGCGGATGTCGCTACTATGCGCAAAACGCCGAGAAATTTCTGGCCGACGAAATTGTGGAGACGGGTGCGAAACGCAGCTTCATACGCTATCTGCCGATCGGTCCCATTCTGGCCATCATGCCGTGGAACTTTCCCTTTTGGCAGGTGTTTCGTTTCGCTGCGCCAGCGCTCATGGGGGGAAATGTAGGGTTATTGAAGCATGCCTCGAACGTTCCACAATGCGCGCTGAAGATCGAAGATATTCTTCGCCGCGCCGGTTTTGCGGAGGGCGTATTTCAGACGCTGCTGATCGGGTCGGGACCGGTCGACGGCATCCTAAACGATCCGCGGGTCGTGGCCGCAACTCTCACGGGCAGCGAACAGGCCGGGATTCAAGTCGGAGTTTCGGCGGCCAAGCGCATCAAGAAAGTCGTGCTGGAACTGGGTGGCAGCGATCCTTTTATTGTGATGCCCAGCGCTGATCTCGAGGTTGCCGTCGCAACCGCAGTGGACGCGCGGGTTCAGAATAACGGACAGTCGTGCATCGCGGCCAAGCGCTTCATCGTGTCACAGAAAATAGCCGACGAGTTTGAGCGCAAGTTCGTCAAGCGTATGCAGGATTTGCGGGTTGGTGATCCGTTCGATGAAAGCACCGAGCTCGGTCCACTGGCCAGTGCCGATGCTGTAACGTCCCTTGATGCTGACGTGAAAAAAACCGTGGCTGCGGGAGCGCGCGTGCTGACCGGTGGCCATCCCCTGAATCGCACAGGCAACTTCTACGCAGCCACGGTCTTGACCGATATTCCGAGGGAATCGCCAGCGTACAAAGAAGAATTGTTTGGGCCGGTGGCCTCAATTTTCCGCGTTCGAGATGTCGATCAAGCCATCCAAATCGCCAACGACAGCCGTTTTGGCCTGGGCGCTAGCGCTTGGACCAAGGATCCGTCCGAAATGGAAAGATTTATCAATGAACTCGATGCTGGTATGGTCTTTCTGAACAAGATGGTGGCTTCCGATCCGCGCTTGCCCTTCGGAGGCGTCAAGTACTCCGGCCACGGACGTGAACTGGGCGCCAACGGGATCCGCGAGTTTGTGAATATCAAGACGGTTTGGGTCGCATAGCTGAAGAAGGGTTGCAGAGGTCGTCGGACGATCTGTCGCCGGACGATTTATGTTTCCTCTTTCGGACATCGTAACGCGTCCTCCACCAGAGCTTTCATGGCGAGGCTTTCTGGAGTCTCCAGTTGTGCCAGTCCATCCATCACGCCCTGCCGTTCTGCTTCGGTGCGGTTCTGGCTCACTTTCCACTTGCCCTCCAGACGTTGAACGGGCAATTCCAAGCCGATAATTGCCCGCAAGAGCGACCGAATGAAGTGTTCCGGAGCATCGCTAACTTTCCATGGAACGGGCGATCCTGCTTCGTGGATATCGGTTAGGCGATTCAAGAACGTCATGAGCCACTGCTCATCGTCCATTACCTTCAGCGGGCCATAGGCATGCACAACGGCGTAATTCCAAGTCGGCACTTCCTTGCCGTGCTCTTTTTTCCCGGGATACCAATTGGGGGAGATGTAGTGTTGATGGCCGGCAAAGATTGCGAGCGCATCGACGGCCGGCACGAGATCGCGCCACTGGGCATTAGCGCGAGCGATGTGACCTTTCAGGACGCCGAACTCGGAGCCATCGTCTTCCAGGATCATGGGAATATGCGAGGCAAAAAGACCGGAAGCTCCTAATGTCACCAGGGTGCCAAGCGGTTGTGAAGCAATCAGCCCCCGCATCACCGAGATCCGCTTTTCTTCGTTAGCCCTTGGAATATACATTGGAACCCCCCCCGACCGCGTCCTTGAAATACTGTGCGAAAGCCCACTTTGCTTCACTCAAAAAACCTACATACTCAATATTGTATGCTTGCTGGACAGCGTACAGGCTGGCCGAGGGATTGGCCGGCCGGTTGATGATCCTGATTCTGCGAGAACCTCATGACTCGACGACGATATGAGTTACTTCGCCTGGTGTGCTCCTTCCTGTTCTTCGCCTGCGGATTGTTCGCCCGAATGGCGTCGGCGCAAACGCTGCAGATCACTGATACAGAAGGGCATTCCGTTAACTTTACGGCGACGCAGATCGAGAAGTTGCTGCATGTCACCGTGGACACGGCCGAACATGACAAACCGGCCCAGTTTCGGGGGGTGCCGTTGGCAGCTCTGCTCTCGATGGCGGGCATTAAACTGGGCGACGCGATGCGTGGACCACGCATGGCTGAAGTGCTGCTGGCGGAGGCAGCCGATGGTTATAAGGTTGTGTTTGCACTGGCCGAACTCGATCCCGCATTTGCCGCGCGCGAAATCATTCTTGCAGACAGGCGAGACGGGAAACCTCTTGATGCTCACGACGAGCCGTTTCGCATCGTGGCGCCAGGCGACAAGCGGCCGGCGCGATGGATTCGGCAGGTGACAACGCTCAAGGTGATTGCCGTCAGGTAAAGGCGGAAGCATCGATGTCGTGGCGCATGTTTACTATTCTGATATCAGGAAAACCCTGTATAGCCCAAAAATACAGATTCAAGTGATATAGGGCACAGAATCGGATTCCGCTCACCAGAGTACCGTCAAAGAAATCAACGCTGGAGAAACCATGGAGCTCGACACCAAGAGGGTGTTGTGTGTTGATGACGATCTCGCCACGCTTAAGGTGCGCAAATTTCTGCTGGAGGCGGCCGGATACACAGTCGTGACGGCGTCCTCAGGCGCAGAGGCGCTCCGCATGCTGACGGAAGACACGGACGTCGATCTCGTGCTTCTGGATTATCTGATGCCTGGAATGAACGGCGACGAGCTGGCGGGGAGGTTGAGGGAATTATATCCAAACCTGCGACTCATAGCCGTGTCCGCGGTCGGACAGCTGCCTCAGGCTTTTCTTGACAGGGTGGATAGTTACGTCCAAAAGGGACAGGACCCTGAAGTACTTTTGTCAGTCATCACGGCGGTTCTGGCGCGGCCGGCAGGGCCACCGAAAAGTCAACGTTCGCCGACGCCGGCAACGATTCTTTGCGTGGAAGATGAGCTGTTGCAACTGCAACTTAGAAAAGCGCAATTCGAATCAGCCGGCTTTCATGTGCTGCTCGGGCGATCGGCGAGTGCGGCCATGGAAATTTTCCGGACGCAGCATGTCGACGCCGTGGTTATGGATTACTGGCTCTCGGGCAGCAACGGGACCTCCGTTGCGGAAGAGATGAAGCGGCTACGCCCGAGGATTCCAGTTGTGATGTTGTCGGGTTTTTCTCCATTGCCCGGCGAAGGTGTCGTGGTAGATGCATGGCTTCGAAAAGCGGCTGTCGAGCCGGAAGAGGTTGTGAATACAGTGAGACAGCTCATCTCTCTACGCAGCGACACCCAGCGCGGCGATCCCAACCACCGGCCAGTTCCTGAATGAAAACAACCGGCGCTAGCAGTTGGCCACAACTCGCGCAAGTCGTTCTTGGAGCTCTGACTTTTTCGATGCTCCTGTTCTCGACGCCGGCACACTCTTCCGCCAATCCCCAACCTGAGAATCCGGTGAAGGAGCTTACGCTCGAGCAACTTGGGAATGTCGAGGTGACGAGTGTCTCCAAGGAGCCGGAGCAGGTATGGAAGACGCCTGCGGCAATCTATGTGATTACGCAAGAGGATATTGAGCGTTCGGGAGTGACTAACATTCCCGACGCTTTGCGGCTCGCTCCGGGAGTGGAGGTTGCCCGCATTGACAGCGTCAAGTATGCGATTGGGATACGGGGCTTTGGAAGCAGGCTCTCGCGGAATGTTCTCGTCCTTATCGATGGCCGCACGGTCTATACCACGTTGTTTGCCGGGACTTACTGGGAGACGCAAAATGTTCTGCTTGAAGATGTCGACCGGATCGAAATCATTCGTGGGCCAGGAGGAACGATCTGGGGGCCAAACGCGGTTGACGGGGTTATTAACATCATCACCAAAAACACCAAAGATACCCGGGGCGAGCTCGCGAACGCTGGCGGTGGAAGCATAGACCAGGGGTTTTTTAACACGAGATATGGCGGCGGCGATGGCGAGCGTCTTGATTACCGCTTCTACGCATTCGGCTTTGACCGGGGCCCTGAATACCATAGTGATGGGAACAATTTTGACCGTTGGCGAGCCGCCCAGGGCGGCTTTCGCATCGACTGGGTAGCGAACGACCGCGATACCTTCACTTTTCAAGGTGATATCTACGACGAGGGAGCAGGCGAGAGCGTTCAAGCCACGTATTACACACCACCTTATGTGCAGGTCATTGATGGCACGGCGTATCTATCGGGTGGAAATATTCTTGCCCGCTGGCAAAGAGCGTTCGGGGAAGGGAACGACCTTCAGCTCCAGGCTTATTACGATCGGACCAATCGCCGCGAGCCGAACGTCATCGACAATCGCAACACTTATGATCTTGATTTCCTGGACCGGTTCCGGTTACCCGGGCGGCAGCAGATTTCGTGGGGCCTCGGAGCACGGGCGGTGCAGGCTTATGACCCGGTCGTTGTCTCCGGTCTGGAATTTCTTCCCACGGAAAGGTACGACAAGCTCTTTACAGCTTTTCTGCAGGATGAGATTGAAGCTGTTCCGAATCGGGTTACGTTTACGCTGGGTACGAAATTTCTTCGGACGAACTTCACCGGGTTGCAGTTGGAACCGAGTGGTCGCCTGCTGTGGACGCCAACGGACAAGCAATCGCTGTGGGCCTCTTTCACACATGCTGTGCGAACGCCATCGGATGCCGAAGAAAACTTTTACTTGCTGGGATATGGTGGCCTAGGCCCGGGCAACTTGCCGTTCCTTGCGCGGTTTAATCCCAACCCGAATTTCAAATCCGAAGAACTCAATGGTTACGAACTTGGCTATCGGCAATTACTGGTGCGTAAGGTCTACGTTGATGTGGCGGGCTTTTACAACCATTACAGCGATCTGTTCAGCGAGGACATTACAGGTCCCATTTCAATCCAGACCACTCCATCGCCGCCCTATTATCTGCTGCCCCTCGGTTTCGGCAACGGGTTGCTGGGTACGACGAAAGGGTTTGAGATAGCTCCCGAGTGGAGACCTTTGAATACCTGGCGCCTTGGGGCGTCTTATTCATACTTGCAAATGGACCTGCGACAATTGCCCAACGTCCAGCAATTTAGCACCGCCGCCACCATTGAACGTTCGAGTCCGCGTCACCAAGTTACCGCGCAATCTTTCTTCGATCTTAAGAAACGCTTCAATGTCGACCTCACCTATCGCTATGTAAGCGCCTTGCCGCCCGAGGGGGTGCCAGGGTATTCGACGGCCGATGCCCGCTTCGCCTGGCAGTTTAGGCAGCACTTGCAGTGGTCGGTGGTTGGACAGAATCTGCTTCAGCCCCACCATTACGAGTCTGACGGCGAAGACGCGGGTCCGCTCGTGGGAATCAAGAGGAGTGTTTACGGACAACTAACGTGGAAAAGATGAAAACCACGGGTTTTGATTGTCCGCGTCTGGAGCGCTCAGCGCGCTGCGGGCGCATTCCGGGTGAGAGAATGCGCGGCTCTTTTTCCCTGAGCTTTCTGCTGCCCATTTTTCTCTTCCTGCTTGCGTCGATTGCATCCACTTCTCTGGCAGAGGAAGTGCACCCTACCGAATCTCAGGTAGAAGCTGCCTACCTTTATAACTTCGGCAGATTTGTCAAATGGCAGGATGAGCGAAGCTCCGAATCCGGCTCACGCGAAATCTGTGTCTTC
>Ga0302325_10025781_pt1 | contig 12215 bp, 9 predicted proteins | sample Palsa_T0_2_FD_201948 | JGI IMG/M metagenome (GOLD analysis project Ga0302325, IMG submission 201948) | Peat permafrost microbial communities from Stordalen Mire near Abisko, Sweden - Palsa_T0_2 | ecosystem: Environmental > Terrestrial > Soil > Palsa > Peat permafrost | place: Sweden: Abisko...
TGCAGACCGGAGCGCTGCTCTCCGACACCAACCGGTTCAAGTTCGAGGGGACCGAGCACTATCTCAAGTCCGCCCGCGAGATGCGCCACCTCTTCGCAGAAGTCCCCGAGGCGTGCGACAACACGCTGCTCATCGCCGAGCGGGCCGATGTCCAGATCGAATTGGGCAAGCCGAGCCTGCCCGAGTTCCCGGTGCCGGAACGGTTCGTCGGCGAGGCGTACGAGGACCGGGCCCTGGCCTACCTGCGGGACCTCACCATGGAGGGCGCCCGCCAACGCTACGGCCAAACCGTCCCGGCCAACGTGGTCGAACGCCTGGACTACGAGCTCGGCGTCATCGGGAACATGGGGTTCGCTGCCTACTTCCTCGTGGTATGGGACCTCATCCGCTTCGCGCGCGATTCGGGTATCCGGGTCGGCCCGGGGCGGGGCTCGGCGGCCGGGTGTTGCGTGGCGTACTGCCTCCGCATCGTCGACCTCGACCCCATCCGTTACGACCTGCTCTTCGAGCGCTTCTTGAACCCGGGCCGCAAGCAGATGCCCGACATCGACATGGACTTCGACGAGCGCTACCGCAGCGATGTGATGCGGTACGCCGCCGAGAAGTACGGCAGCGACCGCGTGGCGCAGGTGGTGACCTTCTCGACCATCAAGGCGAGGGCCGCCGTCCGCGACGCGGCCCGGGTGCTCGGCAAGCCGTACATCGTGGGCGATCGCATCGCCAAGGCGATGCCCCCGCTCGTGATGGGGCGCGACACCCCCCTGCACGCCTGCCTGACCAAGACCGAGGGACACGAGGAGGGGTACGCCGCCGCCTCCGACCTGCGCGGCATGCACGAGACGGACCCCGACGCCAAGGAGGTCATCGACGTCGCACTCGGCCTCGAGGGCCTGCGCCGCCAGGACGGGATACACGCGGCGGCCGTCGTCATCTCGCGCGACCCCCTCACCGAATACCTGCCCATTCAGCGCAAACCCGACGCCGGGGGCAAGCCGGAGGACGCTCCGATCGTCACCCAGTACGAAATGCACGGGGTCGAGGATCTCGGGCTGCTCAAGATGGACTTCCTCGGGCTGCGCAACCTCTCGGTGATCGAGCGCACCTTGGACCTCGTAGAAGCGGCGGGAGGAGCCAGACCGGACATCGACGGCGTCGACCTGGCCGACGAGCCCACACTCGAGATGCTCCGCCGCGGCGACTCTGTCGGGGTCTTCCAGCTGGAGGGCGCTCCGATGCGCGCGCTCATGCGCTCGCTCGCCCCGACATCGTTCGACGACGTGGCGGCCCTCGTGGCCCTGTACCGACCCGGTCCGATGGCGGCCAACATGCACAACGACTACGCCGATCGGAAGAACGGCCGCAAGCCGATCACGTACGAGCACGCCGATCTGGAACCGATCCTGGCCGACACGCAGGGTCTGATGATCTACCAGGAGTCGGTCATGCGGGTGGCGCAGAAGTTCGCCGGTTACTCGCTGGAAGAAGCAGACAACTTGCGCAAGGCCTGCGGCAAGAAGATCCGGGCCCTCCTCGCCGCCGAGCGTGAGAAGTTCATCGCCGGCTGCGTCACCCAGGGGTACGACGAGAAGCTCGGCACGACCCTCTTCGACATCATCGAGCCGTTCGCCGATTACGCCTTCAACAAGTCGCACTCCTACGGCTACGGACTCGTGGCCTACCAGACCGCCTGGCTCAAGGCCCATCATCCGGTCGAGTACATGGCGGCCTTGCTGACCTCGGTCAAGGACAACAAGGACAAGACGGCCGTGTACCTGGCCGAGTGCCGGACGCGGGGTATCGACGTGCTGCCGCCTGACGTCAACCGGTCGGTGGCGGAGTTCGCACCCGACCTCTCGGGCGACCGTGTCGGCGACGCCATCCTCTTCGGCATGGCTGCGGTGCGCAACGTCGGCGAGAGCCTGGTTGAGCGGATCGTGTCCGAGCGCATCGCCAACGGGCCGTTCGCCGATATCTTTGATTTCTGCCAACGGGTCGATCCGATCGTCCTCAACAAGCGCACCATGGAGTCCTTGGTCAAGGGTGGCGCGTTCGACGCGCTCGGCCACCCGCGCCAGGGGCTCTGCCTGGTGATGGAGGGCATCGTGGATCGCACGCTGGAGCGGCGACGCGAGCACGACCTCGGCATCACCTCTTTGTTCGCGGCGTTCGAAACAGAGCAATCGGATCCCGGTTGGGGCACGGCGAAGATCGCCATTCCCGATACCGAGTTCGACAAGGCGCAGCGGCTGGCCTTCGAGAAGGAGATGCTCGGGCTCTACGTCAGCGACCACCCCTTGATGGGCTACGAACAAGCGCTGTCCCGTCACACCGACTGCAGCCTCTCGGACATGCGTGAGGAGGACGTGTCGGGAGATCGTTCACCGGTGCGGGCGGTCGGTGGCGTGGTGACCGATCTGCGCCGGACGTACACGAAGAAGGGTGATCTCATGGCCCGCTTCGTGCTGGAAGATCTCCAGGCGGCCATGGAGGTCTTCGTCTTTCCGAAGACCATGGCCGACTACGGGGCACTGATCGAGAACGACGCCATTCTGGTCGTGCGCGGCCGGCTCGACACGCGTGAGGACGAACCGAAGATCGTGTGCATGGAGGTCAGCCGCCCGCTGCTCGAGCGGGGAACGGAGGACATCCACGTCTCGCTGCCGCTGGGCGTGTTGACGGATTCGACGTTGGTCGATCTCAAGGGGATCTTGAGCGGACATCCGGGCCCGTCCTCTGTGCTCCTGCATGTGGGCGCAAAAGTGTTGCGTCTCGCGCCCGAGTTCAATGTGGATTGCCGCAACGGTCTGGTCGGCGAGTTGAAGCGGCTTCTCGGACCGGGGGCCGTCCTGTCCTAAAGCGGCCGTGAGCAGGGGAGGAGACGGCCCACCTGCCGTCCGAGCGGGACCGTGCGCCGTTGGCCGGTTGGGTAAGCCGCCTTCGAAGCCGGTAGACTCACCTCATGCCGATCGTAGTGAGCACCAAAGATTGCACTGCGCTCAGCGATGCTGAGCTGGTGGAAATGGCAGATCTGTGTGCGGAGCGCCCTCCGGGGTTTGACATCGGGTTCCTGTCCAAGGAACGTGAGTCGTGGGTGCTCATCACACTGGCACGAGAGGGGAACAAGCTTCGGGGCTACTCCTTCTGCACCCTGGAGAGGATCGGCGGCACGCCGTCACTCCTGGTGGGCTTGGCACTGGTCGACCGTACCGCCCGGGCCGAAGCGGCTCTGAAGGGGATCATGGCCGACCAGTACCGTCGTGCCCTCCTGGCCTTCCCTGACGAAGACGTGCTGCTCGGGACCCGGCTTCTCTCTCCGGAGGGGTTCCGTGCCTTCTCGGGCCTGCAGGACGTCGTCCCCTTCCCCGACCACAAGTCTTCGGGCGAGGAGCGCGCCTGGGCGCGCCGCCTGTCCAAGCGTTTCGGCTGCGAGAGCCGACTCGACGACCGCACCTTCGTCCTCAAGGGAGACGGTTCGGTCGTCGGTGGCCTCGACTTCTTCGCCCCCAAGGTGAAGATTCCCGAAGGCGTCGACATGCACTTCGGCGACTTCGATGCGACCAGGGGCGATCGACTGGTCACCTTCGGCTGGGCCATGGCAGAGGACCTGGCCGGGGGCAAGCTCGGGCGCTGAGCGCGGCGCCGCGCACGCCGGTGGCGTGGCTGCACGTCGGGGCGTTCGGCGAGACCGTTCAGCCGCGGGGAAGAATTGCTGCGCAGACCTTGTAGCAGTGGCCGTCCCGGGGCGGGCTGACCGTGACCAGCAGGTACTGCGGGTTGAATCCGAGCGCAGCCGACAGGCTCTTGCCGCTGAGTCGCTCCCGTCGGGCCGCATCGAGGGCGCGGGCGGCATGACGGTCCTCGACGGGGAGCCAGACGTCGTCCCTGTCCCATCCGAAACGGACCCAGGTGGATCCGTCCGCGTGCCGGCGTATGAGCTGCGGGCTCCGTGTCGGCTCGATGAGGGCGACCGAGGGTCGGAACCCACGGAACTCCCAATAGGGGGCCGAGGGACCGGGAAACCCGAGCAGAGGGCCGTCGGGGCTCGCCACCATCCGGCGGAGGAGCCGGCGCAGCGGTCGGCCCCGTAGCGTCCCAACGTGCCGGGGCAGCTCGGCCGCCGTCGTGGCCTCGGGTTGCGCCAGATCGTCCCGCTCGGGATCGTCGGCCAGTGTGACCTCGACCACGTCGAACGCCGTGATGTCCGGCTCGTGGCCCTCGGGCCAGGGCACCCGCACGCGCATGACCGTCCGGGTGGCCAGATCGACCACGGTCGTGTCCTCGATCGTCGAGGAGAGGACCAACAGATGCAGGGTCGATCCGCCGGCGGTGGGAATCTTCTCGCGTCGCCGGGCCGAGCGGCGAAGCAGACGGGCTGGGTCGGGGGGTGTCCCGCTGGAGCGACGGGTGGACGTGCCCTGGTCGCCGCCGGTCTCCTCGTGCCCCTCGGTGGTCTCGGTCACCGGGGAAGCCCCTCGAGCTGCGTCGCCAGGGCGGCGACGGTGCCGGCTGGTGCGCCGCAGGCGAAGCTGCGGCACACGAACGCAGATCCGTCCGGTCGCCCGGCGAAGAGTGGCGAGCCATCGGCTTCGCCCCACGCCACGACCGCATCGGGCAGCCACCGCCGGTGTACCTCGGCCAGCAGGTCGGGCCGATCGCCGGTGATCACGATCTCCTGGCGCCCGCCCAGCATCGGCAGTGCCGCCACCAGGTCGACGAGGGCACCGGGATGGCGGGTGAACAGGGCTTGGGCGGCGGACACGGTGCCTTCGACGGCCCGGCGTGTCCGCTTGTCGTCGTCGAGCGCGCTCGCCCGGAGCAGGGCGGCGACGGCGATGGAATTGGTGGCCGGCAGGGCACCGTCGAGATACTCCTTGGGCCGCACGATCAGCGCTTCGGCGTCGTCGCCGGTGGTGAAGAAACCTCCGGCTCCTTCGTCCCAGAACCGGTCGAGCAGTTCCTGGCCCACCTGATGGGCCCGATCCCGCCAGAGCCGCTTGCCGGTCAGCTCGGACAGGCGGACGCAGGCCTCGATGAGCCAGGCATGGTCAGATGCGACGGCGAGATGGCGCGCCCGCCCCGCCTGCCAACTGCGCCGGAGCCGCCCCTTGTCGTACATGGCGGACATGAGGAACTCGCCGATCTCCTCGGCCCGCCGGGCGTAGTGGGATGACCCCAGCACGATGGCCGCTTCCGCCAACGTGGCGGCCGCCATGGCGTTCCATTCGGTCAGCACCTTCTCGTCGCGGGCCGGCTGCACCCGGCCGGCTCGCACGGCGGCCAGGAGGAGGCGGGCCTCCTCGATCTGCGGTGGGCGCTGGAGGGGAGCGCCCACCGGACGGTAGGGGATCGAGCGGCCCTCCCAGTTGCCGGCCGCCGTGATCCCGTACCACTGCGCCGCCGGGTGGACCAGGTCCGCCGGCAGGGCTTCTTCCAGCTCGGTCAGCGTAAACGTGGCGTGGCTGCCCTCGACGCCCCCGGCGTCCGCGTCGAAGGACGAGTAGAGAGCACCTTCGGGGGTGGACAGGTCCCGCAGGACGAAGTCGAGCGTCTCGGTCACCACGGTCAGGTAGTTGTCGAGGCCCGTCTCCTGCCAGGCGTGGAGGTAGGCGCGCGCCAACAGCGCCTGATCGGTGAGCATCTTCTCGAAGTGGGGGACGAGCCACCTGGCGTCGGTGGAGTACCGGCAGAAGCCGCCGACGAGGTGGTCGTACATGCCCCCGGCCGCCATCGCGTCCAGCGTGGTCAGGGCCATCTGTCGCGACCGCTCCGAGCCGGTGCGGCGATGGTGCCGGAGGCAGAGCTCGATGAGCGAGGGGCGGGGGAACTTCGGTGCGGGCCCGAATCCTCCCCACTCCGGGTCGAATCCCGGGGCCAGCCCGGCCACGACGTCGTCGGCGAGCGCATCCGGGTCGATGTTCTCGACCGGGACGAGCAGCGCGCCGGCTTCGGACTCGGCCATCGATTCGGCCAGGTTCACTTCCCGGCGAACCGCCTCGACCAGGGCGTCGGCCTGCTCGGTCACGCGCTGGCGATCCTGCTCCCACGCTGTTCCGAGGGCTTCGACGACGCGGCGGAACGACGGCATGCCGTGACGCTCCTCCGGTGGGAAGTAGGTGCCGGCATAGAACGGCCGCCCGTCGGGCGTGCAGAAGACGGACATGGGCCAGCCACCCGAACCCGTGAACGCCTGCGTCGCCGCCATGTACAGCGAATCGAGATCGGGTCGTTCCTCCCGGTCGATCTTGACCGAGACGAACCAGCGTGCGAGATCGGCGGCCGTGGCGTCGTCCTCGAAGCTCTCGTGGGCCATGACGTGACACCAGTGGCACGATGCGTAACCGATGGAGAGGAAGAGCGGCTTGTCCTCCGCCGCCGCCCGCGCCAGGGCTTCGTCGCCCCACGGGAACCATTCGACCGGATTGTCCGCATGCTGGCGGAGGTAGGGGCTGGTCTCGTCCGCCAAGTGGTTCACGGCTCTCGATGCTAGGGGTCAGCGGAGAGGTGTCCGCGTGGAATGCTCCTGTGGTGGAACTTTCATTGACTCTCCCGGGGCAGACCGCCCTCATCACCGGGGCCAGCCGGGGAATCGGCCTGGCCATGGCCGAGCGCTTTCTGGCTGCCGGCGCCAATGTCATGCTGTCCTCGCGGACGGCGACCGACCTCGAGCAGTCCGTGGCCGGATTGGTGGCGGGGGGCGCCGACGCCGCGAAGGTGGCGTGGAAGGCGGCGCACGTCGGTGATGCCGACCAGGCCCAGGCATGCGTCGCCGAGACGGTCGATCGCTTCGGCGGATTGGACGTGCTGGTCAACAATGCCGGGACCAACCCCTACTTCGGCCCCCTGATCGACCTCGACGTCCCGCGTGCCCAGAAGACCTTCGAGGTGAATCAGCTGGCCGTCGTGATGTGGACGTCTTATGCCGTGAAGGCCGGCTTGCGGGGTTCGGTCATCAACGTGGCCTCGATCGGCGGCCTGGGAGTCGAGGCCGGCATCGGCTGGTACAACGTGACCAAGGCGGCCGTGCTGCACATCACACGCCAGTTGGCCTACGAGCTCGCTCCCGACATACGGGTGAACGCGCTGGCCCCCGGTCTCGTCAAGACCTACCTGGCCCGGGCGCTCTGGGAAGGGCCCGGCGAGGAGCGCGTCGCAGCGGGGATTCCCCTCCGCCGCCTGGGCCTACCCGACGACATTGCGACTGCGGCGCTCTTCCTGGCTTCGGACGCGGCGTCGTGGATCACCGGTCAGACGCTGGTCGTCGACGGCGGCATCACGGTGAGCCCGTAGACCGACGGGATCGACCGGATTGGGCACGGCGGCGGCAAAGCTGACGCGACCGGGCCGCACCGGCCTACGGTGAAGAGGTGCACCAGAACTGTTTCTTCCTGTGACCTCGTCCGCCGAGCTCGGCCGCGTGGCCAAGGCGGCCGAGACCCACTCGTGGAGCGTCTCGGTGGTGGCGTCGCCACCCGCCGTCATGGCGACCCGCGAATCGGGTCGGATCGGCGAGCCGTGGGTCGTCATGGCCGTGCCCGGTGGACGCGGCCTGCGCGTGTCGTTCTTCCAGCCGGGCGATGCTCTCGACGCGCAAGGCGAGGAGTTGGGCGACCTGTCCGGCAATCCGCGTGAACTGGGCCGCGAGCTCCGCTCGATCCTCGAGGACCTGGCCGAGGGCGCGCCGGCCTGAGCCTGCCGGCGGCCTCAGCGCAACGCGGTCCGCTTGATCTTTCCCGAGGCCGTCCGCGGTAGTTCCGTGGCGAAGACGACCTCCTTGGGCGCGGCCCAGGGGGCGATAGTGGAGGCGACCAACTCCTTGAGCTCGTCGATGCTCGGGGCCGTTCCCGTCGTGACCACCCAGGCCACCACCCGCTCGCCCCACTCCGGATCCGGTCGCTTCCACACCGCTACTTCGGCCACGCACCGATGGGTGGAGAGCACCCGCTCGACTGCGTCCGGCCAGACCTTCTCGCCACCTGTCGTGATCATGTCGGCGATGCGGCCGACCACGGCGAGCGTGCCGTCCTCGATGAGGAATCCGGCGTCACCCGTGGCGAACCACGTCGACGTCCCGTCGGGCCCCAGGACCCGCCCCGTCGAGCCGTCGCGATAGCCGCGCATCAGCATGGGACCGCGCAAGAGGATCTCGCCCTCGTCGTCGAGGCCGTCGCCGCGGAGGTTGTCGTCGTCGAAATGGGCGATGGCGACCTCGACGCCCTCGAGGGGCACCCCGTCATAGATCACGCCCGAGCCCGTCTCGGTCATGCCGTACGTCGTGACCGTGTTGGTCGGTAGATGGGCCGGGGGCCGGCTCCCCCCGAGCAGGATGCACCGGAACACGGAAGGATCGAGGCGGCCGAGGGCGGAGGCGACCAGGGAGACGTGTGTCGCCTCGCCGGTGCGACCGAGCTCTTCGACGGTCTCCGCGTCGAACCCCGGGAGAACGGTGAGGGGAGTCCCGGTCAACAGGGATCGGGTGACGACGGAAAGCCCCCCCACATGGGACAGCGGGAGGCAGGCGAGCCAGGAGTCCCGGGCCGGATCCACGCCGAGCCGCACCGACGTGGCGTGCGCCGACGCCCGGACCGCGGCATGGGTGAGCACGACTCCTTTTGGTCGGCCGGCCGAACCGCTCGTTGCCACGACGAGGGCATCCCCCTCCGCGACCGGCAGCCCGTCCGCCAGGCGGTGCTGCTCGCCGTCGGAGGCCACCACGCGGGACGGTCGGAGGGCGGCCAGCAGGGTCTCCCGGGCCGGTCGGGGCAGGCGGGGATCGAGCGTTGCCACGGCGTCGCCGGTGTCCCAGACGGCCCGCAGCGCATCGACGAAGCCGGCGCCCCCCGGGAGGTCGAGTGCAACGAGTTCAGGCACTGGCGGTAGCGTAGGGCGCCGTGCACACCGTGGTCTCCGGCAGTCCCCATGATCCTCTCGACGATCTGCGCCCGCTTGAAGCCCCGAAGTGGGAGCAGCTGGGCGAGTTCTCCGACATTCGCTACGAGGTGGCCGAGGGGATAGCGAAGCTCACGATCTGCCGGCCGGAGCGCCGCAACGCCTTCCGTCCGCAGACACTGTTCGAGCTGACCGATGCCTTCAACCTGGCGCGGGACAATCCCGACGTGGGGGTGATCATCCTGTGCGGTGAGGGACCCGACGCCTTCTGCTCCGGCGGTGATCAGAAGATCCGCGGTGACGACGGGTACATGGGTGACGACAGCGTGGCCGATCGTGGCATCGGCCGTCTCAATGTGCTCGACCTGCAGATTCTCATGCGTCGGATCCCCAAGCCGATCGTGGCCATGATCGCCGGCTATGCCATCGGGGGCGGTCACATTCTGCACTTGGTCTGCGACCTCTCCATCGCCGCCGACAACGCCCGCTTCGGTCAGACCGGGCCCAGAGTCGGCAGTTTCGACGGGGGCTACGGTTCATCGCTCCTGGCGCGCACCATCGGGCTCAAGCGGGCCAAGGAAGTCTGGTTCCTCTGCCGCCAGTACGACGCGGCGCAGGCGCTCGACTGGGGTCTCGTCAACACGGTGGTTCCGCTGGACGACCTCGAGCGCGAGACCGTGGCCTGGTGCCGGCAGATCCTGACCCTGTCTCCCATCGCGCTGCGCATGATCAAGGCCGGCATGAATGCGGCAGACGACGGGTTGGCCGGCGTGCAGCAGCTGGCCGGCGACGCCACCATGCTCTTCTACATGACCGAAGAGGGGCAGGAGGGTCGCAACGCCTTCGTCGAGCATCGGAGCCCCGACTTCTCCAAATTCCCGCGGCGTCCGTGAAGACACCGGCGCGGCTGTGGGTGGCTGGCGCGCGCCCACGGACCCTGCCCGCAGCCGTCGTTCCCGTCGCCGTGGGTTCGGCCGCGGGGTACGTCGCCCGGCACGGCTACGGGCACATAGGGAATTTCGCCTTGGTCGAGAGCAGCCATCAGCACGCCCCCTACACGCTCGCCACCAACGTTTCGGCCCATGGTTTCTCGGTCGTCAACGCCATCCTGGCGCTGGTGGTCGCGCTGGGGCTCCAGATCGGCACCAACTACGTCAACGACTACGCCGACGGGGTGCGTGGTACTGACGAGGTGCGGGTCGGACCGGTCCGTCTCGTTGCCGGCAGGTTGGCGTCGGTCAGGCAGGTGAAATCGGCCGCTCTGATTGCATTCGGTGTCTCCGGCGCGGCCGGCCTTGTTCTGGCCGTACGGGTTTCGTATTGGTTCATTCCCATCGGCTTGCTTTGCGGGCTTGCCGGCTGGGCGTACACGGGCGGGTCACACCCCTACGGCTACCTCGGACTGGGAGAGGTTCTCGTCTTCGTCTTCTTCGGGCTCGTTGCCACCGCGGGGTCGGCCTACGTGCAGCATCCGTCCTTCGTCGTCATCGCCCACCACACATTCGGCTTCCCGTGGGGATTCGCGCTCTGGCCCGGGGTACCGGTGGGACTCCTCGCCACAGCGCTCCTACAGGCCAACAACCTGCGCGACATCGATACCGACGTCGAATCAGGCAAGAAGACGCTCGCCGTTCGGCTCGGCCGGAGGCAGGCCGGATATCTGTACGTGGGGACGCTCGTGGCGACAGCCGCCTCCATCTGCGTCCTGCAGCACTACCGCGGATGGGTGCTGATCGCTCTGCTCGCGCTGCCCCTGGCCATCGTTCCGGTGCGCCTCGCCCTCAGCGACAGCAACGGAAGGGCATTACTGCCCATGTTGGCGACGACGGCACGGCTCCAGCTCGCCGTGGGCGTTCTGCTCACGGTCGGACTTCTCCTCGTCAGGTCGTAGCGAGCCAATGGCGGACAGTCCGCGCCACCAGCCTCGGTTGCGCCAGGTGCGCGGCATGCCCGCCTCCCGGGATCAGCGAGGCGACCGCGTTCGGCGCGGTGTGCGCCAGGCGAAGGGCATGGGCACTGAAACGGTTGTCGTCGGTCCCGGCGATGGCAAGCAGCGGGATCTCGAGGGAGGGCATGCGTTCCCACAGGGGCTCCTGCGTGCCGGCTCCGGCGAGTCGCAAGCTCGACGCCAGACCTGTAGCGGTGTTGCGCAGACGCTCTTCGGTCTGCGCGGCACCGGCCAGCCGGGCGAACATCGGGTTGCTGACCCAGTGCCCGATGAAGGATCGGACATCCCCCGATGCTTCGAGTGCGGCTGCGGTGGCCTCGTCCGCTCCTCGCCGCTTCCGGCGGGCCTCGGGGTCCTCGATACCCCCGGTGCCCCCGATCAGGATGACCCGGCGGACATCGAGATCCGTGCCGGTAACAACGTGGAGGGCCACACGGGCGCCGAGGGAGTACCCGAGAAGGTCGCACGGGGCTGTGCCGATCGTGGCGGTGATCGCCTGGCGCACCAATGCCGCCGTCGTCGTCAGATCGGCGCGCACGGCGTCCGACCCGGCGTGTCCGGGCAGGTCGATGCCGATCAGCGTGTGGTCCGGCATCAGGAGGTCTCCGAAGGATCCCCACAGGCGCCCCGTCTGGGTGAATCCGTGCAGCAGGACCACCGCCGGGCCCGAGCCCGAGCCGCGCTGTTCAACATGGAGTGGCACGCACGGTGAGCGTACAGGCCACCTTTGCCGCCACCCTGGTGGACGAATGGGTCCACGCGGGCGTGACCAATGCCGTGATCTGCCCCGGCTCGCGGTCGACGCCTCTGGCTCTCGCCCTGGCGGCCCGGTTGGACGTCCAGGTGCGACTCGACGAGCGCAGCGCCGGTTTCTTTGCCCTCGGCCTCTCCATGGCCACCGGCACCCCGACCGTCATCTGCGTCACCAGCGGCACGGCAGCAGCGGAGCTGCACCCCGCCGTGGTGGAGGCTCATCAGGGCCGGGTGCCCCTCATCGTCTGCACGGCGGATCGCCCGCCTGAACTGCACGACGTCGGCGCCTCGCAGACGATTGACCAGGTGGGCTTGTACACGACGTCGACCCGGTGGCGTTGCGATCCCGGTGTCCCCGAGGAATCGCAGAGCACGTCATGGCGGCCGATGGCGGCGCGTGCATTTGCCGAAGCGTTGCGCGGGCCGCTCGGCCCCGGGCCGGTGCATCTGAATCTCGCTTTCCGCGAACCGCTCATCGGTGATCCGGGCCCGTTGCCGCCACGGCGTGGTCCGGTGTCCGTCGTCGGCTCCTCCGAGCTCGCCCCGCTCGATGTCGCCCTGCAGGGCCGCGGTTTGATCGTTGCCGGGGCCAGGGCCGTGACCGATCCGGCCCGGCTGCTTCTCCTGG
>Ga0302325_10025782_pt1 | contig 12215 bp, 8 predicted proteins | sample Palsa_T0_2_FD_201948 | JGI IMG/M metagenome (GOLD analysis project Ga0302325, IMG submission 201948) | Peat permafrost microbial communities from Stordalen Mire near Abisko, Sweden - Palsa_T0_2 | ecosystem: Environmental > Terrestrial > Soil > Palsa > Peat permafrost | place: Sweden: Abisko...
AATCCGCTTCCACAGAAAGATCCCCATGGACTACCGCAGGCTCGACGCCTGGGTCGAACAATTCGGGCGGGAACGCGTTGCAACCCAGCAATTCGACTCCGACGTGGTGGCGAAACTCGGGAAATTGCTTCGCACTCTCGGAATCGACGTCGCGACTTCGGGCAGATTCGAACGCGCCCTCAATCCGTCCATCAGCCTCGTCGCCGCAAAGGCGCTTCTCGCCCTGAACGCGACCGCGAACGGCGAAAACCCGGATCGCTCGCGGCGCCTGCGCAGCATACTTCTCGAAATCGGGGGGCCCGATTTTGAAATTCCCGATAGTGTCCTGCGGCGAATGCGGCCGGCCTTTGAGAAAGAAGCCGGGTATCTCGCCGATGCTCTATCGATGGACAAGGAATGGCTTCTCCCCGAAACGGGCGGGATCGACGACGCATTGTTTTTTCTATGGGATTATGACGAGGTCGTCCATCTCCTGAGCACCATCGCCGCAGCGCTCGCGAAACCGGACGACAAGAATGACAAAGGCTCAGGCGGCGGGCGGGTCTGATTGATGCTTGCCGCTTTCGCGCGGAAGGAGCAGCCAGGTCTGGCGTGCGCTGCGAATTTCGCAGCCGTATTGTTCTGCGAATTCTTTTACATGCTCCTGCATCCTCAACACGCCGGTCTCGTCGGGCCACAGCCAATCGTCGCCGCAAAGCACCGCGTCGGGGAACAGCTCGTGCACCGTGTCGAGGTCTTCCCGCTTTTTGTCGGCATCGATATAGATGAGCCCAGGCATGATCTCGCGCTCGCGAAGATAATGAAAAGCTTCCGGAGCCTTTCGCCGCACCGGCACAAATCTGTCCTTATATAGCCGCACATTGTTCAGGGCGACGCAGAAATTTCCATACCGACGTATATTCTGAACGATGGTCTCGATCTGCTTATCGTTCAAATGAAACACCGTTCGCGCACGCAAGGGATCGACCGCCATTCGCTCAATATAAGCGGCCCAGTTGCTGTCCCAGGGGTCGACCCCGACGATCTTCAACGTGTCCGACGAGCGAAGCCATTGGAGAGTCGAACCGCAAAGAAAGCAGCCGACTTCGAACATCAGCTCAATGTTGCGGTCCTTGATCACTTCCATGACGATTTCGCGGCCGCTGCGGCCGCCGCCGTCGAGCGGCAGATAGAACGGCTCGATCTCGCCATAGCCGAATTCCGGCCACGGATTGTCGCGACGGAGGGCTTTCAGCCCCAGGGTAATTCGTGAAACTGGCGGCATGGTTCGATGATCTGCAGAACGATGTTTGCCGACCTCGCGGTACCGCTGGCGCGGTGTGCCGTCAGCCGGTTCCGGCCGCGAGTATGGCAAGGTGCATCGGCATTGTGAAGGACGCGCTGTCGCTTCGGCGAAAAAGGCTTCCTTCGTTCGCCATAGCGAATCCGATCTGCGGCGCGCGCGACTTGTACGCTTTTCGAGCGAGGTTGTGCGTGTCGACCCGCGCCGTCCAGCGATGCAGACGAGCGGGATGCCGGACGTCGGCAGGGGACTCGAATTTCGCTCCCGGCAGCCGGTCCAGTGTGAAAAGGCCTTGGCTGGTTATTGCCGCTTATCGCGCGTAGCACGAAACTCGGCATATTCTTTTTCCCAATCTATCTGCGGAAAAGCGTTCTTGACGGCGAGCAGCACGCTGTCTTCGCTCTCCGCCGCGAATATCATCTCGGGATCGATTGGGCCAATCGTCTCCCGCATCAAACCTGCCATCAGGTTCTTGATTTCGGCCCGGTCATTCAAATGCGGAAAAGCGCAAGCCGGCACGTCCACGCCGAGAAATTCGCACAGCGGGTCCCAGCCCTGATCGACGGAGAAGACCAGCAGCCGTTTTTCGGGCAGGGCGGCCTTCACGTCCTCAATATAGTTGCGGTAATGGGAAATAGCCCTGGCTTGCTCCGTCATTGTGCCACGATGGGAGCGCTGCCAGATCAGCTTGCGTGAAATCTCGCCGATCTGCCGTCCCAGCGGCGTAGCGATCTCCAAGACGCGAAACTGCCAGCTGTTTCCGGTGAAGAAATAGTTCGTGTCCACGGTGCTTTCGTACCAAGCCTCCGGACCCTTGGGATGCACCGTCAGGATAATTTTAGCCTGTGGATAGGCCGTCGCCAACTCCCGCCAAACGCAAGACGCAGGATTGTCGACGCAAGCCGTGTAACCGGCAAAGACTTTTTCCCAATCGTGCTGGCATCCGTCCGGAGAGTTCGCAACCCGGCGCCAAAACGCCAGATTCGAATTGATTGCGGCTTTTCGGAAATTCGCGAACAGATGGTAGCAAGGGAATCCAAGCTGATTCAGCGCCGCATAAAGCGACATTGTTCCCGTACGTCCAAAGCCCGCGCCGATAATGCTTAGTGGCATCCAATGTTCCCCACACGAGCCTTACCTATGATGTCTGTCTATAGAAACTGCAATACCCGATTAACTCCAATTACCGCAAGATTCTTGGAATGCGCTTGAGCTGGCGGTGGCGCCTCGACGATGAATGCGTATTAGCTAATTGCTTCCCTTAACGTGCCGTATCGCGCTACACTGGCGGGGCAGTTTAGTTGTGTCGGCGCGGTTCGGGGCGCATTCATATGAATCAGGAGCTTTCTGCGCCGGTGCTGGATTCGATCCAGGGCACCAGCGCGGCTGTCGCCCGGATGCTACAGGGCGGTGAGATCGAAGAGGCCACTCGCCTGTTCGATCGCGCCTTCAGGCGCTGGCCCAAAAGCGTAAAGCTGCGCTTGCTGAAGGGCGAACTGCTGGCGCGAATATCGGGCCGGTCGCAAGCGGCAATTCACTATGCGGGAATGCTGAATGCCGTCGACGTCTCGCAATGGGCTGCCGGCCGACTCCTGGCCGTCCTTCACGAAGAACAACTGCCGATCGACGATGCCCTCGTCGTCGCCCGATACGTTTGCGACGCCGGGATCGATGCAAAGCTCAAAGAACGAATTCTGGATCGTTTGCTTGAGCGCAAGAGTCCGGCAGAACACGAACGATTGCTCGAAGTTCTGGGCGTCAGCGCAGGCGTCATCAAGTATGAATTGAAGCTGGCGATCAAGCGATCGGAAAAAGACGAGTTCGACACGGCGCTCGCACTGCTCGAAACGGCGCACAACGAAGGCCGCAGTACCGTTCAGGCGGCTATCCTGCTCTCGGATTTATACGGGCTTTGCTCGCGTCTGCCGGACGCGGTCTCCGTGCTCGAGGGGTTGCTGCGGCAATATCCGGAACAGCCGGATATCTATCGAAGGCTCACTTCTCTTCTGCAAAGGGCCCGCGATTTCTCTCGGGCCGCCGATGTATTCGAAGAAGCCGCCAGGCGCTGGCCGCTGGATTGGATGCTTCTCTTTCGCCTCAATCGATTGCCGATCGAACGGCGCCGGCTTGCACGTGTTTTCGACGTCTTCGCCGCGAGCGCCGATAAGGCGCTTGCGGAGAACGAACGATTCCGCTTCCACTTTGCGCTTTCTTGCCTGCATTGCGGTCAGGTCGATCGGGGTTACGAACTGCTCCGGCAGCAATTCTGCCAGCCAGTGGACTCACAGGCCGCGCCGGTATTGAAGGCGCTCGGCGCGCGGTCGATGCGCGGTTGGGTCTCGGGCTCACGGCTTGTCGACAATCGAACGCGAGAGGTTCAGGTCACAAGAACCGCAAACGCGCGCGCAACTGTCGTGCTGACAACGGGCATTGCGTTCGGATATCTCCCACTTGCCTTGGTCGATACCTTATTTGCGCAACACGGGGTGAACGTCATCTATGTGCGCGATTTCGGAATACGTGCATGTCTGCGTGGCGTCCCATCCCTGGGCCGGAATGAAGATGAAACCGTTGCGGCACTTCTTCAGCTTACGGCCAAGCTCGGTGCTGCCCGCACGATCGTCATGGGTTCTTCGTCCGGCGGATTCACCGCGCTGCGCTACGGTTGTCTCATGCAGGCTGATTTCGCGATATCTTTTTCTGGCCAATCCGCATTGGCGACCTATCATGCCAGCACACGAAGGTCCGTTTGGAACCCCAATTTCTTCGTGAATGCGTTATTGGAGCGCGAAAGCGACCTGCCTCTCGATCTCGTTCCCATTCTCGCCAAGCCGTCGCGGACGAGGTTCCGCCAATATTTCGGCGAGAATGCGGCAGAAGACGCCAGGCAGGCGCGCCGCTTGGAAGGACTACCAGGCGTGGAGGTGATCCCCGTTTCCGGTGTCAGCGATCATTATGTCCTCGATCATATGATCGGCGACGGTTCCTTCGATGCGCTTCTCGCAGAACTGGCCGGCACCTAGCGCCCGACTTCGCCGGTCCGCGAGTCAAACGTCCACCCCTTGTGCCGCACCGGCACGAGCGGCTTGCCGCGTAACCGCAGATACGTCCGGCTCGCCTCTTTCAATGCATTGCCGGCCCCAACCTGAGAACTTGTGCTAACTCCGCCGTGGACTTGATGGAATGTCCCCTCGCCCAAAATGCGGACAAGCTGCGTCCCAGGCAAGCCGAGCGCTCGAACCAATGCGTCCGGGTTTGCGGCGCTTCCGCCCGGTTCGGCGAATCGCGGATCATAGCCGCCGAGCTCGCCCCACAAGCTGCCCGGCAGAAATAGCGCATTGCTCTCGAGCATTGCGCCGCCCGGGCCGCCCTTCATCTCGGCCGTCGAAATTTCGAACAAGCGGTAGCCGTCTTGTGGCCACGCGATGGACGCAAGGAGTGCGTCTTCCGCTGCCTGGTCATAGCCTTGTTCGCAGCTGATCCTTTGGACGTTCGGGCCGAGCTGATAGTTGAGCGTGGCGATAACGGCGCGATCGTGCAACTTGGAAGCCGCAATGCAGGCATTCGTGAGACCCGGCGATGCCATTCTGGCACCGTCGATCCAGACGCCGATCAAGGGCGCTCGAGCGCGCGCGATCCCCTCATTGATCGCGCCAACGGGGGACGGCGAAGGCTTCGAACAGGCCAAGATTTGCAGATTCGCGTTTAAGCCCGCGAAGGCCGCCGCGTCGGGCTTTTCGCGCGAGTTGTTGTCGACGACGATGATCTCGCAATCGTCCGCCCTGCAGTTCTGATATCGCGGCGAGAGCGACAAGAGCGTCCGCGGCAGCTCCCGCTTCATTTCGTAGGAAATCACGACCAGCGAAACACGCGGCGTCATCGGATCTGCGAAAGTGCGCGCGCCATTCAGCCGACGGAAGCTCCGGAGGCGAACATCGCCACGAATCGATCGACGCTGGGGGCTTCGAAGAACTGGCTCGGGTCGATGAGCACCTGGAATTCCTCTTCCATGACGCCGGCCATGATGACGACTTCGACCGAGTCGAAACCGTAGACGTCGAACCGGTCGGCGGTCGAGAACGTCGCGGCATCCAGGCCGAGCAACGCACAAACATAATTGACCATCCAAGTCCGCAGAACCTGGGGGTCGATGTCATACTTGATGGGTTGCATGAATATCTGCGTTCAAACGCAATTGCGATATTGCAGTTTCCGTCTCGGGATCGACCTTAATCATCGGGACTTGTCCGGACAAGAGCTTTCTCTTGCTGGCGAGACGCTGGATTTTTCCGCTTGAGGTCCGCGGCAGAGTCCCATAGAGGACGAACCCCACAAGCGGCACAATGCCATGCTCTTCGGCAACGCGCTTTCGCAGACGTTCGGCCAAGGGAGCACAATCGAAAGTTCGAAACGCTTGCCGATCAAGCTCGCAGAGCACCACCAGCTTCTCCCGATTGCCGTCATCCGCCGCAAACGCCACCGCAGTCCGGATGTCGCGAACCGATGGATCTTCCAATACCGTAACTTCAACATCCGCCGCGTGGATGTTGGCCCCGAACAGGATGATAATGTCGCTGATCCGATCGATGGGAAACAGCTCGCCGTCGACGAATGCTCCGACGTCACCGGTTGGCAAATATTCCGCGCCGCCATGGGAAAAGACATTCGCGAAGGGAACGACAGAGCGAGATTTTGCGTCCCAATGACCTGGCGAGACATGCGGACCGCTGATACATATTTCACCCATATCATTGCCGGACTCCTGCACCGAACCCGTCTCGTCACGCAGAACGATCGAGCTTCCTTCGACAGGCCGTCCGCAAGAAACGAACTTCCGGCGCGAGGCGTTTGCGCCGGAGTTCCGCATGGAGACGTCCTTCTGCGATACGCCTATGCCCGGCGCGACTGACGAGACGACCAGCGTCGCTTCCGCCAAACCATAGCAGGGAACGAGAGACGTGCCGCGAAATCCGGCCGGTTGAAATCTCTCAGTGAACTTGGCCAGAACGGCGGCTCGAACAGGTTCCGCGCCGCAAAAGGCGACCTTCCAGGACGAGAGATCGAGCGCGGACGCTTCGCCCGGTGAAATCAGTCGCGTGCAAAGCTCATAACCGAAACACGGGCCGCCGGCGGTCGTGCCGCGATACTTGTCTATTGCCCTGAGCCAGCGAAGCGGCTTTTGAATGAATGCCCTCGGCGACATGATCACGGCCGTGCCCCCGTTGAACAGCGGCTGAAGGATCGAGCCGAAAAGCCCCATATCGTGGAAATGCGGCAGCCAGCTGACGCATACGATTCCGCTGTCCTGCTCGAACGCCGTTCTAATCATTTTCTGATTGGCGATGAGATTGTCGTGCGTGATGACGACGCCTTTGGGTGCGCGCGTCGAACCGGATGTGTATTGCACGAATGCGTGGCCGCTGGCGTCGACCGCCAGCATCGACGCTGCAGCCGCGGACGCGCGCAATTCGTCCAGTGTGACGACCATTGCGGTAGTCTCGATTTTCGCCAGCCGCGGCGCTGATGCTTCATCTGTCAGGATCGCCGTGGGCCGTGCTTCCGCCAGAATTGCCGCAATCCGGCTGACGCTTCTGTCCGAGTCCGGAATCGGTGCCGGTACCGCGACGGCGCCCACGCGCAGACACCCAATGAAAGCCGCAATGAATGCCGATCCGGCCGGCAGCGCGATCAAGATCGGTTCGCCGGCAAGGCCGGCTTCGAGCAACCCCGCTGCGATACGATTGGTTTGCTCGTCCAGATCGCGGTAGGATATCCGCTCGGACTCGAATTCACCCCTTTCGAGAAAAATGATAGCATCGCGCGAGCCGTGACGCTGCGCGTGCCCCGAGACGAGTTGCACAATCGATTGAAAATTCCCGAATTCCAAGATGCGCTCCGAAGGCGGCGGCCCATAGGGCGATTCTACATCTACGCCTCGGCCAATTGAAAGGGAGTTACCGGTTGAGCCATTCGCCCCAAACTCGCGATCCTGCACAACCTCCTCGCTGGCAAGCCGACGAGCGCGCATGGCTGATCACGCGATACGCCGATGCTGCGCGGCTGCTTAAAAGCGAAGACGTTTCGATCGTCGACGTCGCGGGCAAACTCGATAGGATTTCTACGCGTATGAACGGAGCGTTCGCGAACACGATACTTTTGATCGGCCACTCCCATCCTTTACAAAATCCACCCAAGCATGGAGCCATACGCGCCGGTCTGAGAGAAATGCTGAGCGATATCCTTCGCCGTTGGACAACCGATAAAGTGGAGGACCTTGTCGTCAAGCTCCTCGCTGGTGCCAGCGGCGGCGAATGCGTGGATGCGATGCAGCTTCTCGCAAGGCCGATTCCGGCAACCATCATTGCCGATGCGCTGAATTTGCAGTTGCCGGAGTTCTATCGATGTGGCGAGCTGACACGGGACCTCTCCGGCATTTGGTCTCGTGACGTGCATGCGCTGCGCGATCTGTTCTCCATAGAAAGCAGCGCGACTGCGCTGGTGCAACTCCTGACGGCGAAATTCGGGGACGACCGGCGAGAGGATTTTGCCGGTTTGGCCTTCATGACGCTCGCCGGCGTGGATACCTCGACGAGCTTGTTGGGCAGCGCAATCCATCGGCTCTCGCAAATGCCCATATTGCAGCTCCGATTGCGCGACGAACCCGAATTGGTAAACGGCTTTATCAACGAAACGCTGCGGTGCGCCCCACCGGTGCGACGCGTCTTGGGGAGAAGGACCGAAAGAGACTTGACGTTATCCGTGGCAGAGATCCCGCAAAACGCGCTTCTGATCGTCGATGTCGAAAGCGCGCATCACGACCCGGATGCCTATCCCGACCCTGAGCGCTTCGACCCGGACAGGAACGGACCACCCACCCTCGCCTTCGGCGCCGGTGCGCACGCCTGCGTTGGCGTCGCGCTGGCGCGATTGGAAGCTAAGGTCCTTATCGACCGGCTGCTCAGGGACTTCATCATACTTCCGGGCGGCGAGGCGCGCAGACGGGAAAGCCGGGATTGGTACGAATTCGAGAGCGTTCCTGTCCGGCTTCAGCGCGTCTAACCGCGTCCACGCCATCGTTAACGGCGTCCGGCCCCGGCGCTTTGCAGGTCTCGGGCGCGGCCTCGATGTTGCCAGCCGGAGCGGATTCATAAGATATTGGCGGCCGAAAATCATGCAACTCGGGTGTGGGGCCACTCGACGGGGCACGGGCATGCGGTCCCCGGGCCCTCATTTGGTAATGGGCGGGCACGGCGCGATGGCGACGACCCGCGCGACATGCAAAGGGTGTAAGTCTCGTGTAACACTGGCGGCAGCCGAAATCAGGCGTCGCTCGATGCACTCCATTCGGCATGAAGAGGCGAACGTGAGCGGTTCAAAGAAGGCGAATTTCGAGGGAGCGGAGGCTGGGGCGATCGTGTCGGAACCGATATCGGTTTCCCCGACATTGTCGGTCGTGGAAACCAGCGAAAAGGGCAACGCCGCCGGCGTTGCATCCGCCAGCAAAACTTCGGGCCCGGCCAACACTGCGGAACCTTCCGATGACGATGGGGTCTCGTCAGCCACGACCCACAAACCGAAAATTGCACGCAATGGGACCCGCCTGTTCGACTACAGCAAGGAAATAGGCGGGATTGCCCTGTCGTTCGCGACCGGAGCCAGCATCGACCCGGTCTTTTCGCTTCGCGACCGATACGGCAACGCACATATCGTCAAGCCCTCCGAAATCAAGCCGGCACGGCTGCACGACATCAATCTCATCGGGTCGGACCAGGAACGCGAACAGTGGGTCTTGAGCGCAGTTCCAGGCAACTCCCGTCTGGGTAAGAATCTCAAGCCCGAATGGATGCTCGACCAAGACGACACCTATTATGTGGTTTCGGAATCTGCAGCCGGTCAAGCCGACGGGATTACGACCGTGACATTTCTGGATCCCATCGGCCAAGGCGATATTCCGATAAATGCCCTGGCGCGGTATCGGTTCGACATTTTCGCGGCCACGCATCGTTGTGCCGCAACTCTTCGCCTTTCGTTCAAGACGGCAGACGGCGAGACGGTCGATGGCCCCACACGCAAAGTCGACCGCGCCGCAAAGGGCGGATCGACCCCCTCCGATTACGATCATATCGAGATGCAATTCACGGCACCCGCCAATGCGCGGTTTCTTTGCCTGCAATTCGACAAAGGTCAAACCGAGCAGAAAACCACGAGCTACCTCTTTTTCGCCAAGCCCTCGCTTCGGGATACCCGCATGGCTTCGGCCAAGGACTCGATTACTCTGCCTCGGAACCTGCTGGAACAGGCGCGATCCGGCAATGGGCTGGAAGTCTCGCAGGTCCGATTGCAGGCTCCCGCCGAGCTGTTCGAGGATAACATTGCGAAAGTCGATCTGTGTGTCGAGCTCGAGGGCGAAGCAACCACAATCGCCGACGTCATTCTGAGCAACAAGTCCGACTTGAATATCGTAAGGCTATCGGTGGACGCCAGCCGGGTGGAATTCGCCGGGCGATTTAATGGGGTAGTGCCCGATCAATTGACGCTTGGCGTTTTCGTGGATGGCGCCCTGAGTGGTTCGAGCGTCATCGAAACGGACGGACAAGCGTTTTCCGGCATCGCGTCCCTGAACAGCAAGCATCTGGACGGCGGAGCACATCTGGTGGAAATTCGCCGGTTGCCGCATATGTCCGCTCTGGCCAGCACCTATGAAATTCTGCCGATGCAGATTACGCCCTGGTCTGCCGTTCAACTCTATGCAGGCGCCCCCCTTGACGGAACGCTGTCGCCTGGCGCTCGCCATCACTTGCGTTCGTTTCGGGCCTGGTTTGAGAAGATACAGGCGGATCCGTCCGTCCGAATCCCCGCCGTCTACGACGAATTGCTTGGAGGATTTCGAAAGCGCAAGACGTATCCGCGTCTTTCGTTCGGCGCCGTAGCGAACCCGACCGTCTCGGTCGTCATCCCGGTGCACGACAAGTTCGAGATCACGTATTTCTGCCTCTGTGCGCTGCAGTTTGCTTTCAACGAGACGACATTCGAGGTCATCGTCGTCGACGACGGCTCGACCGACGAGACTGTCGACATCGACGATTTCGTCGAAGGAATTCGGGTCGTTCGGCATAAGTCTGCTCTTGGCTTTGTGAATTCCTGCAATGACGGCGCTGCCCTCGCTCGGGGCGAGTTCGTGATGATGCTCAACAACGATACCGAAGTCACCGCCCGTTGGCTCGACGAGCTGGTTTCGGTGTTTCGCAACTTCAACAATGTCGGCATGGCGGGTTCGAAGCTTCTCTATCCCGACGGCCATTTGCAGGAAGCCGGCGGCATCGTCTGGAATTCGGGCAACCCCTGGAATGTCGGGCGCAACGCCAACGCCGCGGATCCTTCCTTCAACTATCTGCGGCAAACCGATTATGTTTCCGGCGCGGCCATCATGCTTCCGACCGAACTCTGGAAAAGCCTGGGCGGGTTCAGCGCAGAATTTGCTCCGGCCTATTTCGAGGACACCGACTTGGCCATGAAGGTTCGCGCGGCGGGTCGTTGTGTCGTCTATGTTCCCACCTCGACAGTCTATCATTACGAAGGTCAATCGGCCGGAACGAGCGTGGCATCCGGCATGAAGCGTTTTCAGGAAGTGAACCGTCCGAAATTCAAGCGCAAATGGGTGCGGGCCTACGGCAATCACGCCGCCGAAGGCGTGCGTCCGGATCGCGAGAAAGATCGAAACATCGCGTTTCGCGCTCTTTTCGTCGATCAGCACGTTCCATTTGTCGACAACGATGCCGGCAGCTATGCCGCTTTCCAGGAAATAAGATTATTCCAGAGCCAGGGTGCGAAAGTTACGTTTCTGCCGCGAAACCTCGCCTGGATGGATCGGCACACGCTGGCGCTCCAGCGCATCGGGGTCGAATGTCTCTACGCGCCATTCGTGATGGATTTTACAGACTATATCCGGCGGCATGCCGCCGAATACGATATGGTGTATGTCACACGGTACAAGATCGGCGAACAGGTCATTCCGCTGATTCGCTCCGTTGCGCCAAACACCAAGGTGTTGCTGAATATCGCCGACCTCCATTTTCTTCGTGAGCTCCGCGAGGCTGCGAGCGGCAACGCGAACTATACGATCCAGCAGGCAGAGGCGACCCGCGATGCCGAGTTGGCGGTCGTGCGTTCCAGCGACCTGACTTTCAGCTACTCCGAAATCGAGCTTGCCGTTCTCGAGAGCCACATCAGCAGTGGCGCGGCCACGGCCAAAATGCCCTGGATCGTGGAGACGAAAAACCTGCCTCGAACCTTCGAGAATACCAAGGACATTTTGTTCCTGGGCGGCTTCGGGCACCCGCCCAACGAGCAAGCCGTCAAGTTCTTCGCAGGAGACGTCCTGCCTCTCGTTCGCGAACGGATACCCGATGTCCGCTTCAATGTGATCGGCAGCGGGGCACCCGCTTCCGTAAAGGCTCTCGCTTCGGATTCCGTGCAAATTCTGGGCTATCTTCCCGAGCTGGACGAAGTCTTCGCATCCCATAGGATATTCGTCGCGCCACTTTTGGCCGGCGCAGGGCTGAAAGGCAAAGTCCTGGAAGCAATGTCCCGCGGCATTCCTTCCGTCCTCTCTCCCGTCGCGATCGAAGGCACCGGGCTGACCAGCTGGAACGACTGCCTTGTAGCCAAGAGCGCGCAGGAATGGGCCGACGCGGTGGTAAAACTCTACACGGATAAGAAACTTTGGAGCCGGATCGGCGCGAATGCGCTGAATCTTGCCCAATCCAGGTTTTCGTTCTCGGCGGGCGTGGAGATGTTCCAGGAAGCCCTTGCAAAGATCGACATCTACGGCCGGAAGGATTGGGCCCTCGTCTATCAACAGGCCCGCCCGCATCGTTATGGGCTTTAGAAGGTTTGCGGAAGTCGGGAAGTGGTTCCCGGGGAATATCATGCA
>Ga0302325_10025785_pt1 | contig 12215 bp, 15 predicted proteins | sample Palsa_T0_2_FD_201948 | JGI IMG/M metagenome (GOLD analysis project Ga0302325, IMG submission 201948) | Peat permafrost microbial communities from Stordalen Mire near Abisko, Sweden - Palsa_T0_2 | ecosystem: Environmental > Terrestrial > Soil > Palsa > Peat permafrost | place: Sweden: Abisko...
AGAAGAGGGAGGAAGAGTCTGACAAAGTTGCGTACGCGGCTTTGAAAGTGATCAAAGAGCAAGCTCGTTCCACGATCGAGGTCGATATGCAAAACGTGCAATCGAGTAGTTTGTCAGTGGTTGCAACACCATCAAGGCCCGTAGTTCTGGAGCCTCCTGTTGCAAGTCCAATAACCCCTAGGGAGGGCAGTCCTGCAAACCCTGCCCCGAGCACTCCTCAGAAACAGCCGGTCGCTGCCACTTCCACCCGTCAGACGGCTAGAAAGCTTACAACTAGCACTCCGCAGAGGCAGCCAGTTGGTACAGCTTCACCCCCTCAGACGGCTATCTCAGCAAAGCCAACGAGCACTTCTCAGAAACAATCTCTTGGTACCTCGTCCGCTTCAAACACACCAACAGGCAACATTGAAACCCTTAAAATAAGCACTTCCCAAAAGACTCTCGCAAGCAGTCCCTCAAAGGCTTTGCAACGTACACGGACAGGAAGCAACGCAAAACCTACAGCTAGCGCTTCACAACAGATACTTGCAAGCACTTTTTCAAAGGCTTCACAAATCACACCCTCAAGACCCCGAGCTGCTACCCCCAAAAAGCTACCGGCCACCCCTCAAAGACCCTCGCAAGGAAACTCTTCTAAACTTGAGGTTCGTTTGCCACCAAAGGCCCAAGCGAAGACACCAGCAAGCGTTCGGAACCCTCTCTCAGCCAAGTCGCAGCAAAATAACTCCAACAAGCATAGCCTCCCATCAACGCCAAACCAAGGCGAGCTTCAAAGGGTTCAGAAGAGTCCAACACCTCCCCAAGGAGAGAAGCGAAAGAAGGTATCGACCAGCAACGGATATTCACCAGGAGATCGAGTCGATGTATGCGATGCCTTTAGTAGCGATGATGATCTTGTAGAGCTGTCGAGTCGTCTAATCAAGCGTCCAAGACGTATCCCGCTTCTAAAGACTACCTCGCCTTGGGATCCAGTGGAGTATCCAAAGACGTCCAATCTTCTCTCTGCTCAGAAGCAGAACGAAAAGACGACGTCCCAACCCGCAGCTAGACAACGAGGAGGAATATCTCAAAGTGCAAGAGAACGAGCAACAATGTCCCAACCACCAGCAGCAGGAGAACAGCCAGAAATGTCCCAACCAAGAGCTGAACAACGAGGAATGTCACAAGCGCCAGCCGAACAACCAACCCCGATATCCCGAAGCCTAGTGAAACAATCACCACCGACTCCACTCAAAGCCTCCATCTTATACAAGACCCCATCCTCTGCCGAAAACATACCTTCGCGCCTTCCTCAGAACTCTTTTGAGGTCGACCGAGTTCGCTACCGGAGAGACGAGCGCAGCTGGTACCACTGGCAGCCAAACCCAAAGCAGCCTATCGCACATCACATCCACTTGCTGAAAGGGATGTATCGGCCACTTGTGGACTTTCAGTCTCCCGATGTGTCGTATGACACGTGGGTGATTAGCCCTAGACATGTAGAGAAGCTAGAATATTGTACCGAAGAGAGTCTCGTCAAAATCACGCGCGGGAAAGTAGATAAGCCGGAGACTGAGTTATGGGTAGGATTTACGGGTTCGGGTCTCAAGGGCTTCCTAACAAGCTTTCAAGGCCGATGGCCGATGACTCCTGTATTAAGACTTGATGCGTAAGTGGCCTTCTTTGGATTTACTGCATTGGCTTGGTACAGTACATTATTCTAACGTATTGCTACCTATAGGTCAGAGGTCCCAGTTATGATGTTGAGGGGACGTAAGGCCGGTGCGAATGATTAAGACAGAGCGGGATATTAGCTTGCAAAGGCTATTAAACGAAACGTGAAATAAAGGTGAATGTAAGGACTGTTTTTGTGGGACTACCAGTGTACTTAAGTTGTACGAATAGCACTTGCAAAAACACCCACCCTACAATTTGTGATGTTCAAAGTTGAATGTACCAGATGGAAAAAACAAAGCACGCAATTTAATTATGGGTTTTACCCAGTAGCTAGCAAATCTCAGCTCCCTCACCGTTTTCTTCTCAAAACAACCCAGTGCTCCTCCTTCCCCTTCGGAAATTCCTGCCCAATAACAGGCGGCAAGCTCACTTCGAAACAATTCAACTCCCCGACCTGACACAATGGCTCCATAAGCCGTCTCTCTTCACGGGCCGTGATCTCTTGTTTCGGCCAAGCAATACGAACCCAGAGAAACTGCAACGACTTCATGCTCCCAATAATTCTCCATGTGCGTTCCCTGTCCAATGAGTCAGCAATGTAAATTTCAGGAAAGCGTGAAGGGGCTGAGAGTTTCGTCGCTGTTCTGGCTCCTAAGATATAATGACAAACGGATAATGCGGGCTCCCAAGACAGCTCCCAGGCTCTCGACTCCGATAAAAACAGCAAATTAGTATAAAGATAAGCCTTACCAGCGAGCCAAGTCATTCTGAGGAGTCGCCTCGGAGAAGTAAATTGAGAGCGCAAAGCGGAAGTCTAGTTGGAGGGAGATGATGCTGTCGAAACGACATGGGACTATGGCGTTGGAGAAACTGATGAGAGTTTCCATGCAGTCAAAATCAAATATGCTGGAAGAGTAGAGAACTCTAGCAGCGTCGATGTACCTGACATGCTTATTTAGTATTGCATGCGAGGAATGGTCTGGGCGACTTACACTTTTCGACATGTCTGGAGAAGCTGGATCAAGCTCCCGTGACCAGGGCCGGCGGGTCTGACGTGCAGCCCCGTTGGAATCTTAAAGCCTCTACACTCGTTCTCTTTGCATTCTTCTTGACTCCTTGGAAGATTGTTCTTGCATGGAACGTGCCCTAGTTGGAACTGTTTGGTTTTCCTGACGATGTGGAACAAGTTGTAGCCAATAACATGCTCGTAGATCAATAAGAGCAATTCCTCCGGGAGTTTGAATAGAGGTGATTGAGTTTGCTCAATGAGCTGATTTGGTTGCAAAATAGCTTTGCCAAAGGGTGGAGGTGTGAGACAACGCTCTCTTCGAAGAGGAGGACACTCTTGAGCAGGTAGGTATCCATTGGATCCCCGCCGATGTAGGTTCCAGTTACGCGCAATTGAATAACTTGAATGGGGCAAAGATTGACGTCGAGCACGACTTGGGAGTTGGCGACTGTGACTTGAAAAGGTATCGAGAACCTTGAATGTGAAAATTGCGCTGAGCGGCTTGAAAGTGCTGTCGCGATCAGTGCGAGGCATGCTGAGGCGAGGAAAGACGTGGAGAAGAATGCCAAGCCCGAAATAGGGAACGTAAATTTATGTTGCCAAGAGGAATCAGAACTCAGACTTATCGACTTACAAAACACGCTTTTAAAAGTTGTTAGGAATAGGGAGAGATGATGACCTGTTTTTAGAGGCTCTGGTGGGCTGATATTGTCCTTCGCAACTGCAGGTGCTTCTCGGGTCGAGCCTCGTCGCTAAGGATGTGGGGCAGCTGGTACTGTAGGGCTGACCTCGTGGGTGCGCCATTCTCTTTTGGACATCTCGAGCTCTACTCGAACCCCCAAACCATGAGAAAGTATGCGTAAAGTCCTGTTGCTGGTCTTTATCCACGGTTTCAAGGTATGTTCCAGCACTCGAATATCTGCGAATACCTACTGACCAAAAAGGGTGGCGATACAACGTTCGGGACCTTCCCGGATCACATTACTGCTCTTGTCCAACATGCTCTGCCGAAAGTGGACGTCCGATTCTTAGTCTATCCTGCGTTCGAGACCAAAGGAGCCTTGGAAGAATGCGTGAGCCAATTCAGAGATTGGTACGATGCCCTCTTGGGACAATTAGTCGCAGAAGACTGACGAGAGCAGGCTGTTAGAGAAGGTCATCGACATTGAAGTCCAAAACCAGACGCCTTCTCCCACTGTTGACCCCTCTGTACGTACGATTTTGATAGGTCATTCAATGGGAGGCATCGTGGCAGCAGACACCTTACTCGCCCTGACGAATGACCTTCCCATCGACTCGACGGCGCCAGAATTGAACTCGTTCATGTTTCCATATATTCAAGGAGTCTTAGCATTCGACACCCCGTACCTCGGAATCTCGCCTGGGGTCGTAGCACATGGCGCGGAGGAACACTACAATGCAGCAACCAACGCGCTGACACAATTGAGCGGCCTGACGGGAGCTATTTGGGGGACAACCGCTGCTAAAGAGGCCGAGGGCTCGAAAGAGAAGAAACCGGTTGCGGCGTTACCTGCTCCACCTTCATCAGATGCACCCATTCCAATGTGGCAGAAATGGGGGAAAGTGGCAGCTATAGCTGGCGCCGGAGCTGCTGTGGTTGCTGCAGGGGGTGCGGCGTATTTGAAAAGAGAAGAGATCACGGAAGGATGGTCCTGGGCTACGTCGCATCTCGAGTTCGTTGGCTGTCTGATGAAGGGACAGGAACTACAAAAGAGAGTCGCTGGGGTGGTCAGGCTAAATAAGGAGCTACATGTCGGATTTGGGAATCTCTACACCCGGCTAGGGAAGAAGGCTGTCAGTAAAGGGGATGGGAAGACCATGGTCGGCAGTGTGATTGGAAATCAGAGAACATTTTGCAATTTGCCAAAGAAGGAGTCGAAAGAATTCTGGCGCGAGGCAATAAACGATGAGGCTGGAGACGAGACTTGGGCACATATGTGTAAGTTGGGTCTTTCATCTGGAGGTTGACGCTAACTTTTGCTAGCTATGTTTTACCCCAAAGACAATCCAGGCTACTATGGCATGTCTGAAGATGCCAAGAAGCTCATTGTCCAGTGGACCACAAACGAGTGGTACGAATCAAGCACGGGAGATGTGAAGCTTTTGGTCAAGCACGAATTATAGACGGGAAGCAAGCGGCTATAATATTCATACAGCGGCGGTGCCGTTATCGGTAATTGGTATGTAGAATATCTGGATTGGTGGTTCAATGATCTATTACCTTCAAATTCATTATCATATACACATTCATGTTGTCCAAAACCGAGCCCAATGATCCTCCAACACGCGCCATCCTATTTCCCAAACTTTGCCTCCCATAGACTAAGTCTAAAAACAGTACTCCTCGACATGCAAATGTATCCCTTGAGCTCCCGTACCCTTGTGTACCGCTCTCTCATTACTCAGTTTTGCTACCGTGTTTCTCACGGTAGCTACCAAGGACTTCCCTCCGCAAACTGCAACAGAGGTCTCTCCACCAGTCACTTCTACCGGTAGTCGAATGAAGGCCGCAATCCCCGGCCTTTGGTAAGAATATATGATTTGGCGAGATGATTGCACCGCACTTGGCCCTTCACCGTTGTCACAACAACATTTGCTCACGACCGGAGCTGTCTGTCGAGACGAAGCAAAGCTTGACTTTGAGACTGAGTCGACCCGGGCCATGGGTGCGGTTTCCTTCTCCTTAAACTCTAAAGTTTCTTCCTCTTTGGGCTTCTCAGTAACATCTTCAGGTTGCGGAATCTTTTCGTTATCGATGATCTTGTCGCTGTTCTCGCTCGCTGCGAAAGAACTGGCATCGCCTGTAATAGCAATCTCGACTTTCAGCTCAATACCTCGAGCTTCTGCACGAGAGAGAGCGGTATTCAGACGTTGCACATAAAAGTCTATATGCGTTCGCTTTCTCACAACTAACAGAAAATGGATTCTCTGAGTGCAAATAGTTGTCTTGCAGGCAAGGATGCTTTCGAGAATGGGCATGGTGAATGATGCTCCCGTAGACGCAGATATCAAAAGCAAAGACTCATATGCTTCCCAAGCTGGTGGTGTCCCATAGGGTCCAGCGATAAAACCTGTTAGTGAGTTACTACCGAGTCCTTGCGTCTTCATTGCATATCGGTGGATTCGTTTGGAGAAGCCAGACTGCACTCGCACTGCGAACTGAATTTCGTTACAGTGGCATTCTGCTGCCTTTGCGTAGGAAGTTGCTATTGTGAATGGGTGGGATTCAAGCGGTCCGAGGCGAGGAAGCCAAAGATACATGTGTTGGCCGGCTTTCCAGGAGAGATGAACATCCTTGATTGTGATAACCACGATATCACTACACGAAGCTTGAAGCTCGACCTGGTGGCCAATTCTTTGAGTCCCGTTGCATGATTTTGTGCGTCGAATCTGGATGTTTCGAAACAAAAGCAGAGTGGTCCTCAATACTCGGTCTAACAACAATGCTCCGATTGCAAACCAGATATTATACCGAGCGTAACTTGGAACATGAACATAGAGGACCCATAAAAAGATCGCTGATGAGACTATGTGCTGCACCACGAAGAACTCATACGCCAGCTGGCGCATTGGAGAGAGGGAAGTGAAGAAGGTCCACAGGAGGATACCCCAAGCTCCAAGACCGTATTTTACCATTGGCATCATCGCGAGCTCTAGCGTGACGAAATCGGCTCGAACCCATTCGGCGACAAAGAAAAAGCCATGAACAGTCACGGTGACGAGCAGTGTACGAGATACCCATCGGTGGAGCCAGTTGAGCCTTTCGTGCGAGGTGCCGATGATTTGGCCGATGAGGCTTGATTTTGATGCGAGCAGGTACACCAGGGGAACTTGAGTAACTGAGATCCACGCTCCCCGAAATCCTATTCTTTCCCAATAGTACGCATCATGTATAATAGCACGATGTATTAACATGTAGGAAATGACTGCCCAATAGCAAGCGATAACAAGGACTCGTCCAAAGGAAAGAGGACGAAAGAATGAGAGCCACCCTCCTGGGTGCGGCTGTGGGTAGCTCATTTCTCGTGCAATGGCAGTCGCCGTTGCGAAGATTTGCATGGGAAAGTCGTCGACTTTTGTTGGATACAACATCGACTTTCTCGTTCGAACACGCCTTAACCTGCCAGAGATTTATGTTAGATTTGAACGTCGTTGGAATTGGGAAGAGAAATATTATTCAACCACTTACCTGGACCACGTCTGATAATACTCCACCCCTCTGAGGAGGAGAAGGAAACCAACAACGCCAGAGATGATATACCAGTATCCTCGTGCGAGTACCTGGTTATATGGTCGGAACATAGGGTCTGAACTTGAATCCATCCCCATCCCCTCCATACTGCTCATACCGCTCATATCCATATTGTCGTTTTGATCATTAATAAAGAGAATTGGAAGTCTGTTTGTTCCAAAGTGCTTGCTCGTCCCCAAGCTGGATGAGCAGAAGTTGAATTGTACCCTCTACTCGCAATTTTCCCGCCCTCACTTCTTTCTGGCAAGTTGCAATGCTGCTACCTTGGGGGAACAATGTGACGCAACAAGGGTAGTAGTTTTCCATGCGTGTCCTTGACAAGATCCTGGCTCGTTTTCCGTTGCCGTGGACTCGAATTGGTCAGTGGTGTGACTGGGAGTTATCTCTTCCGGCGTCCCACATATCTGGCTTAGAACCTCAGATGGCGATCACAAGCGGTCGCGGCAGATTCGAGATGCGAGGGATTGCCCACAGTAATCCTTGATCAGCTTTAAAACTGTTTTAGCCGCCGGCGGCCGTGGCAGGCCTCCCTTGTCCAGTTGGGTCGCGTTTGGTGAGGGGGAATGAGCAAGTCTGCCAAAGAGACTTGGACCGTTAGACGACCCCGATCAGCCACAACTCGCTCAATTGTTCTCAACGACGAACGCACTTGCAAACCGGCCCAAATCGTCCAATCCTTTTGGACCAACCCCCATTCTCACCACAGACCAAGCAATGCCTCATGCACAAGTGAGGATTTTCGGGATAAAGCACTGTGGCTAGCAGGCAGCCTAGCTCGGTGGCTCCACCAGGAGGAAGTAATGGTCCTGACGGCAGACTAGGGAGATTATCATAGCTTGATGAAGCTTGTTGCGATTCTCATTCACTTGATACATCAGACCAAGTAGAATTCACTAGGAGCACCCGCTTCTAATCCTCAAGTGGGCTGGAGTTGAGCGGTTAGATTTCGCATCGACTTTACATCTTTCTTTCCATCTTCAAATTCGCGCTCTTCCCCCTCTCCCTGCCAATTCTAACATACCACAAACTCTACAATCCACATCGAACCTCTGCAATCATGGTGAAGCTACTCACCCTCGCGATATGCTCGATTACAACCTTAATTGGCCAATCTACTGGACATTTCCTCATGAAATACCCGCCCAGTATCGGCTTTGACGATAGCATCGAAGGCACCGCTCCTTGCGGAGGCTTTACTGTCGATTTCAGCACCGACAATGTCACAAACTTCCATGTTGGCGGAGACATACTTGCTATGGTAAAATCCCCCGCAGTCAGAGCAAACAAGTTCTTATTTTACAGACTTCAATTCACCCTCAAGCAACATGGCTCTTCCGTGCAACACTTGACACTACAGCCGCCGGAAACTGGACTTCTCTCATGCCTGCCGTTCAACAAACCGGTCTTGGTGCGTTCTGCGAGCCAGATGTTTCGATTCCCGCCTCTTGGGCTGGCTCGAAGGGTGTGATTGGCGTTGTACAAGATGCTCCTGACGGTATCCTCTACCAGGTATGGAATACAGGGAAATCGGTGCCCCGTAAACTGCTGACTTTTGCCAGTGCTTAGCAGTCAACTTTGTGACTGGCGTCGGCTCCACTCAATCCGTTTGCACGAACGTGACCGGTACGACGGCATCTTTCGTTGCAGATGCTGCTCTTTCTAGCCTTCCTGCATCTGCGACTACATCGAGTGCAAGCAGCACGGGTTCAGCTAGCTCGACTACCACCCAGTCGTCTTCCTCGACGGCCAAGGCATCATCTGCCAACATCATTTATTCGTACAATGGACTTGGAATGTTTGCTTGGGTTATAGTGGTGGGCTCTGCAACGTTTTTGGCTTGTCTTTTGTAAGTATTGAACAAGTGTGTGAGAGAATGAAAGCAAGTTTTAGAGTGGTAGACGATAGGTTAAGCTGTTTACATTGAAATTCTAAAATACATTACCTTCAAGTACAGCTTGTCTACAAATTATTCTCTGCCCCAGAAGCTGAATCCAATGAACTCTCATCACCAGACGTGTAAATTTCTTACTGTACCGTCAATAAACCCAGGATACCCATGATCCCATTGGAACTCGCGGCAGACTCTGAGCTTCCAAATCGATGTCAGACTCCCCGCTCATCCCCACTTCGGCGATATTGATAGTTCCACCCTCCCCTGCTTTGGCGTCCGTGGGTTCCACCCAGCCGCGGACCCGACATGACCTTCCACCCATGGCTTGCCTAGGTTCTTCATTCCCACGAATAAAAGCCCATATGCTTCTAAAACTTACGCAAACCTGCTCTTTCCAACATCCAATTATGCCTGCCCATGGTTCCACTGCGAATGTGCCTGATCCTGCGTCCCTCGCAGCCTTACCTGCTTCAAGCTAGCCAGGGAGCTCGAGATTGATTCACTCAAATTATCTCGGTCTCTATTTCCGATTGTGACTTCTTCACCTTCCGAGACTGTTGGCTCTTCAACCTCAATTGCGTTACTTTCTTACGATTTAAAAAAGAGAACGAGAGAAAGACAGGATCTATTCCAATTACTTCGAGCTCGCTTTGTAAAATTACCTGAATTTCCCTACCCATCATGCTCTCCTCATCAGCAATGAAGCCCTTCGCCTTCCTCCTCCTCGCTCTCAATCATCTCGCCCTTGCGGCGTCCTCAACATCAATGGATATGACAGGATCAATGTCCACCATGTCGATGTCCACAGCGGCTTCGTCCTCAACCGACACCTCTCCACCCTACTCGATCACTGCACTTCCAGCTGTCGTCTCCGCACCCAGCTGTATTTTCAACTGTCTCATTCCCATCGGACTAGCTGATCCTTCTGGCTGCGATGATGTCACAGAGAACTGTGCTTGTCTATCCGCCCCTTCTGATGTCCTGGACTTCCTGACAAGCTGCGCTGCGACTGTTTGTCAGAGCAGCACGAGTGCATATGGTGCGAGTGCTACGAGCTTGTATGAGAGTTATTGTAATAGTGTTTATGGGACTGCGACGTTTAGTGAGGCTTTTGTTGAGGAGGCCAGTGCGGCCGCGAGTAGTAAGTCATATCTCTTTTGCAAGGGAGCATTTTAGAAATTGGAAATTGAAAATAGGGTGTTTGGGATCGCTGGCGGATCTGAGTGGTGGTTGATTTGGCTTTGAATTGAAGATGGTGTGACGCTGATGAGATGAACAGGTTCCCTTGCTAGTGTGGAAGCAACACAAAGTTCAAGTTCAGCGAGTGCTTCTGCTACACGATCGGCCATAGCTAGCACTACGAAGAGTGGCGGAGGGAGATGGGAGCCTGCTCTGTAAATCTTTTCCGCATGACAAAAAACTGGACTGCGAATGACTAACGAATACGTAGGCTTTTTGGAACATTGGCAATGGGTGGACTACTTGTCTTGATTGTGTTGTGCTAGATATATGCGGGGAATTAAGATTTGGTAATGGGAGAAGATAATGCAGACAGATTGTAGTTGGGTGCTAGATGTCTGCGAGGTGCTGCCAAACTAGAAAATTGAGATGAATCTTTCCGGAATTGGCTAATGTTGAGAAACTCAAGCAAAACCTGCAAGAGACTGCTACCGAAATCCCTTCAGTGACTGGACCTGGTCTATGGTTCATCCCGTGAATTTATTGTAATAACGCCTGCACCTGAATCATATTACTTTAAGCCCGGTCGGAGATCTAAGCACAGGAGCTTCCCTGAATGACGATGTAAAGGCTGAAAGAACAAGATTTGAATTCGAAGATTTCCTTGAAATCCGAAAATCTCCATAACAGAGGATCTCCTCTAACTCTCAAACACAAGACATCAAGAATACACAAACACCAACTTCGTCAACATGAAGCTCCCAACACCCAACTTTAATCTCACCATCTTCATCAGTGTCATAGTTCTCCTTATCTGCGGACTGTTCTCGACGTCTACAACAGCCGTACCAGTCTCCTCACTCTCACCGGTCAATGCCGATTCAGCCTCCTCCGATCTCAGAGCAGCGAGTATTGACAGCTTGCTGAAACGAGCTTCGATTCCTCTACCCTTGTCCAAGAGAGATCTAGGTGCGCAAGTAATCATCATCATCGTCTGCATAATCGTATCGATAGCACTACCCATAGGACTTTCGTATTGCTTGTACCGTTACCTCGCGAACAGGAACTCTGACTAGCTGGAACCATTAAGCTTGGATTGTTATGGTTGAACTTACAGCGAATGGAAGTTGGTGGAATCTCTTGGGTATTTTGTGGCTTCCAGGCGGGAGTTGTGAAGGGGAGAAGATAATTGAGTAATAAAGTTCGTTGACATTGAAACTCCGTCCCACTATCTGACTCTCCACACTAGACGGCAAGTGAAAGACAGGTCAGATATTCCCGAAATTTTGAAGCGACCAGTACTGTAATATCAGAGATAATTACCACGCTCAGAGTGCGAGTACATGTCCGTAGTGAAGTCCATACTAATTGGACAACTTGTGCTTGCTCAGTGCTACGGACGCTCTTCAAGGCTGGTGAGAATGCTTTTCGGCTTGCTGGCACTACCAGTCCTTTTCTAAAAAGTGTCATAGCTGGCCTGATTATTCTTATCGGCTATAAAGTTGCAAATGAATTATATACTTATAGGCAAGCTGTTGGCAGCAGTTGCCCCATTAAACAAGATGACCCTAACGCCTGCAATGCATGCACCTGAAACCGGTCATGAGATTTCCTTGACACGACACTTCCATCCGGATCCTTGACTCAATAAGGGCAGGCTAGAGAAAAAGTTAGTTGGAGGAGTTGATTAGGCTGAGTGTATCCATTACCTTGCGCCCAGACACCAACCAAGCTCATTGCCCTTGATCTTCTTCGCAATCTTGACCTCTCTGTCAATCGGCATTTCGTATCCAGTATGGAGAAGAGCAGACATAAAGTTAAGATCAAGGCAGTGCTCAGGACGTCCTCGGAGCTCCTCCAATGCACCAGGAACGCTTTCAAACACATCCCAATGAGTCTCACCTCCGCACACTTGGTCAGTCAAGCGATGCAGCTCCTTTAACGTGAAAGATTCGGGCATTCCAAGAGGATCAGTGCGGTCGAAGAAATAAGAGACGGTGTACACATCTTCGCGAGCAAAGGTCTTTTCGAGAGAAGGCTGGTGGACACCGTTGAAAGAGCATGGAGCTAGTGCGCATTCTTTTTCCTTGAACAGGATCTTCTCAGCAAGCTTGCGGCATTGGGCTGGCGCTGGAGAAGAGGGACCCGTCATGTTTACAGAAATTGTTTCTCCAAGAGGATGGTTATTCCCAAGCTTGACATCGACG
>Ga0302325_10025786_pt1 | contig 12215 bp, 8 predicted proteins | sample Palsa_T0_2_FD_201948 | JGI IMG/M metagenome (GOLD analysis project Ga0302325, IMG submission 201948) | Peat permafrost microbial communities from Stordalen Mire near Abisko, Sweden - Palsa_T0_2 | ecosystem: Environmental > Terrestrial > Soil > Palsa > Peat permafrost | place: Sweden: Abisko...
CAACCTTGGCACGGCAGCTAACGGAGCTTTCAACCCTCTTTCATCTCGACGGACCGCGCCAGATCCGGTTGGCGCGGAAGGTCGACTTCTGATCGGCTTGACTGGCGAGCCGATCGTTCAGCCTCCACGTAGCTCTTGATGGATGTAAGTCGTTGTCTTCAGGGCGATGCGTATTGACAGATCAGGACTTCCTCAAAACGCGTATTGGCGATTCGCACTGGAGATTTGTCACGAATCAAGAATCAATCGTAAGCGTCCACCAAACACCGTATTAACGTCGTGCGAAGAGTGCTATACCAGCTTCATGTAATTGCCGCAGTTGCTCGCCGTGTCTAGTCTCACAACAAGCCGGTAGTAAAGATCTGAAAAAATGAGAGCGCTGCGATGTTTAAGAAGCTATTTTCCGTAGACCCTGCACGCATAGGACGGTTCGATGGTCCAGCAATGAGCGATGCGGTCCCTGCCTCTCTGGTTAACGGTACACCGGGTGACCTGAAGGCCGAACTCATCGCCCTCCTGGGAAAAGAGAACGTCTTCCACAGAGTAATCGATCTCGTACGATATGCCTCCGATGCGAGCCCGTATCGGCTCGTCCCTCAGGTTGTCGTGCTGCCTCGAACGACCGATGACATCGTCAAGCTCTTCCGTTATTGCCGTGAGGCCGGTCGGCACGCGACGTTTCGGGCGGCGGGCACGAGTCTCAACGGTCAATCGCTATCCGACGACATTTTGATCGATGTGCGCCGCCACTGGAATGGCGGCAATGTGGAGGATGACGGCCGACGCGTGCGGGTACGCCCCGGGATGATCCTCAGCCACATCAACTTGATGCTGGAGCGGCACGGTCGCCGGCTGGGACCGGATCCCGCTAGCTCCGCATCTTGCACGATCGGAGGCGTAATTGCGAACAACGCCGGTGGCATGCGGTGCACCGTGCAGAAAGATGCGTACCATACCGTCTCCGCGCTCACGTTCATAACGCCATCCGGCGCTGTAATTGACACATCGAAACCGGATGCCGAAAAGCGGTTTGTCCAGGCAGAGCCCCAGCTTGCGGAAGGTTTGCTCGATCTGCGAAGAGAGCTTCTGGCAGATCCGGTGCTGGCGGACCGTGTGCGTCGCAAGTATGCAATCAGGAACACTCACGGACTACGGCTTTGCGCACTTCTCGACGGTGAAACGCCGCTCGAGATTTTTCGACGCCTACTTGTCGGCTCGGAAGGTACACTCGCGTTCATCGCTGAAGCGGTACTAGAGACGATTCCGACACCCCGCGTGACGAGCGTGGCATGGATTCCAGTTCCCACGATCGATGAAGCGATCGCCCTTGTTCCTGGCCTCGTCGGCCTCGGCGCCTCCGCCGTCGAGCTGATGGTCGCTCCGGCGCTCACCGCAGCCGGTCAGGCCTTTGAGGAAACGCCTGCCTACTGGAAAACCCTCGATCCCAAGGCCGCGGCTCTGCTCGTCGAGATTGGCGCCGAAAATTCGGATTCTCTTGAAGCCACACAACGCAAAGTGCTCGAACTCGTCGGCACCGCCAGGCTCATCAAGCCAGTAGACTTCACGAGCGTCGCCGAGGCCATCGAGCTCGCTTGGCACGTCCGAGAGGGGCTTCTGGGTTTGATCGGCAAGAATCGCGCGGAGGGCTCGACGCTCATCACGGAGGACGTCTGTTTTCTGCCGGAGCGTTTGGCAGAGGGTGCGCGCGACGTGCAGGACCTACTTTCTAAGCATGGATTTATTCCCGGTGTCGCGGGACACGCAGCTCACGGGAACCTTCATTTCACTCTTGTCGCAAATCTCGGGGAGGCCGACGGACTGTCTCGGTACTCGGCTTTCATGACCGAGCTTGTGGATCTCGTCGTCGGGAAACATGACGGGTCTCTGAAGGCCGAACACGGAACCGGTCTGAACATGGCGCCGTTCCTCGCGTCCGAATGGGGAGAGAAAGCCACAGCCATGATGTGGCGGATAAAACAGCTCGCCGATCCTCACGGGATTCTGGCACCGGATGTGATTCTGACGCGTAATCCCAAGCTTCACCTGGAGAATCTGAAGTCTTTCCCGCAGATCGAGGGGGTTACGGGTTCCTCGCAATGCATCGAGTGCGGGTTCTGTGAACCTGTCTGTCCGAGTCGGAATGTCACCATGACCCCACGCCAACGGATCGTGGTGCGTCGGGAGATGGTGCGCCAGAAGGATGACTCCGCCATGCTTGCGCAACTCCAACGGGAGTATCAGTACGACGGGATCGAGACATGCGCAGGCGACGGCATGTGCTCCATTCCATGTCCGATAGGGATTAACACCGGGACGTTGATCAAACAGTTCCGAGGGCGCGAGAACGGTCCCGCCGCGGAAGCCGTGGCGCTGAGCCTCGCGAAGCACTGGAAAGTGGTCGAACCCTTGGCGCGCGTAAGCTTATGGGGAGCGCACGCGTTTTCCTCCGTGTTTGGAGTGAAGCCACTCACTGCTCTTACCGCTGTCGTGCGAAGTGTTGTCAGCCCTGACCTCATGCCCGCCGTGCCCGGGCCAATGCCACGTGCTGCTTCCGGCTTGCCCAAGACTGACAGGAACGGTGCCGCGGCAGTGTACTTCTGCGCATGCATCAATCGCATGTTCGGTCGCGATCCCGCCGGGCCTGCCGCTCCCTCACTTGCGGAAACCTTTGTCACCTTGTCCAGACGCGCCGGTAAGCCGCTGTGGATTCCGCCGGATGTCGCTGGTCTTTGCTGTTCGACGCCGTGGAGATCGAAAGGCTACCACGAGGGGCACAAGTACATGGCGCATGCAGTTGCCGATGCGCTGTGGCGCTGGAGCGATGGAGGAGCTCTTCCTATCGTTGTCGACGCCGCCTCCTGCACCTTGGGCCTCAAAGAGGATATCGTGACACAGCTGGAAGGAAAGCAAAAAGAGCAATACGAGAGTCTCAAGATTATCGACTCGATCGCGTGGTGTCGCGATCTTTTGCCGAACCTGAATATCTCGCGCAAGCTGCGGCGCGTCGCTGTGCATCCGACGTGCTCGATAACGGACCTCAAGCTGGTTGGCACGCTCAAACAGATTGCGGGCCGCCTAGCAGACGAAGTGGAGATCCCAATTGGCACAACCTGCTGCGGTACTGCCGGCGACCGGGGGCTATTGCATCCCGAACTGGTCGTTTCCGCGACGCGGGAAGTTCAATTGGTGCTGATTGATCGGCCCTGCGACGCCTACCTCTCGGCGAACCGAACCTGTGAGATGGGCCTTCGGCACGTGACCGGCCGACAGTATGAATCGTTTGTCTTCCTGCTCGAGGAACTAAGTCGTCCCGAGGCGGGCTGAAGGATAACCCTTATGCGCATCGTCCATTTTGAAACAGATGGAATCCCCGGAATTGCCGCGGATGAAGGTTCGGGCTGGCATGGCCTTACGCAGCGGGACCTCGGATTTCCGGGCACGCTCCCCGAACTGATCGCACAAGGCGCAGACTTGTTGCGCATCGGCACAAGCCTCGGGCATTCGCCGACAATCGACCTCAAGGCAGTCCGTCTGCTGCCGCCGGTGCCCGTACCGCCGAAAATCCTGTGTGTCGGTCTCAACTACGACGATCACCTGGAGGAAAGCGGACTGAAGAAGCCGTCCTATCCCGAAATCTTCGCCCGTTTTGCGACGAGCCTAATCCCCCATCAAGAACCGATCCGGCGCCCGCGCGAATCCATTGCGCTCGACTATGAAGCCGAACTGGCCGTGGTGATCGGCAAGCCGGGCCGCCGCATCCCCCAGGAGCAGGCCCTCGATCACGTGGCTGGCTACTCCCTGTTCAACGATGCAACCGTGCGTGATTTTCAGCTCCGCACACCGCAATGGACGATGGGCAAGAATTTCGATGGCACCGGATCGTTCGGCCCGTGGCTGGTGACGCCCGATGCCGTGCCGCCGGGGGCCAGCGGATTGCGCATTCAGGGCCGTTTAAATGGCCGAGTAATGCAGGATGCGCGCACAGACCAACTCATATTCAGTGTCCCGGCGCTGATTGCAATGATCAGTGTCGCAATGAGTCTGGAGCGAGGCGATGTGATCATCACCGGCACACCAGGTGGTGTCGGAGCGGCGCGTAAGCCACCCGTATACATGCAGCCCGGCGATATCTTCGAAGTGGAGATCGAAGGGCTCGGTGTCCTGACCAATTCCGTGCAGGATGGCTAAGAAGCGTGCAAGGGATGAGCTGCAATGTTAGTACATTACCGATTGCGATGACCCGCATGAGGCCACGGGTAGAACAACAAAAGTCATATCGAAATGGCCTTACTGAAACGTTCAGCCGAGAGGAGTCAGCCCTTGCCATATTCTGATTACAAATGTTTCCGGTTCAAGTTTGATTCTGGGGTCGCATTCGTTGGCATCGATCACCCGCCAATCAATCTTCTTGATGAAGTTCTGTCGCAGGAATTCGACAAACTCGGCAGACAACTTGAGAACGATGAGAGTATTCGGGTTGTGGTTTTGCAGAGCGCGCTTCCTGATTTCTTTATCGCGCACTCTGGTTTGGGCCGCGTGGGAGCCGCTTCCAAAACTGTGTCCCATTCACGCAGCTTTCGTCTTACGCAGACGATCGGCGAGCGGTTCAGGAACATGCCCAAGGTGACCATTGCCAAAGTCGAGGGACGGGCCCGGGGCGGGGGGAGCGAGATCGCGCTGGCCATGGACATGTGTTTTGCAGCCCTTGGCAAAGCGATCTTCGGCCAGCCAGAGGTGGCGGTTGGACTTGTTCCGGGCGGGGGCTCTACGCAAAGATTGCCCCGGCTCATCGGACGGGGACGCGCCTTGGAGGTGCTCCTGGGTTGCAATGATCTCTCAGCGGAACTGGCAGAACTTTACGGTTATATCAATCGAGCGTTGCCAGCGGACGAGTTGACGCCTTGTGTCGAGAAGCTTGCTCACCGCATCGCCTCTTTCCCTGCGCATACGATTGCCCACGTCAAGGCGGCCGTGGATATCGGAGCATTTAGATCCATGGCAGAGGGGCTTCTGGTGGAAGCCCACGAGTCCGATCTGAGTGTCGCTAGCGAGGTGACGCAAGCGCTCGTGAAGAAAGCATTGACTGTCGGCGCGGAAACATATGAAGGCGAGTTGGAGTTGGATTTTCTATCGAAACTCTACACAATGAGTTAACCCCGCGATTGCGGAGCGCAGTCAGGTTCAATGCTTCAACCTCTTCGGCCGGTCTGGAAAGTCTTCAGATTTGTTTTGTCAACATCCGTGTGGTCACGCAGTCAGCGTGAAATCACAGGAGCACAGTGATGCTAATGAAGAACAAACCGCAAACCGCCGCGCAGCTGTTGGTCCGGAGCCTGGTGCAGCAGAACGTCAAATATATATTCGGCATACCGGGTGGAAAGATTATGCCGACCTTTGATGTATTGCGCGATGAGGGACCCCAGCTGATCGTTTGCCGGCACGAACAGAACGCCGCGTTTATGGCCGCAGCCATTGGACGTCTAACCGGAAGGCCGGGAGTGTGTCTTGTTACCTCAGGCCCTGGCACAGCCAATCTTGTCACCGGCGCGGCCACTGCCACTACCGAAGGTGATCCAATGGTTGCGATCGGCGGTGTTGTTCCATTGGCGGACACTCTCAAGCAGACGCATCAATCAATGGACTCGGTTGCGATCATGAAGCCGGTGACAAAATTCAGCGTGACCATCGAGGCGCCAGATGCCGCAGGTGAAGCGGTTGTGAATGCTTTTCGGGCGGCTGTAGCGCCCCGAGCCGGAGCGTCCTTTATCGCGTTTCCGAGAGACGTCCAGGGCGCGGCGACCGAAGTCGGCGTGCCGCCATCACTTTCCTTGCCGTCGCTTGGGTCTGCTCCAGCAGACCTAATTCGCAGGGCCGCGGCAAAAATCTCGCAGGCGAAGAGTCCGGCCATCCTGTTGGGCATGGCGGCCAGCGAGCCCGACTCGACTGCTGCGGTCCGGGCGCTCTTGAAACGGCATCCAATGCCCGCAGTCTGCACATTTCAAGGCGCGGGCGCGATTTCCCGCGAACTTCTTCCATTGTTCTTCGGGCGCGTGGGACTCTTCCGGAATCAACCGGGAGACAAAGTGCTCGCCAGGGCTGACGTCGTGTTGACTATCGGCTATGATCCAGTGGAATATGACCCGAGTTTCTGGAATGTTGGCAAAGCACGGGCCATCATTCATCTCGATAGCTCAGCCTGCGACATCGATAACCACTACCAACCTGAGTTGGAGCTTCGCGGAGGAGTTTCGAATACAGTGTGTGAACTCGCATCCGCTTTGGAGGAGCAGCCGTTCACCGCCGGGCCTGAGTTGCAAGCGATCCAATTGGAGTGGAGAGCCCTTCAAAACCCTCCTGTTCCGAAATCCAATGGATCGGTTCATCCCCTTAACATCGTCCTAGCATTGCGCAGCCTTGTAGACGATGACACAGTCATCGCGACCGACATGGGGTCCGTCCACATCTGGATGGCGCGCCACTTCTTCGCTTTTGAGCCGCGGAAGCTCTTGTTCAGCAACGGTCAGCAGACTTTGGGCGTTGGGCTCCCGTGGGCTATGGCGGCGAGCCTGACTTATCCCGCCAAGAAGGTACTGGCAGTCGTCGGCGATGGAGGCTTTCTCTACTCGTCGATGGAACTGGAAACAGCAGTGCGGTTGAAGCTTAACATTACGGTCCTTGTCTTTCGCGACGGCGGATACAACATGGTTGCCTTTCAGCAGGAGCTTATTTATGGGCGTACGTCAGGTACCAATTTCGGAAATCCAGACATCGTGAAATACGCGGAGAGCCTGGGATGCGAGGGCGTGAGGGTCAACCAACCGGATGAACTGCTACCGGTTTTGCGAAAAGCAATCGAAGCCCCTGGAGTGGTCGTGGTCGACATTCCAACGGATTACAGCAAGAACGTGGAAATTGGCCAACACATGATTCCCGAAGCCTGGGATTGAGAGGACGACCATGAAAAACTCACTGGTATCCGGCTCACTCGCAATGATCCAGTCAGCGTGGCATTACGTGTCGGGCTGCAACGATCATCGAGAGGGAGAGCTGTATCAAACCTCGCTGATGTCGGCTTTGACCGCCGGGGTTTACGAAGCTGAGACTACGTACGGGGAGATTCGGAAATACGGCGACTTCGGCCTTGGCACTTTCAATGATCTCGATGGAGAGATGGTCGGATTTGATGGGACTTTCTATCAGCTTCGAGCGGACGGATCGGCTCGTCCCGTCACGGACGACCAAAGGACGCCTTTCGCCGTCGTTACGTTTTTCAAGCCGGAACGGGAGATGGATGTGGTCGAGCCGACGACGAAGAGCGACCTCCTGGTGACGATTGAAAAGGCGACGGATGCGAACCTTTTCACCGCAGTGAGAGTCGATGGCATTTTCGATCGAGTCCGTACACGAACGATGCAGCGTCAGGTCAGGCCGTTTCCTCCGCTCGCGGAAGCGGCAAAACATCAAGCAGAGAACGCCTTCACCAACGTGGGTGGGACGTTGGCCGGATTTCGTTCACCCACCTATGCACAGGGCATCGGCGTCGCGGGGTTTCACCTGCACTTTCTGCGTCAGGATAAACAGGCTGGAGGGCACGCGCTGGACTATTGCCTTCGCGCAGGCAAGGTGCAGATTTGTACAGTGCATGATCTCCGGTTGGAGTTACCTACTTCCGCAGAATTCCTCAAGACGAATCTCGAGGATAGCTCAATGAACGAAAAAATCAAGGCGGCAGAGGGATAATCTCGACACGATCACGATCGGCGGTTAGCAGACGCAAGTTCGGAACGCTTGGAACATGTGACAGACGCGGGACGGGAGCGTGACGCAGCCGTCCTCTTGGGGCCTCTAAGTCAGTTCGTCCTGCGTAGAATCAGGTCTTGCAGACATGCGCCTTGTCCATCTTTCGATCTTACCGTTGAGTATCCTAGACGAAACTTCCAACACTGCCGAAGTTTCGCATCAGTCGCCACTCGTGTCGAACTTGGATCCCAAATCGTAATCCAAGCGCCAAGCTCTACACCAAGCCACATTCCGTGGACATTACATGTTTATGTAATGCAGCCTATCGAGGCTGAGCTATTTTGGTTTTGAGTTCGCAGTATAATTCATAACGTCAAGGGACTCGAAGGACTCGTCCTGCTTGATGGTCATCGCCGGATCAAAATCGATAAATGCTTGTTCCGAAGGAGGTAATCATGGAGTCGGCGAATGCGCTTGTCTATATTGTGGACGATGAGGCTAGCGTCGGGGATTCTTTGTCGACGCTTTTGAGGGCTCATGGCAAGCGAGTGCAGATCTTTACCTCAGGACAGGAGTTCCTTGATTTTTCCCGCCGAGACTCATGCGCATGTCTCATACTCGATCTCAAAATGCCCGGATTGGGAGGCTTGGAAGTCCAGAAGATGATTTCGAGTAAGGCCTCGATACCTGTGATATTTCTGACCGGACGAGGCGACATTCCATCAACCGTAAGAGCTATGAAGGGAGGGGCGATTGACTTTCTCACCAAACCGGTCGATGAAGAGATACTCCTCGCTTCGGTTGAACGGGCTTTACAGCAAGATCGCGCGAGCCGTCAAAAGGCAATGGAACACGCCAAGCTAGTCGCTAGGTATGAATCCTTGACACCGCGCGAGCGGGAACTCCTTCCACTATTGACAGGCGGTCTGCTGAACAAGCAGGCAGCCTTCGAGTTGGGGATCACCGAATACACCGTCCAAATCCATCGCGGGCACATTATGCGAAAGATGGAAGCTGATTCTTTTGCGACGTTGGTAAGGCTTGCAAGCAGGCTCAAACTCCAAACGATCACCGCATCTAACAGGAACACGTAAGACATTGTCACTGCAAAATCCGGTAGAGTCTAATGGATGACTTAGGGGCTAGAGATGAATGCGCAGGACGGAACGATTGCGGTCATAGATGACGATCTCCGTGTTCTTGAGTCGCTCGTCAATCTTTTGGCTTCATTTGGATACAAAGCGGAAAGTTACAAATCTGCTGAACAGTTTCTGGAATCAGGTGCCCTTTCCCGAATTCGCTGCATAGTCACGGATGTTGAGATGCGGCATATGAGCGGTCTCGGCCTATTGCAATATTTGAAGAACAGCGATTCTGCCGTCCCCGTCATCATCATTACCGGAAAGCCATCGGCACGGTCGGAAGCGTTTTATCTGGAGAATGGTGCTGTCGGCTTCTTCAGAAAGCCGGTGGACGGAGATGCATTGGTCGAGTTGATCGGTTCAGTCTGCGTCTAGAATGAGATTCCCATTGGCTCATCGGTGCAGCGATCGCAATCGATTGTTGGAGAAGGTTCGCCGCGGAACCGAAGATTGGGGCTGCTTCCTTTCGCGACTCAATTTGGGTCGCGTTGACCTTTCTGCCGGCGACACTCTCTGAGCCGGGGAATCATAGAAAGAATTCTCCGGACGGTTTACCATATCGACCATGGCAAATGACGACCCAAACCCGCATGACGATCAGAGCCTGTTTTTTCGCCAGATCATCGACTTGTCCCCTGCGCTGCTCCACACTGCGCGGCCGGATGGCAACCTCGATTTCTTTAATCAGACATGGCTCGACTTCGTCGGTGTGCCGCTAGAGAGATTGCTCGGATGGGGTTGGACTTCGTACATTCATCCCGACGATGTCGAAGACTTCGTGCAAAAGATGCGAGAGTCGCTTGCCGAGGGAAAGCCCTTTCAAGGAAGATTGCGATTGCGACGAGCCGATGGCGTCTATCGCTGGATGCTGCACCAAGAAGTGCCGAGATTCGATATTGACGGAAACATCATCAAGTGGAATGGATCGAGCATCGACATTGATGACCGGAAGACGGCAGAGGAACAAAACGTAAAGAGTGCCCAGGTGCGAGAGCATGATCTTCTTGGCGTTATCGAGACCATTCCTTCAATGGTCTGGTCAATGTCGCCGGCCGGTGAAGTCAGTTATGTGAATCAAAGACTTCTTGAATATTGTGGGACTACGTTCGAAGAACTCGCGAATAACGGTTGGTTTGACTCCATTCATCCTGATGATCGAGAGGAGACTGCGAAGGCATTCGCTCGAGCAATCAACTCTGGAGCGTCACACAGGATAATACACCGCATCCGACGCGCGGATGGAGTGTACCGATGGTTTCACACGATGGGCGAACCTTTGCACGATCGTCAGGGCGAGATCATTCACTGGTTTGGCATCAACCTCGACATCGATGAGCGGAAACGAGCAGAGGAAGCGCTTCAGAAGAGTGAGAGCGAGCTTCGGACTCTGATTGACGCGATCCCCGCCTATGTGGGGACCGCACAGCCGGACGGATCGGTCGATTTCGTAAGCCAGAACTTCCTGGAATACACCGGGTTCTCCAGAGAACAAAGTATGGGTTGGGGTTGGGGGAGCGCAGTACACCCCGAAGATCGTGATCGAGTGATGGCCAACTGGCGCGCGGCGTTGGCCACTGGAGCGCCGATCGAACACGAAGTGCGCTTTCGGCGCACAGGTGGAAGCCATCAATGGTTCCTGTTTCGTGGTCTCCCTCTCCATGATAATGACGGAAACATTGTTAAGTGGTTCGCAACGCTTACAAACATCGACGCATTAAAGCAGACTGAAAGAGACCTTCAAACACGAGAACGAGAGCTCGTTGGCATCATCGAAACCATCCCCTCACTGCTTTGGTCGGCATCACCAACAGGAGAAGTCACGCACATTAGTCAAAGGGTCCAGGAGTATACCGGCCTTTCTCTTCATGAATTTCTTAATCTCGGCTGGAAGAGAATCATTCACCCAGATGACTTTGAGGACACTGCGAAGGCATTTTCTTATGCAATCCAGAGTGGAGAGTCGTACAGCGCAACACACCGATTGCGACGTAGAGATGGGGAATATCGTTGGTATTTTGCGAGCGGTGAGCCTCTGCGTGATTATAACGGCAGGATAATTCAGTGGTACGGGCTTTCGATTGACATCGATGAGAGAAAACGAGCGGAGGACCATCTTCGCGACACGCGTATCAAGCTCGCGAAGGCTTCGCGGTTGGCAACAGTTGCTGAACTTGCAGCTTCGATTGCTCATGAACTGAACCAACCACTTATGTCGATACTTGCAAACGCCCAGGCGGCGAAGAAATGGCTGAATGCAGTTCCGTCGAATGTGAGCGAAGCGAGTCCGTCGATCGAACGAATAATACGAGATGCCCGTGCAGCTGACGAGGCAATGCAACATATTCGGGCACTCTTCAAGCAGGAGTCTTTCGACAAGACAGATGTCAACATTCCAGATATGCTTCGGGAAGTTGTCCGAGTTGTACAGGAAGACCCCAAAAAGCGTCACGTGCCCATCGAGTTCCACTTCGCTGAGTCTCTCCCCGCCGTCCATGTCGACCAGATTCAGATGCAGCAGGTTTTCATCAATCTGATCCTGAATGCCATCGAAGCCTTGGAAGAACAACAAGTGGCTCCGCTGGTCATGCTGCGTGTGACGGCAGAGTCAAACGAGGCATTAGTCCAAGTGATTGATAACGGCCCAGGAGTTGATGATCTGGACCGAATCTTTGACGCCTTCATGACGACAAAAGAAAGAGGGATGGGTGTAGGATTAGCCGTGTCGCGAACGATCGTTGAAGCCCATGGGGGCCGGCTTTGGGCTGAAAATAACACGGCCGGCGGTGCAAGCTTCAGTGTGGCTTTGCCGTCGGGTCATGCGGGTTCCACGACGGCTTAAGTCCAAGAAATGAAGAAAAGCAATATGGCTTTCAGATACAAGGAATATGTAATTTATCGAGTTCAGATGGATTGTTACCATCAGACTGTTCAGATATACGAATCGCACGGGCTCTTTGCTGCTTCTAATATCCGATGAATGATGGATTGATGATTTCGGTTCTGGATCTCGTGGGAATGCGTGCAAGCGAGTCCGCAGGCTCAGCAATTGCTCGCTCGGTGGATTTGGCACAGCACGTAGAGCGGTGGGGATACAAACGTCACTGGCTTGCAGAGCACCATTCAATCGGGGGGCTAGCTTGCTCGGCGACAACTGTGCTGATTGGGCATCTTGCGGGGGCAACGAAGACGATACGAGTTGGCAGCGGTGGTGTGTTGCTCCCAAATCATGCACCGCTGGTGGTTGCAGAACAATTCGGCACGCTGGATGCGCTATACCCTGGGCGGATTGATTTGGGTCTAGGACGCGCGCCTGGCGGGGATTCGCACACGATG
>Ga0302325_10025791_pt1 | contig 12214 bp, 5 predicted proteins | sample Palsa_T0_2_FD_201948 | JGI IMG/M metagenome (GOLD analysis project Ga0302325, IMG submission 201948) | Peat permafrost microbial communities from Stordalen Mire near Abisko, Sweden - Palsa_T0_2 | ecosystem: Environmental > Terrestrial > Soil > Palsa > Peat permafrost | place: Sweden: Abisko...
CGCGAAGCCCTGGAGTCCGCCAAGAAGGCTATTTCGCTTCGCCCTTCCCTGGGGGAGGCTCGAGATATCCTGGCGAAACTCTATCTCTCGGCGGGACAGAACGAGGCGGCCATCGACCAGAGCCGCAAAGCTTTGAACACCGACCCCAAGGATCAGACCGCAATCTATCACTTGATTCAGGCGCTGCGAAAAAGCGGGCGAACGGAAAACATTCCCGACTTGCTCAAGCGGCTGGCAGAACTCCGGATGGAAGGAACCAAGCAAGAAGCCGTGCACAATCGCTACAAACTAGTCGAAGAGAAATCCCCGGGGATGGAGAAACCTCAGCCTTGACTTTTACCCGCCGGAGCTTCGTGCGACTTGTCATTGGTTCAGCAGCATTCACAAAAACGCCATGGCTCTTGGCCCAAGGCGTCGCCGCTCACACGGTGAAGCCGGTGGCGCGGCCGGCCCCGTCGGGACGTCCCTTCTACGCGCATTTGGTGGACGTGGCGTCGGCTGCCGGGTTGAATGCTCCTGTGATATACGGCGGAGTGGACAGCAAAAAGTACATTCTGGAAGCCACCGGTTGCGGTTGTGCCTTTATCGACTACGACAACGACGGCTGGATCGACATTTTCTTGTTGTCGGGCACACGCCTAACCGGAGATCCGCCGGGCGCAACCAACCGCCTTTACAAGAATAACCGCGACGGTACCTTTACGGATGTCACCGAGAAGGCAGGCCTGAAGGCGGTGGGATGGGCATCGGGTGTCTGCATCGGCGACTACAACAACGACGGATTCGAGGATATCTTCTGTACGTACTTTGGGCAAAACCGCTTATATCGCAACAACGGCGATGGAACGTTTACCGACGTGACCAAGGACGCCGGTCTGTTGAGCGATCAGCCCCGCTGGGGAGCGGGATGCAGTTTTCTCGATTACAACCGGGACGGGCGCCTTGACCTCTTCGTCTCCAACTACGTGCGCTTCTCCCTCGAACATGCGCCGGTGCCGGGAGAGAACGTAAATTGCAATTGGAAAGGTGTGCCGGTCGAGTGCGGGCCGCGTGGATTGCCCACGGGAAGACACTCCTTGTACCGCAACAACGGTGACGGTACGTTCACGGACGTAAGCCAGGAGGCAGGCATTGCGAAGGCAAGTGAGTGCTATGGAATGACGGTAGTCGCTGCCGATCTCGATGAAGATGGATGGACCGACATCTTCGTCGCATGCGACTCCACCCCAAGTTTGCTGTTTATGAACAACCATGACGGAACGTTCCGAGAGGAAGGTGTGCTGCGCGGGGTTGCGCTCAGCGACGATGGCATGGAGCAGGCGGGAATGGGCGTGGGAGTGGGCGACTATGACCTGGACGGCCATCTGGATCTATTCAAGACTCACTTTGCGGACGATGCCAACGGCCTCTATCACAACGATGGCAAGGGGAACTTCGACGATTTGACGCGATCGTCGCGGCTCGCAGTCGACACCCGCTACATCTGCTGGGGCGCTGGAATCGTCGATCTCGATAACGACGGTTACCCGGATCTGTTTATGGTGACAGGCAACGTCTACCCGGAAGTGGAGCGTAAGTTACCGCAATACGCCAACAAGACGCCGCGCGCGGTGTTTCGAAACCTGGGCAACCGCACATTCGAGGAATTGGGGGAAGAAGCCGGCCCCGGAGTGACTGACGCTCACTGCAGTCGTGGCTGCGCCTTCGGAGATTTCGACAACGACGGGGATCTCGACGTTCTCATCGTCAATCTGAATGAGCCTCCCTCGTTGTTGCGCATCGACATCAAGCAAAAGCGGAACTGGATCAAGGTCAAGCTCGAGGGAGTCAAATCCAACCGCAGCGCGATTGGGGCGCGGGTGCTGGCTCACTACGGCGGCAAAGTGCAAGCCCAAGCCGTGCTCAGCCAATCCAGTTTCTACTCCTCGAACGATTCGCGACTGCACTTCGGCCTGGGCGGATTTGATTCGGTTGATCTGGATGTCTACTGGCCCAACGGTCTGCACGAACAATACAAGAGCCTTTCGGCGAACCGGCTGATCACTCTGCGCGAGGGATCGGGAATTGTCCGCAATCGGGGTTGGGAGCGGAGCTAGGTACGGAGTGGTGGCTCGAAGCCGACGACTCTGGGGCTGGTAAACCTACCGGCCGGGAAAGCCTGGACAGGGTCGCATCTCAAAACGCACTCCTCAAGAATGGATGGGATGGAAATTTCTCTTGACAGCGGCTCCCGCTAATATGTATATATTAGCCCGTTTGGGTAAACGTTTGCTCGTCAGCGCTACCTCGTTGCAGCGCCAGCTTTGGAGGAACCATGTCGGCAATCCTGCGGTCGCGTCGTTACCTGTGCCTTGCCTTTCTCAGTCTATTTTCCGCCAGTGCGTTTGCGCAATTTACCGGTAGTGTGCAAGGTACTGCGCAGGATCCCTCTGGGGCCGGCATCCCTAAGGCCACCGTGCAGTTGATCAACCAGGCAACGAAAGCCATCGAGGCCACCACCACGGATGCGTCCGGCAGTTTCAGGTTCCTGAGTCTGGCTCCGGGCACCTATAAAGTGACCGTGGAAGCGACTGGCTTTTCCAAGTCTGAGGTCGACATCACTTTGTTGACCGAGCAGAACCTGAATGTGCCAGTCACGCTCAAGGTCGGCTCCGTCGCCGAAGCGGTTTCGGTCACCACGGAGGCCCCCGTGGTCGACACTGCGGACAGCCGCACCCAGCTCACTCTCGAGAATCAGGCGGTCGCGCAGTTGCCTATCGTCGGGAGGAACCTGGTCACCCTGGTAACCATGGCCCCTGGAGCTTCTGGTCTAGGAACGAGCGGGGCGGGAAGTCCGGCCTCGGGTGTGGACAACTTCTCCACCGAAGAGCAGGTTGACGCCAGCGCCAATGGTCAGGGCGGGAATAACAACCAGTATGTTGTGGATGGACTCGACGTGACGAGCGGAATTCGCCAGGGCGTTTTGAATTTGACCCCGCAACCTGAGGCAATCCAGGAAACCAGCGTTCAGGTCAACACTTTTACCAGCGAGTACAGCCGCGCCGCTGGACTGCAAACCATGTTCACCACGAAATCCGGCACCAACCAATTTCACGGTTCGGCATCGGACTATTTCAATTACCAGAAAATGTTTGCCAATCAGCACTTCGTGAGTTCTTCGGAGGCACCCTACCTGCCCTTCCATTCCAACAACATGGATTTTGCGGTGGGTGGTCCCGTGATTCCGCACAAGAATTTTTTCTTTTACTTTTCGGTTGAGCCGCTGCGCTCATCGTCGAGCAGCGGCGGATCGGTGAACCTCGTAGACCCGGCGTTCATCTCTTTTGCCCAAGCGAACTACCCAACCTCAGTAGGAACCGGGCTGCTCACCACGTACCAGCCTAGGGTGAGCGGCGCCACCGTTACCTCGACCGCACAACAGGTTTTCGGTTCTGCCCCGGGCGGTTGCGGGACGACGGCAGGGCAGAACGGGGTACCGTGTACTTTGAACATGATTGACACGGGCTCGTTTGGCGGAACCTCAATCCGCAACGGTACGCAATACTTTGCCCGACTGGATAAGGATTTCAAGAACGACCGAATCTACGCCAGCCTGTTCAGGACTCTTCTGCTAACGGGTGCGCCTTCGGCTATGCCGCAATTCTCCGCCTTGAACAACACTTGGGAGGTTGCCGGGCAGGCAGCTTGGACACACACTTTTTCACCTACCCTGCTGAATGAATTCACCATCGGCCAGAGCCGGGTGGAGGGCGTGCTGGGCAGCGGAGCCCCCTCGGCCAGCTACTATATTCCCTCCGTATCTGTATCCGGCATCAGTATGGATTCGGGGCAGGCATTCGGCGTGGGCTTCGCGCAGGGAGACTTCATTCAGCACAACTATCACTGGCGCGACGTGCTCACTCACGTGCATGGCGCCCATACCCTAAAATTTGGTTATGAAGGCTGGTATGGCGACGATGTCGAGCCCTTTCAGGGACCCTGGTCCCAGCCAAAATTCTCTTTCAATAACCTGCTGACCCTGGCACAGGATTCTCCTGCGGTCGAGAACGGAATCTATTACAACCCCTCGACCGGTACCGAGCAACTTTGGAGTTGGGATGCAGCCTCCCGCACTTTCGGACTTTTTGTGCAAGATACCTGGAAAGTAAAGAAGAATCTGACCGTGACCCTGGGCCTGCGCTATGACGACAGCGGCAACCCTTGGTCGAAGAGCGCGTCGACGGTGTTTGGAAACTTTTACCTGGGCACGGGCACGACCGAACAGGAGCAGGTGGCGAACGGCTACGCCAAGGCTACGCACAACGGACTGCTGCACTCGGTCGACAACCTGTTCAGTCCTCGCGTGGGTTTGGCGTGGGACCCGACAGGAAAGGGTGACTGGGTGGTGCGTGGTGGTTTTGGCATCTACAACAATTGGCTGACCCAGGCGAACGTGCAGGAAGAATTCCGCGGCAGCCCCCCCGGAGAAGTTGCACCGACCTTTTATTTGGGCGGCACAGCGTCGGCGCAAGCTCCGATTTTCGCTCTTGGAAACAGCAGCAAGCCCCCGTTTGGATTTACCTTCCCGACTTTCGGGCCAGGGACGGGGCCCAACCCGCAATCAGGAGGCGGACTTGACGCACAAGGAGGAATTGTCGGAGCTGGCTTCGCCATTGGCGCCATTAACCCGCTGTTGAAATCCCCGAAAGCCGACATCTGGTCCGCGACCCTGGAACGGAAGATCACCAACAACCTTGGGGCCAGCGTTGGTTATAACGGCTCCCATTCCTACAATATTGTCAGCAACGGCAATTCCATCGGTAACGTTTCCTACGGAGTGGACATCAATGCTTTCCCGGGCGATCTGATGCTGAACAACAGCACAACTCCGACCCGGCTCAACCCCAGCTTTGGTGAGATTACCTACGCCAACAACGACCGGTACGGCAACTACGACGCCGTGATTTTTGATCTTAGAGGGCACTTTGCGCGTGGGTACGTGGACGCCTCCTACACCCGCTCCCGCTCCCAGGACGACTCACTGTATTATCCCGACTCGGAGGCGCTTAATCCGCAGCAGTATTACGGGCCATCCATCTTCGATGCACCCAACCGTTTCTCTCTCAGCTTCAACTATTCAGTGAAAGGCTTGAATGGCGGGAGGGGGGCTCTGGGCTATCTGACTGGCGGGTGGGGAGTCAGCGGTACCAGCATCTATCAATCCGGTTATCCCTTGACCGCTGAGAATGTTAATGCCTACCAGCCCGTCTGCGCCAATGCCGGAGCTTGCCCCTCGGCCACGAACCCTGCCATAGGCTATGGTCCATCAAGCGGCGACTACCTTGGTGACGGGGATAATCTCGCTTACCCGGATGCGGTCGGTTACAGCCAGTCACATTCGAACGGCTCTTGGCTCACGGGAGGCATTCCTAAGACCGACTTTGCCGTTCCCGCTTTCTCTAACAGTGGTACGAATGGGAATGAGAAGGCTATGCAGTTCCGCGGGCCGAACTTTATCGAGACCAATGTCAACTTCTACAAGGACACGCACATTACGGAAAGGGTCAACTTCCAAATCCGGTTTGAGATCTTCAATCTCTTCAACCGGCCAAACTATGTGGACTTCACGAGCTATGGAAACATCGCCGACGGCGGTATCGACATGAATTTCCCGGATGGCAATTTCGGCCAGGCGACCTCATCCCACGAGCCCAGATTCTGGCAACTGGCAGGCAAGCTTTCGTTCTAGGCTGCAGTCAATCGAACACGCGAGCCGGCCCGCTTCCCGCTGAAGCGGGCCGGCTTTGCTTTCCTTGAGAGTCGCGCGATGCCTTTGCGTGGCCGTAATCCTGCTCGATGACGTATAAAAGTGGGAGAAGCGCAGCCCGGCCGACCATGACCCTCCTCCATGCGATCCTAAAATTTCGCATCACTCTCCCTCTCCTTCTTTTCCTATCTTGTGGGTGGGCTCAAAGCACGGAGGACGGGATCGGTGCCATCGTCTCGGCCCTGCAGAACCGGGAATATCAGAAGGCGCTGGAGCTGCTTCATCCGGCTCTACAAGCGTCGCCCGAAAACTCGCGGCTATGGGCGATGCAAGGTGCCGCGTATGCGGGCGAAGGACACAAGCAAGAGGCTCTGGTTTCGTTTAGGAAGGCGCTCAAGATCTCTCCGGATTATCTCCCAGCGTTGGAAGGTGCGATTCAAATCGAGTACGACGCCGGCGACCCGGCTGCCATTCCGCACTTACAGCACGTGCTGCGCTTGCGGCCCGCTGACGCGACCAGTCACGGCATGCTGGCTGTGCTGGAGTACCAACAGGGAAGCTGCGCAGCGGCGGCGCTTCATTTTGAAAAGGCGGGGGCGCTGTTTGATTCTCAGCCCACTGGCCTGAATGCATACGCCACTTGCCTGGTGAAACTCAAACAACCGGATAAGGCGGCAAGAGTATTCCAACGCGTCCTGGCTCTGAACCCCGACGATCGACGGGAACGCCGCCTGCTGGCATCCGTTCAACTGATGGCCCACCAACCCCAGGACGCTCTGGCTACCCTGGGGCCGCTGCTCGAGGGCAAGGAGCCAGAGGCCGAAGCTCTGGAACTGGCCGCAACTGCTTACGAAGACAACAAGGAGACGCCAAAAGCCGTCAGCACGCTGCGGCAGGCGATTCTGCTTGACCCGAGTAACGTTAATCTATACCTGGATTTCGCCAACCTCTGCTATGCGCATGACTCGTTTCAGGTGGGGATCGATGTGGTCAGCGACGGCATAGGCCTGCAGCCAAAAGCAGCGGCACTCTATTTTGCGCGAGGCGTTTTCTATGTCCAGTTGGCCGAGTACGAGAAAGGCCAGGCGGACTTTGAAAAAGCCTACGAGTTGGATCCCAGCCAGTCTCTCAGTTCCGCCGCCCAAGGATTGGCCGCAGCGCAGCAAAACGACCTGGACCGCGCGCTGGCAAAGATTCACGCAAGTCTGGCACGAAAGCCCAACGACCCTATTCTGCTCTATCTGCAGGCTGACATTCTGGCGGAGAAGGGCGCGGCGCCCGGCACACCCGAATTTCAAACCGCGATGCGCTCGGCCCGTCAAGCGATCGCGTTGCAGCCTACGCTGGGCGACGCTCGCGGGGTGCTCGCGAAGCTCTACCTGGAATCCGGAAAATACAAAGAAGCCGCCGAGGAATGCCGCAAGGCCCTGTCCATCAATCCGAATGACCAGGCCACGGTATATCACTTGATCCAGGCCCTGCGGAAAACCGGAGATACAGGCGAGATTCCCGATTTATTAGAGCGGCTGGCGGTGCTGCGCAAGCAAGCTGCGCGCGAACAGAGCGAGCGCTACCAGTACAAGCTGGTCGAAGGGGATAGCCAGTCCAAGTAGCCAGTTCGGCGGGTGCGCTCCCTCGACTAAGTCTTCCAGTTAAGCCTTCAGCAAGACGTACGCGCTGTAGCTTTCCTTGTCGATGTTCATGAAGGGACGCATGGTCACGCTGCTCCCGTCGGACGAACTTGCCAGCCAATCCCCCCCAGCGCTATTTGTCGGCTTAGCCCGTAACAAGGCATTCCTATCGAAGCTAGGCTGGGCATCGCCTACAGCAAATAGCACGAGTGGACCTTGCATCAAAGCTACGAGGTTCGGATGATTTTCATCCACAGATTCAAGCCGCAGCGGCATCGGCAGTTCAAGCTCGACGCGATCGCCATCTTTCCAGCTACGCCGGATCGCGGCAAACGTTCCCGGCTGTACAGGATCGGAGACTCGGTTGCCGTTGACGGAGAGCAGCGGCGCCGGCGCTGCCCAACTGGGAATGCGGACATAGATCGTATAGTCCTTGGGCTGCGAACCTGACACCTGGATCTGGATTTTATTGTCAAAGGGATACTTGGTCTCCTGCTTCAGTGCGTAGCGCCCGCCGGCGTCATTCCACTGCACCCTGGATGGCGCGAAGAGATTTACGTATACGCCGTCTTCTGCATGCAGATAGGTGCTGATGTGGTAGTCGGCGGCGAGTTGCGGGAAGGTTCCCGAGCAGCAGGGCCACTTCTGTCCGTACCAAACCTTCTTGCCTGTCGTGGCGTAGTCCGAGTAGTAGAACGACGTCCCGTCGGCCTGAATAGGCCAGGCCCCGAGGATCGTGTTGTAAAGCACGCGCTCCATGCTGTCGCCGTATCGCGAATCCTTGGTGACCCGAAGCAAATAGCGCGTGATCTTAAAATGCCCATAGGCGCCACACGGTGTTTCAAAGCTGGCGTGAGTGGACCGAAGACTGTCGCCCAGTTGACCCCGTTGCGGTTCTCCAAAGGCTTCGTCTGGACCCCAGCCTCCGGTTGCGAAGCTTTGCGTGGTCAGCAGCATCTCGAACCCGTTCTTTGCCGCCCGCAGGTGCTCGTCGCTTCCCAGCGTGATATAGGCCTGCATGGCCGAACTGAAGGCGTTCACGTGGCTATAGGCGTGTTCGAACGGCAACACGTTGTTGCCTTGAGAGAGCGGATTGAAATAGGTGTCATCCTCGAGATATCTTTTCGCCATGTCGCGATAAAAGGTGTCACCGCTGCGCTGATACGCGAGGAAGAGATTTTCCGGCAGCGTGTAGGTCTCGTCCCAAGTGTAGGACGTGTCTTTATGGGGGCGGGAACGCTGTTCTTGCCGAGAGAGGGCTTTTTCAGGCAGATAGGGGACGATGGCGTGGGTGAGCTTTTTGTGAACATCCATCGCCAGAGGATCATGCGCGAACTCGTGCGCGTCAATCAGGCCACAGGAAAGCTTGTCGTAGGTGTAGGCCGGAAGTCGATAATCCACGAAGAACTTGGCTTGGGGATCGAGCGTCTCGGCATAGCCTTTTACCAGGCGATTGATTTTTGCCCGAGTGGGCTCCGACCCCGTGACTGCGTAGGCCCGGGCAAGTCCAGAAACATATTGTCCAAAGCTATGGCCGGGAATAAACGCCTGAAAATCATTGCGCACCAGACTGAACCCAGTGCCGTCATACCAACCGCCCATATCTTCACCGGGGGCGGGCAATCCAGCATCCTGTCGAAAGACTTTCAGAAGGCGATCATCTTCGAGATTCAGGAAGCGGGCGTGGTTTTCATCGAACTGCCGTTTCATTGGTCCGTCGAACAACTCCACTTCAGAATAGGCAAAGGTCGTGAGAGGAGTATTCACGGCGATGGCGCCTCGAGCCATCGCGGCCCATGCGGGAAGCACTCGAGCTGCATAGGTGGCGGCCGTGGTAGCGGTGGCGGCCTTCAGAAAACCTCGGCGGCTGACGCGGGGCAGCATGCAGTTTCTCCTGAAGAAAAGGTAGGTAGCAAACGTTTACCGTTGCCAGCTTCGCCCCGCTACCGGGGGTTTGTCAACTGCTTTCTGGATCCCTTCCCGCCCCAGGCGCAGAGGACGGGCTTGGCTACCAGCCCAGAGAGTCCGGGAAAAGGATTCGGGTGCAACCATGGTGCGCTCGTCTGCTGCAATCGGCCCTGTATCGTTGCCGCCAAAGCGTCGAGAGCGTGCGGAGTGGACGGACGAATGAACCGTGGTGGTCAAAATACCCCCGCCGGACCCAGGCTTGCCCGTCAGCGGAAGGCCGTCGACGCCGAGAAAAGACACGAGACCGATCTTTGATCCTGCTTCAGTCCCGTTGCCCGCTCCTCGATAGCACGCCGTGCACCTGGGGAAAGATCCTGCAACCCGCCGTGACGAGACGGCCGTGCTCAATCGGCAAGCCCTCGCTTCAGCACATCCTCGACTTCCGCCATGTCGCTCGGAAGGAACCGAAACTCTGCCACTCCGATGATGCCGGAAACCTGTCGCGCCGGCCAATGCTGAGCAGGTGGAACCCACCCGGACGAAGACATTTTAGTCCGTGAAATCGCTTGCTCACATTGACGGAAATCGAACTCAGGCGCTGCCTGAAAGTTGAGCAGTCGAAACACCATACCCAATGCGTGGAAATCTCGATTTAGACGAGCCGACACCCTACCGGATCGCCCGAGCGACCAACCCTGGGAGTGGCCGCAACACTTGCGGGCCAAGTCAAGAGTTCCGCCCGGAACAGTCACGGACGGGCGCCTTCCCGGGTTTGGTTCGTGGGAAAACCTGGCGGGACCAGTTCTATGGCAAGCTACTGATTATAGGCAAGATCAAGGCGAACAGTTTATCGCGGCGCGCGGACTTGCCGACCCGGTGCGATGAAAGAATGACGCGATGGTCGCGGCGCATAGCGGCACGCTTTGTCTTGTTCCACGCCGACGGCACCAGCTTTGCCACTAGGCTTCCGTGACCTCGGAATGAGGTCATCAAGAAACTCCTTGACAGTCACCACCCCATAGCGATATAACCTCTTTCGATTAACCGAGAAATCGTTTACTTGAACACTTTACTTGTGGACTCGCACCGAGAAGTGGGAGGAAACTAGTGACTAACAAGGGTTACCGCGCCGTTTCCCTGCGTCTGTGGTCCCTTCTGAGTTTGCTGCTAATCTGTCTTCCCGCTTTTGCCCAGTACAGCGGCAATGTTCAGGGCGTGGTTTCTGATCCGGCTGGCGCCGCGATCGACGGCGCTTCGGTTCAATTGCGTAATTCCGATACCGGAGTGACGGCCGTGGTCACCACGGGTGGATCGGGAAACTACCGCTTCAGCAGCCTTCCCCCAGGCAATTATGTGCTGACTACGGAGGCCAGAGGTTTCAGAAAGGCAGAATCGCGTTTCACGCTCAGCACTTCTGAAACCTTGGGCATCAATGTGGCGCTGCCGCTTGCTGCAACCCAAACGACCGTAAATGTCGAGGTCGCTCCTCCTGTGGTCGACACCGACGACAGTCGATTGGAAACGACGCTCTCGTCGGATACGGTTCGTGACCTTCCCGAGGCCAATCGCAATCTGTGGGATATCCTGGCCGTTGAGCCGGGCGTCGTGGGAACGGGCACGCGAGCCACCGGAGAATCCCCGGGCGGCTTTGCTGATAACTTCGGAACCCAGACACCCCAGATCAGCGCCAATGGCCGCAGCTACACCGGGAACCTAGTCATGGTCGACGGCCTAAACGTCACCAGTCCGGTTCAGAACGGAAATATCATCCTCGCGCCTATCCCGGATGCCGTGCAGGAAGCCACGCTGCAAACCAATTCTTGGGACGGGGAAATCAATCTGGGCAGTTCGATTCTCATTCAGGTGACCACGAAGTCGGGCACCAACCAATTTCATGGCACGGGCAGCCTGTTTTTTACCAATCAAGATTTCCAGGCGACGCCGGAGTTTACCACGGCTAGCGCTTTTCTTCCGTTCGCGCGCAAGGACTTAGTGGGGACGCTCGGCGGTCCCATCCAAAAGGGAAAGACTTTCTTTTTCGCGGATTTTGAAAAGCTCTGGGCCACGACTTCCGGAGCGGCGAATACAGGCACCCTGTATTACGAAGACCCCGCGTTTGTGGCTTGGGCGCAGTCCAACTACCCCAACAATGTCGGCACGCAGATTCTCTCCGGATGGCCCGCCACCAACATAAGGGGCAACCCTTACGAGACCGCGCTGCAGTATCTTGGCGCCGGCAACTGCGGCACGACCACGCCGCTGACGCCGCCTTGTGCCCTGAACATGATCGATTCCGGCAGTTTTGCCGCCAGCCCTTACTACAACGCCCTGCAATACAATTTCCGGGTCGATCATTACTTCTCGCAAAACGACCGGTTCTATCTCAGCTACTACAACGATTCGTTCGACCAGCAGCAACTCTCTCCCCGGCCCCGACTGGGATCCCTCGACATCATGCGGAACCGGTATGGGCAGATCGACTTCACCCACACCTTCAGCCCTAACTTGTTGGCCGAAGGGGCATTTGCTTTCGCCAGCGTCGGTGGCGCCAACGGGCAGGATGCAAATTTGGCCGTGCCTAATGTCAGCGTCCTGGCAACTGCGAACACCGGCGGCGGGCTTGTAGGTTTTCCCGTAGGTGGAGGATGGGGTCCAGGAGAGTATCGTGGACCGAATTATAACTGGCGTGGCGTTCTGAGCTGGGTTCACGGCAAACACACTCTGCGCTTCGGTTACGACGGCGATCATGCCATCGAGCACGGAGATTTTACGCCGGATAATGTGCGCCCTGGCTTCACTTTCACGAACCTGCTGAATTTGGTTCAGGATAACGTCTACCAGGAATCGGTAGGTGCTTACAACCCGCTTACGGGACTGGCGGGCACGGTGATCTTTGGCGGGCAGACGAATCCGTTTGGCTTCTTTGTGC
>Ga0302325_10025793_pt1 | contig 12213 bp, 13 predicted proteins | sample Palsa_T0_2_FD_201948 | JGI IMG/M metagenome (GOLD analysis project Ga0302325, IMG submission 201948) | Peat permafrost microbial communities from Stordalen Mire near Abisko, Sweden - Palsa_T0_2 | ecosystem: Environmental > Terrestrial > Soil > Palsa > Peat permafrost | place: Sweden: Abisko...
CCGAGAGCTTGCATATCACCAGCTCGACGGCGTTCTGATAGAGCTGGAAGACATGCGTCGCGGCCGAGTAGGCGGGGAAGCCGGTGGTCACAACGGTTGAGGATTCGACATAGACACCAGCGGCCGGCACCGCGTAGACAAGCTTGCCCCCAGGACAGGCCGCGAATTGCACCGTGGCTGTTGCCGTGGGGCAGGAGAGCGCCAGGCCGGTCTGTGGTGCGGTGCTGGCCCCGGAGCTGCTCGACGAGCCGCCGCCCGATGAATTGCTGCCCGAAGAACTGCCGCCCGAGGAGCTGCCGCTGGAGGAGGCGGCGCCTGAGGAACTGCCGCTCGATACTCCGCCGCTGGAGGTGCTGGAGCTGCTGGAGCTGCTGGAGCTGCTGGAGGAAAGCCCGCCACTGCTGCTGGAAGATCCTGCCGCGGCGGGGCCTGCGACCAGACCATGAGCCAGCGTACATGGATCGGTGGAGTACGTGACGGTCAGCCCCGGCGTCTCCGCGATCTTGCAGGTGACCACCTCGACGGCATTCTGATACGGCTGGAATACGTGTGTCGCCGCCGCGTATGCGGGAATGGTCGTCGTCGCGACGGTAGACGACTCGACATAGACACCGGCGGCAGGCACCACGTAGACAAGCTTGCCACCCGGGCACTTCGCGAATTGCACCGTGGCTGTTGCCGTGGGGCAGGAGAGCACCAGCCCGGTCTGCGGCGTCGCCGCGGCATTGCGCTCGGCAACCGCGTTTGGATCGCTGCTGTCGATGGAGGCGCCGGCCGCGGATGCAGCATCCTCGCTCGAGCCGTCGTTGCAGGCCGCAAGCGTGGCGAGCAGCGCGCAGAGCGCGATGCGGCTAAAAAACCGGTCTCCCATTATATTTATTGGTCCACGTCGCAGCGCCCTGGTCGCGCGGGCTTCCTCGGTCGAGTGCCACCTAGCAACATCTGTTGCTGTATGTCGACGTGTCGCACATCAGTGACAGTACGTTCATAAACCTTTTAATGACATGAGGAAAGTCTCTCAACTAAATGATTAGCAATATTTTTTTATCCCTTATAATCTCGCATCAAGGCTCAGCGCCAGCGCCGCGCCTGAATTTCCTGCTGCGCCACCGGCCGCGCCAGACCTATTGCAGGAAGGTTGAGGAGTGCGCCCCCGGTGTTTGGAGTCGATCGTCTGAAGCCGCGCATTCCGCCACGGATCGTGATGCTGGTCGCGGCTGCTTCGGTGGGGGCGCTACATCATTTTCAGGCGCTTCAGTCAGGTGCGCACCACCGTCAATCCCATGGATCCGGGTAAGGCCCAAGCGACCGGTGACCGACGCGGTCTTTCGCATCAGCCGCAATCCGATGTATCTGCAACTGCTGCTGCTGTCGATCGGCTGGCGCTGTGGCTCGGCAGTGCGAGCGCCTGGCTTATTCCGCCGCTATTCGTGCTGGTGATCACTCTGCTGCAGATCATTCCCGAGAAACAGGCGTTGAGTCGGCTCTTCGGCGCGCAGCGCCTGGTGTACCGGCAAAGCGTGGCGTGCTGGATCGGGCGACGCGGTGCGGGCGTTAACGCATAATGCGCGCATTGGCGTGGCGACCGCGCCGCGAGCGCGGACGTGGCGAAACCGGTAGACGCAGCAGACTTAAAATCTGCTTCCTTAACAGGGAGTGTGGGTTCGAATCCCGCCGTCCGCACCAGATGAATGAATTGACGGCCGATAATCTGCAGTTATGGCGCGGCGAGCAGCATGTCCTGCGCGGCATCTGCCTGGCGGCGGCGGGCGGGCAGTGCCTGCAGGTCACCGGCGCCAACGGCGCCGGCAAGACCACGCTGCTGCGCGCGCTGTGCGGGCTGGTGCCGCTCGAGCATGGCCGCATCTTCTGGCGCGGCCGCGACATCCTCGAGGACCGGGAAGCGTTTCACAGCGAGCTCAATTACCTGGGACACGACAATGGCCTCAAGGCCGATCTGACCGCGGCCGAGAACCTGCACTACGCCGCCGCGCTGCGCCGGCGCGCGCGGCCGCAGGACATCGCCCTCGCCCTGGAGCGCACCGGAGTTGCCGAGGCGGCCGGTCAATTGTTGCGACACCTGTCGGCAGGCCAGCGCCGCCGCGTGGCCCTGGCCCGGCTGGCCCTCACGGGCGGATCGCTCTGGGTGCTCGATGAGCCGGGCTCGAATCTCGATGAGCGCGGTCATGCGGCGCTGGCCGAACTGATCGACGGGCACTTGCGCGCCGGCGGCGCGGCCGTGGTCGCGACGCACCGCGTGCTGGATCTGGCCGCCGCGCAGCTGCGATCGTTGACGCTGCAATGAACCAGGAACGCGTCGGGTTCGCGGGCGCGGCCGGCGCTCTGATCGCGCGCGATCTGCACCTCGCGCTCAGGCGTTCGGGCGACACGCTGCAGCCGCTGGGCTTCTTTCTGGTGGTTACGACGCTGTTTCCACTGGCGCTCGACCCGCAGCTGTCGCTGCTGCGAGACATCGCACCGGCTGCCCTGTGGGTCGGCGCGCTGTTATCCTCGCTGCTGGCTCTGGATCTTCTATTTCGTGAAGACGCGCAGGACGGCGCGCTCGAACAGCTGGCGCTGTGCGGCCTGCCATTTCAGGGCTTGCTGCTCGCCAAGACCGTGGTGCATTGGTTATTGACGGGATTGCCCCTGGTGCTGATTGCGCCGCTGGCGGCGACCGCACTCGGCGCGCCCTACGGGGCCATGCCGGGTATTCTGGCGGCGTTGCTGCTGGGCACCATCGCCCTGAGCCTGATTGGCGCGGTCGGCGCCGGCCTGACCATGAGCCTGAAGCGCAATGGATCGTTGCTGGCGCTGCTGGTGCTGCCGCTGGCGGTGCCGGTGCTGATCTTCGGCGCGCGTGCGACCGCTCTGGCGATTGCTGGTGAGCCGCTCGCGGCGCCGCTGTATCTGCTGGCAGCCATCGCGGTGCTCAGCGCGACGCTGGCACCCTGGGCGCTGGCTGCTGCGGTGCGCATTGGATTGGAATAAGTCCGGGAGTCAACGTGGCTTGGGTGTGGTTCCATCGCTTTGGCTCACCGCCGCATTTCTACCGCCTGGCGACGCGGCTGGCGCCGTGGTTCGGCTGGCCCGCGGCGCTGCTGTGCCTGGGCGGCCTGATCGGCGGCCTCGCGCTGGCGCCGCCCGACTATCAGCAGGGCGATGGCTTTCGGATCATCTATGTGCATGCGCCGGCGGCCTGGCTTTCGCTCATGGTTTATGTCGTGATGGCTAGCGCGGCGGCCGTCGGCCTGATCTGGCGCATGACGGTTGCCTATGCCGTGGCGGCCAGCTGCGCGGTGATCGGGGCATCCTTTACCGCAGTGGCGCTCGCGACCGGTATGCTATGGGGCCGGCCGATGTGGGGCACCTATTGGGAATGGGACCCTCGGCTGACCTCCGAGCTGCTGCTGCTGTTCCTGTATTTGGGTTACATGGGCCTGCGTAACGCGATCGATGACACCGGGCGCGCGGATCGCGCCAGCGCGGTGCTCGCCATCGTCGGGGTGGTCAACGTGCCGATTATCCATTACTCGGTGATCTGGTGGAATTCGCTGCACCAGGCTCCGAGCGTGATGAAATTCGGCCAGCCGACCATGCCGGCCGCGATGCTGGTACCGTTGCTGCTCATGCTGGCGGGATTCAGCGCGTACTTTGTCGCCCTGCTGCTCACGCGCGCGCGCGGCGAACTGCTGCGGCGCGAGCGCAATGCGCGCTGGATGGCCGAGGCACTGGACGGGGCGGCGGCGGGCAAGAGATAGACATGCTCAAGTTTCTGCAGATGGGTGGTTACGCGCGCTACGTGTGGCCGTGTTATGCGCTGACCGCGGCCGTGGTCGGCCTGAACATTCATTGGGCGCGGCGCTCGTTGCGTGCCGCCCAGCGTGAGGCGCGACGGCGCTTGGCGGCCCTGAGGGCGGCCTCATGACACCGCGGCGGCGGCGGCTGTTCTGGGTGCTCGGCATTCTCGCCGGCGTCGGCATCGCCGGCGGCCTGGCGCTACGCGCCTTCCAGCAGAACGTCATGTTCTATTTCGATCCGAGCCGGATCGCGGCCGGCGAGGTCAAGCCTGGCCAGCGCTTTCGTCTCGGTGGCATGGTGGAGCAGGGCAGTCTGCAACGCACACCGGGTTCCCTCGAGGTGCGTTTCGTAGTCACCGACTTCAAGCACGATGTGCCGGTGCGCTATGCCAACGTACTGCCGGACCTGTTCCGCGAGGGTGCCGGGGTCGTGGCTCACGGCCGCCTCGACGCCAGCGGCACCTTCGTGGCCGACGAGGTGCTGGCCAAACACGACGAGAAATACATGCCGCCCGAGGTCGCACGCTCGCTGCAGCGGAACGCGGCCGCGGGCGCATCGGCCGGCACGCCCGCGCAGCCGGGCAAGACCGCGGCCGTCAGCGCCGCGGGCGAGGCACGCTGATGCTCGTCGAACTGGGCCACTACGCGCTGATTCTCGCCCTGATGCTGGCGGCCGCGCAGGCCTTCTTCGGCCTGGCTGGCCCCGCACTCAAGCGCGAGCGCTGGCTCGCCGTCGTGCCTTCGGCCGCCTGCGGTCAGTTCGTGTTCGTGTCGCTGGCGGTCGGGGTCCTGGTGCATGCCTTCGTCGACAACGATTTTTCGGTGCGCTACGTGGCCGAGAATTCCAACTCGGCGCTACCGCTGTTCTACCGCGTGACCGCTCTGTGGGGCGCGCACGAAGGTTCGATGTTGCTGTGGATCCTGGTGCTGGGTGTGTGGACCATGGCGCTGGTGGCCAACACGCGAGCGCTGCCGCCAGCCTTTGCCGCGCGCGCCCTGGGCGTACTCGGCATCATCAGCTGCTGTTTTCTGCTGTTCACGCTCGTCACCTCCAACCCATTCGTGCGCCTGATTCCCGCGGTGCCCGACGGCAATGATCTGAATCCGGTGCTGCAGGATCCCGCCTTCGCGGTGCATCCGCCGATCCTATATATGGGTTATGTCGGCTTCAGCGTCAGCTTCGCCCTGGCCTGCGCGGCGATGATCGAAGGGCGGCGCGATCAGCTCTGGGCGCACTGGATGCGGCCCTGGACCGTGATGGCCTGGGCGTTCCTGGCCTGCGGCATCGCCCTGGGCAGCTGGTGGGCCTATTACGAACTCGGCTGGGGCGGGTTCTGGTTCTGGGATCCGGTCGAGAATGCCTCCTTCATGCCCTGGCTGGTCGGTACGGCGCTGATCCACTCGCTCGCCGTGACCGACAAGCGCGGGCTGTTCAAGAGCTGGACGCTGCTGCTGGCCGTGACCGCATTTTCGTTAAGTCTGCTGGGCACCTTCCTGGTGCGCTCCGGCGTTCTGGTCTCGGTGCATTCGTTTGCCGCCGACCCCAGCCGCGGCATCTTCATTCTGTTGTTGCTGGTGCTGATGATCGGCGGTGCGCTCGGACTGTACGCCTGGCGGGCGCCGCTGATGAAATCAGTGGCCGGTTTCGAATTCATTTCACGCGAGTCGTTCCTGCTGTTCAACAACATCCTGCTGACGATCGCGGCGGCCGTGGTCTTCGGTGGCACGCTGGCGCCGTTGATCGCCGATACGCTCGGGCTGGGAACCTTGTCGGTCGGGCCGCCCTATTTCAACCCGAGCTTTCTGGTGCCGATCCTGCCGCTGCTCTCGCTCGTAGCGCTGGGCATGCACGCGCGCTGGCGGCGTGGCCGCCTCGGTGAGGCGCGGCGCCCGCTGCTGCTGGCACTGGGCGTGTCAGTGGTGCTGGCTCTGGCGCTGAGCCTGGGTGTCTACGCGCATCCGCTCCCACTGACGCCGATCGGCGCCACGGTGGGCTTGTGGATCATCCTCTCGGCGTTGATCGATCCGCTCCAGCGGCTGCGCCGCCACCTGCGCCTGCCGGCCAGCGTCGCCGGCATGTCGATCGCGCACATCGGTCTGGGTATATTCGTCCTCGGCATCACGTTCGTGAAGTCCAATACCATCGAGCGCGACATTGCCCTCAAGCCCGGTCAGTCGGCACAGCTCGGCGCCTATCAATTTCGTTACGACGGCGTGCAGGAAATCGTCGGACCGAACTACGAAGGATTTCGCGGCCAAGTCACCATCACGCGCGACGGTAAGCCGGTGACTGTGCTCTACCCCGAAAAGCGCAGCTATTGGGTGCAGGGCACGGTGCAGACCACGGCGGCGATCGCCCCGGCATTGAGTCGCGACCTGCTGGCCGCGCTGGGCGAGGACGTGGGAGCTGGCGCCTGGAGCCTGCGCCTGCAGTATCGACCCTTGATCCGCCTCGTCTGGGTCGGCGCGCTGATCATGGCGCTCGGCGGGGTGACGGCAGTCATTGGGCGGCGCCAGGGCGGTCTGGTTGCCAACGGCGCTGCGTTGCCGGTCGACGCGATGGCGCCTGAGTCGGTACGCGAGCACGGCGGGGCAACTTGAACCGATTCGTGCTTCCGCTCGCAGCCTTCGCGCTGCTGCTGGTGGTGCTGCTGGTCGGCCTGAAGCGCGCGCCGGAGAAGAACAATCTGCCGTCGCCGCTGATCGGCAAATCGGCGCCGCAGTTCACGCTGCCGAATCTGTTCGACAACACCCGGCCCTTGAGCTCCGAGGCGCTCAAGGGCCATTGGTCGCTGGTCAATGTCTGGGGCACGTGGTGTGTCGAGTGCCGGGCCGAGCATGCCGCGTTGCTGCAGATCAAGCAGCAAGCGCGGGTGCCGATCATTGGCATCGATTGGAAGGACCAGGACGAGGACGCCCTGGCCTGGCTGGCGCAGCTCGGTAATCCGTACGAGCGGGTCGGTACCGATCACGACGGCCGGGTCGCCATCGACTGGGGCGTTTATGGTGCCCCGGAGAGTTTTTTGATCAGCCCGGCCGGCACCGTGGTCTACAAGCATATTGGCGCGATGACCCCGCAGGTTTGGGAACGTGATTTTTTGCCGCGCATCAGCGCCACGCTTGGCAGGCCGGAGTCGCCCGCTACGCCCGCGAGCGCGCCCGTGGGCACGGGCTCCGGCGCATGAGGCTGGCCGGATGGCTCGGCGGCCTGGCACTGCTGTGCGCCGGCGCCATGTTCGCCGGCCTGGCCGGCGCCATCGACGCCTCCCCGCCGCTGCCCGATCCGCAGCTGCAGCATCGCTATTACGAGCTCACGCACGAGCTGCGCTGCATGCAGTGCCAGAGCGAGGCGCTGGCCGACTCCTCGGTCAGCCTGGCCGCCGACTTGCGGCTGCAGGTGCGCGAGCTGCTGCTGGCGGGCCAGAGCGACGATCAGATCCGCGATCACATGGTCGCGCGCTACGGGGAATTCATCCTGTTCCGGCCGCGCATGACATGGCGCAATGCCTGGCTGTGGGCCGCGCCGGTGCTGCTCATGGGCGTCGGCCTGGTGGTGGGCTGGCGCGTCGTGCGCGGGCGGGCGCGCCTGACGGATAGCGATGAATCGGGCGCGAACGGCGAGGGGCTCGATCCATGACCGGATTCGTACTCGCCGCGCTGCTGCTGGCACTGCTTGCGGCGCTGTTCCTGGGCTGGCCGCTGCTGCGAGGCCGGCCGGATGCGCCGTCGGCGCCGATCGCGGCGGCGGTGGCGGTGCTGGGCGTGATCGGCGCCAGCGTCATCCTCTATCGCCTGATCGGCAATCGCGCCTGGAGCGGTCCGGCGGCGGCGAGCGCCGACAACGGCACCATCGCCGCGCTCGCGCGCCATCTGGAGGGCCAGCCGCAGGATCAGTCGGGTTGGATCTCGCTCGGCGCCGCCTACGGCGGCAACGGCGAATACGCGCTGGCGCTGCGCGCCTACGAGCGCGCCAATCGGCTCACCCCCGGCGGCAGCGCCGTTGCACTCGCCGGCATGGGCGAGGCGCTGCTGCTGAGCGGCGACGCCTCGCAGGCCGCGCAGGCGGCTGAATTCATCGAGCACGCATTGCAGCTCGACGGCAGCTTGCCCAAGGCACTGTTCTACGGCGCGGTCATCGCTTACCGCGAGGGCCGGCTGGACGTCGCGCGTGAGCGCTTTTCGGCCATGCTGGCGCTCTCGCCGCCGGAAAACGTACGCGCCGCGCTGCAGAAAGAGATCGACGAAATCGACGCCCGACAGCATCCGACCGTCGATGCAGCCACGGCGATTCATCTGCACGTGACGCTCGCACCGGCTCTGGCCGCCCAGGTGCCGGCGAACGCTTCGCTGTTCGTTTTCGTGCGCGCGCCGAACGGCGGGCCGCCCCTGGCCGCCAAGCGCAGCGCCGCGAGCCTGCCGCAGGACGTGGATCTGTCGGCGGCCGATGCGATGATCGCCGGCCGCGGCGTGCAGCCCGGACAGAGCGTGTCGGTGGTGGCGCGCATTTCCGCCAGCGGCAGTCCGCTCACGCGCAGCGGCGATCTGTATGGGCAGATCGACTATGTGGCCGGCAAAAGCGGCCAGCGCGCGCTCGAGATTGATAGACTGAGCCCTTGAATCTCAATCAGGGGCGAGTTGATCAAGCATGAGCAGCATGACTCTGGAACGGCGTCTGCGCGCCGGCGAATTTGTCATCACCGCCGAAATTACCCCGCCGCTGTCGGCCGATCCGCAGGCGCTGCTCGATGTGGCACTGCCGCTGCGCGGTATCGCGGATGCGGTCAACGTCACCGATGGCGCCAGCGCCCGGGCGCAGCTCGATGTGCTCACGGCCGCCGCCATCGTCGGGCGCGCGGGACTCGAGCCGGTGCTGCAGCTGACCTGCCGGGATCGTAATCGCATCGCGCTGCAGAGCATGCTGGTGGGCGCGGCCGCCCAGGGCCTGCGCAACATCCTGGTGCTGCGGGGCGATGACCCTGGGGCCGGCGATCAGCCCGAGGCCAAACCGGTATTCGATCTGGATTCCAATACGCTGCTGGCCACGGCGGCGGCGATTCGCGACCGCGGCGCATTGCCGCACGGCCGGGTGGTGGGCGGCAAGGCCGAGTATTTTCTCGGCGCCGCCGACACACCGATCGATCCGCTGCCCGATTGGCAGCCCGAGGGGCTCAAGCGCAAGCTCAGGGCCGGCGCCCAGTTCGTACAGACGCAGTTCTGCCTCGACCCCGGCGTGGCGCGCCGCTACGTCGAGCGCCTGCGCGAACATGATCTGGCCGACCGCTTGTTCATCCTGATCGGCCTGGCACCCCTGGCCTCGGCGCGCTCGGCTCGCTGGATTCGCCAGCATCTGTTCGGATCGATCATCCCCGAGGCGCTGATCGAGCGCATGGAGGCGGCCGCGGATGAAAGACTTGAGGGTCGCCGAATCTGCGTCGAGCTGATGCAGCAGATGCAGAGCATACCGGGCGTCGCCGGCGTGCACTTGATGGCGCCGCTGAATGCCGGCGCAGTGCCGCTGGTCATCAGCGAGTTTCGCGCCCTCGCCGCCAGTTCGCGCCGCGCCGTCTAGCTGTCGAGGCACACCACCAGGCGGGCCTGGTAGCTGCGCCAGGCGATCGGAATCACGATCGGGCGCGAATTGAGCGGATAGACCATCGGCGCATCGCGCTCGTGTGCCATCGACAGCACGGAAATGCTGACCTGGTGCCGGAAGCTGCTGCGCGCATTGCCCCACAGCGTGTTGGCAATTTCCCCGACCAGCTCGCACAGATTATCGTGGCTCATGTCCGTGTCCCGCATGCACATGAGCATCACACACAGCATGCTGCGCGGCGCGGTGAACAGCACCACGCCATCGCGCTGGCCGTTGATCCTGACGATACCGGTGTAGTCGGAGAGTTCCGGACGGCGGCGCAGCGCCAGGTGCGGTGTGCCGCACGCGGCATCCTGCTGCACCGTGCTCTCGAAATAATGCAGCACACTGTTCACGAACACGCCAACCTCGGTTGCGCTGCTCATGAGCGCTCGCTCATGACCGAGCTGCTCGTGCCCGCCGAATCGCGTACCGGCCGCACCGCTGGCGGTGTGGCGGCCCCGGCCTGCAGCGAGGCGATGTGCGCCTGGATCGCTCGCGTCGTGGCGGCATGGCTTATGAGCTCATCGAGCCCGACGACCACCGGCAGGAAATCATTGCCGCTCAGTGATGCCTTGGCGCACAGCGTGAGCAGCGTGTCTTCGATGCGCTGCAGGCGCGCGGTGAAGCTCTCCAGAGTGAGCGTTGCCGCCTCGGCCTTGACCGCCTGCAGTTCCCGCCGCACGCCGTGCAGCTTCTTCTGCAGCTGCTGCTGGCCGATACCCGGCGCCGTGAGCAGGGCGTTGCTCTTGCGAAACGCGACGTCGGCACCGTCGAGAAAGGCCTGCAGCGCGATCGGGTCGAGCCGCAACTGCTGCAGCAGCAAGCCTGCCTGCGAGTCGCTATCGGCCGTCGTACGATCGAGCTCGCGCGCCAGCAGCACCCGATCGGTGACGTCATCGACGACTCCGACGATGCAATCGCCCGCAGGATCGGTGCCGTGAACGCGGCGGAAAGCGAAGCTCAGGTAGCGCAGTTCACTGCCGCCGTGCGCGTTGGCGAAGGACACTTCGACCTGGCTCAACGGGTTGATCGATGCGATCGCCTGTTCATTGGCTTCGTCCTGCCACAGCAGGCGCAGAAAGGTCACTGCGGCGGACAGCGTCTGCGGATCGAGCAGTGGCTTGAGCACGTCCTCGAAGCGCCGGCCGGCGGGCGCGGCCAGACGCAGCAGCTCGGTCAAAGCCCCGGAACAGCTCGCTCCCAGCCGCAGATCGCGTCGGATCAGGAAGAATCCCTCGCGCATCGAGCTGAGGATGTTCGCGGCCTGGGATTGCGCCGCGGCTGCGGCGGCGAGCAACTCATGTGCGCGGCGCAGATGGTAGAGACTGATCGGCAACAGCAGCGTTGCCACCGCGCTGGCCCCAAGCAGCGCTCCGCGCAGGACGCGGTTGCCGTCCGGGGCGGCCAGCAGCCACCAGAGGGTGAGTGCGACGTCCAGCAGCAGCAGCCCCAGCACTGGCAGGCCGGGGCGGGTGAGGCTCGCCGGGGTGCGAGCCGGCGCCGGCAGGCCATGCTCGCCCGCCAGACGCCGCTCGGCCGCACTGAGCGCGTCCATCAGGCGCGCACTGCGCAGCTCCTCGCGCGCGATCGCCGCGATGATGTTGCCGCGCGCCAGTGCCGCGCTCCATTGCCAGGGACTGTGCGTGACGACGATCATCGGGGCGAGCGGGTGCTGCTCCTGCATGATCGCTACATCGGCGCGTGCATCGGCTGGCGAGGCGGTATCGATGATGGCCAGCCAGCGCGCGGCAGCGCTCGGGGGAGCGATCACGCGCGCGCTATCGGCCGTGCGCACGCGGAAACGGCCGTGCAGAATCGAGCCCAGTTCAAACAGGAAGTCGGTGTCGCGCGAGACGACGAGCACTTCGGTGCGGCGGGAGCGAACCGCTTTGAAATCGGCAAAGTGAGTCCAATTCTGCGGTTGTGGCTTCATCAGCCGCTCTGACAGCGCATGCGCCGGTAAGGAGTCGCGACTGTGGTATCTGCAGGAGCATCGGGCAGCGCCTGGGGTCACAATTTGGTGTCGGACAAATGGAAGTGCTGCGCGACCGTGAGTGGATTGAGCGTCTGGTCACAGATTTGCGGCGCATCGGGCGCGGTCCCATAATCCATGGCCCTGACACGGTGAGGTAACGCGATCATGAAACGATTCCTGGTGCTGCTGGTGCTGGGCGCGGGTGCAGGTTCGGCGCTGGCGGCGCTGGAACCGGGCGCGCACGCGCCGGATTTCACCACTCAGGCCACGCTCGCGGGCAATGCCTTTCAGTTCTCGCTGGCCGCCGCGCTGAAGAAGGGGCCGGTGGTGCTGTATTTTTATCCTGCCGCCTTCACTCCCGGTTGCACCGTCGAAGCGCACGAGTTTGCGGAGGCGACGGCCGAGTTCCAGGCCCTCGGCGCCACCGTCATCGGTGTCTCGCACGACGACATCGAGACCCTCAACAGATTCTCGGTCACCGAGTGCCGTAACAAATTCGCCGTCGCAGCGGATCCCGACCAGCACATCATGAAGGCCTACGATGCCGTGCTGAAGATGAAGCCCACGCTCGCCGACCGCACCTCGTATGTGATCGCGCCCGACGGCACGATCATCTACAGCTACACGGCCCTGAACCCCGACCAGCATGTCGCCAACACGCTCGCCGCGGTGAAGAAATGGGCGGCCGATCGGCCGCACTGATCCTCCTTGCGGCGTTGCTGGGCAGTCTCGGCGCCCGATCGGCGGGGCTGCCCGCCGGCACTTCGAGCACGGCCGCCGCCGGGGCGGTGCCGGCGGTCCCA
>Ga0302325_10025794_pt1 | contig 12212 bp, 11 predicted proteins | sample Palsa_T0_2_FD_201948 | JGI IMG/M metagenome (GOLD analysis project Ga0302325, IMG submission 201948) | Peat permafrost microbial communities from Stordalen Mire near Abisko, Sweden - Palsa_T0_2 | ecosystem: Environmental > Terrestrial > Soil > Palsa > Peat permafrost | place: Sweden: Abisko...
GACTGGCCCAACGACGGGAAGCTCTCGGCGCTGAACATCCGGCGGGCCTGCGACGCCAGCCTGAAACGGTTGCAGACCGACTACATCGACCTCTACCAGATGCACCACATCGATCGCCGCACCGGCTGGGACGAGATCTGGGAAGCGATGGAGGTGCTGCGCGTCCAGGGCAAGATCCTGTACGTCGGCTCCTCGAACTTCGCCGGCTGGCATATCGCCAAGGCCCAGGCGGCGGCGGCGCGGCGCAACTTCATGGGCCTGGTGAGCGAGCAGTCGCACTACAACCTCTTGACGCGCCAGATCGAGCTCGAGGTGTTGCCGGCGGCGCAGGACTACGGCCTCGGCGTGATCCCGTGGTCGCCGCTGGCGAGCGGCCTGCTCGGTGGCGTCGTGCGCAAGGAGCGCGACGGGAGCCGACGCTATGGCGACAACGTCAAGCGCACGCTCGAGACGAAGCGCCCCCAACTCGAGGCCTATGAGGACCTCTGCGACGAGGTGGGCGAGGAGCCGGGCGTGGTCGGCCTGGCCTGGCTGTTGACGCGACCGGCGGTGACGGGCCCGATCGTGGGGCCGCGCACGCCCGAGCAGCTCGAGTCGGCCGTGCACGCCGTCGACGTGACCCTGGACGACAAGGTGCTGGCCCGCCTGGACGAGATCTTCCCCGGGCACAAGACGGCCCCGGAGGACTACGCCTGGTAGCTGTGGTCGAGCCCCCCGAGGGATCCGGGTTGGTCGAATGTGGCGGCTCGTCGAGCGTGGCGGCTCGTTGAATGTGGCGGCTCGCTGAGGCTGGCGGCTCGTTGAGGCTGGCGGCTCGTTGAGGCTGGCGGCTCGTTGAGGCTGGCGGCTACTTGAGCGAGCCGGCCAGCTCGGGTTGCGGCTCCGATCCGGGATCCCCGGGCATGTGGCTGGTGTCCAGGTCGTCGGCGTCGACGGACAACTTGGGCAGGATCCGGTCGAGCCATCCGGGGAACCACCAGTTGGCCTTCCCGAACATGATCATGATGGAAGGCACGATGGCCATACGGATGAGGACGGCGTCGACCAAAATGCCGCCGGCCAGGCCGATGCCGAACTCCTTGATGACCCGGTTCCCACCCAGGATGAACGAGCCGAAGACGAGGATCATGATCAGCGCCGCCGCGGTGATCGTCTTCCCCGTGGCCGCAAGTCCGTTTCGCACCGCGACCCGGTTGTTGCCGCCCGACTTGATGTACTCCTCGTGCATGCGTGACACCAGGAAGACCTGATAGTCCATCGACAGCCCGAAGAGGATGGCGAACAACATCACGGGCAGGAACGCCTCGACGGGGCTCGTACCCTGGAGGCCGATCAGCGAGCCGGCGTCACCCCATTGGAAGACGGCCACCAGGATGCCGAGCGCGGCCCCGATGGACAGCAGGTTCATCACCGCTGCGGTGAGTGGGATCACGATGCTGCGGAACACCGTCATCAGCAACAGGAACGACAGGATCACCACCAGTCCGATGAACAGCGGCAGTTTCGAGCTCAGCACGTTCGCGAAGTCGATGTAGATGGCTGTCGTGCCGGCAACGAGGACGTCCAAGCCAGAGTGGCCGACCGCCTGGGGCACGGTGGTGTCCCGCAGGTGGTTCACCAGGTCGGTGGTGGCGGCGTCTTGGGGCGCGGTGGTCGGATAAACGGTGGTCAACGCGACGTAGCCGTCGCCTTTCTTGTTCGGGATGTACTGCGTGGTGGGGGGCGTGCTCTGGACGACGCCCGGCTGCTTGGCGACGGCGGCCACGACCTTTTCCAGCGCGGGGTCGGGATTCTGAGGCACCACGGTCACCAGCTCGAGCGGCCCGGTGAAGCCGGGCCCGAAACCCTTGGAGAGCATGTCGAAGGCGACGCGCGTTGGCGTCCCGGCTGGGTCGGTGCCCTGGTCGGCCGACCCCAGCTGCAGCGAGAAGAAGGGGAGGGCGATGGCCACGATGATGACCAGGGCCACGCCGGCCGACACCCACGGGTAGCGCTGGACGCGGTCGGCCCAGTTGGGCCAGAAACCCTTGCTGTCAGCGCCGACGACGCGAGGGCCGTTCTCTGCCAGGTTTCTCTTCTGCTTGCGGCTCATCACCTTCGGCCCGATGAAGCCCAACATGGCCGGCAGGAGGGTGAGGGCCGCCACCATGGTGAGAGCCACGCCGATCGCGGCGGCCACCGCCAGGCCGTACAAGAAGCTCACCCCCAGAGCGAACATGCCGAGCAGCGCGATGCACACGATGATCCCGGCGAAGAGCACGGCACGGCCCGAGGTGTTGACCGCGTTGATGATGGACGATTCCACGTCACGTCCGGCCACGAGGCCCTGGCGGTGGCGCGTCACGATGAAGAGGGCGTAGTCGACGCCCACCCCCAGTCCGATGAGGAGCGTGAGCTCGGGCGAGATGGAGGGCATCCCGAGGACGTGGCTCAGCAGGCCGATGACCCCGACGGCTGTGCCCAAGGCAAGGAGTGCGGAGAGGATCGGGAGGATGGCGGCGAAGATGGAGCCGAAGATGAGCAACAGCACGATCAGCGCCAGCAGCACGCCGAGGCCGGTGCTGCTGAAGGACTGGTTGTTGGCCTGCTCGGCCAGGGGCCCGGTCACCGCCACGGTCAGTCCGTCACCCGAGGTCTTGGTGATGGCGTTGACGAAGTTCTTGGCTTCCGCGTTCGAGATGTTCTGGGTCTGCTTGTCGAAGTTGACCTGGAAGAACCCGACGGTCTGGTCCTTGCTGATGTTGGGACCAGTCGGGTCAATGAGATTCCCGTCCTGGTCGTAGGGGCTCGTGACATGTGTCACGTTGGGGAGCGCGTTGATCTTGTCCACCATGGTGTTGATGCGCTGGCCCACGTCGGTGTCGGTCAGCTTGGCGCCACCGGACGTGCCGAAGACCACCTGCTCCTGGTCCCCGGAGTGGGAAGGCGCGACGGACTTCAACAGATTGATGGCGTCGAAGGACTGGGTGTGCGGGAAGCTGAAGTTGTTCGAGTAGTTGGTGCCGGCCGCCGACACCGAGAAGATCGAGACGACGAGCACGACGACCCACAACAGGACGACAATGCGGCGATGGTGGACACACCACGCGGCCAGGGTGCGCATTAGGGGGATCTCCTCGGGGATGTTCGACGCGGCCACCGGCCGGCGTCAGGGGAACAGCTCAATCGTACTGGCCCTCGCGACACCCTCCGGTGCACTCGGTATCGGCCAGTTGGACCAGGGCATTGAACACCGGGAGCGCCAGACGGTCGGCCGACGAGGCCGCACGGGCGACCAGGCGCCCGGCGAGGACGGGGTGGTGGTCGGGGATCTCGAAGAAGGAGCGTCGGCTGAGGGTGAGCAGGGTGAGGGGCGAGAGCGCGACCACGGCGATGGACGAGCGCAGCTGGTTGAGGATGGAGTGCTCGGACCACGAGTCACCCCGCCCGAGCAGCCCGATCGGCCGGCCGTCGCGCTGCACGACGGCGTGCCCGGCGGTGATCACGTGCCACATCCGCACCGGCACGTCCTGCGCCCGGACCACCTGCCCGGGGTGGGCGGTGGAGACGGTGCAGCGGGCCGCGAACGCCTCGACTTCGGCGTGGGGGAGTCCGGCGAAGAGTTCCAGAGACCGCAGTTCCAGAGACTGCAGTTCCTGAGACCGCAGTTCCAGAGACCGCAGCCCGCCCGGGTCGCCGTCGCTCGTCCGGTACGGGGCGGGAAGCGCGGGCCTGGCGGGCACGGGCGTGGCATATCTGGGGGAGGGGATGGGCATGGCGCCGGCTCAGTGGTCCATGACCGAACTGGGGTGCCCCATGTCGTCGCCATGGTGCCGGTGGTGGAGGAGGTGGTGGTGCCCGCCGGCCCTCCGCCACAGGTACAGCCCGACGAGGGCGAAGAGGATCCACGGCACGTGGTACAGCGGGAAGACGGAGATGGACGCGCCGGCGGCGATGGCCACCAAGGCCACGAGGAAGACCCAGGGCAGGATCTTGCGGTGCCGCGGGGGAGGGGGCGGGGGCTCGCTGGGCAGCCGCGGCAGGTCGTCGAAGAGCCCGTTCAGGTCGCCGCGGGTCGTGGCCGACATGGCGGTGTCGAGGCGGTTCTTGAACTCCGTCTCATCGAGCCGGCCCTCGGCATAGTGGCGCGAGAGCTTGTCCGCCACGGCGTTGCGTTCGCCGTCCGAGGCGCGCATGGTGGCGTCGTAGTCCTGCATGTCCCTGCGGCCCATCGGGTAGGCGGGATCCCACCGGTAGCGCATCGGATCTCTTCTCCTTGTTCGTCGGCTGTTGCCAGGGTCGGTCGTGGGTTGTGGGTTGTCCGTCGGCTCTCGCCGGTGGCCGCCGCCGCTCAGAAGGCGCCGCGTGCCCGCTCGCGGGCCAGCAGCTCTTCAGCAACGGATACGTCGGAGTCCTCGTCCGGGATGAGGAGCCAGCCGGCCAGGTACAGGGGCACGGCCAGGCCTCCCAAAAAGGCCAAGGCGACGAAGCCGACGCGGACGATGGTCGGATCGACGTCGAAATAGTCGGCCAGGCCCGCGGCGACGCCGGCCAGCATGCGGCCGCGGTCGACCCGATGGAGGCGCTGCTCGTCGCCGTATCCGGGTGGCTGGTTCGGGAGCGACGCCGACGGCTGTTCGGTGGTCGCGCCGGTCGCGTCTGCTGGCCCGGCCGCTGCGCCTGAGGCGCCTGGTGTCTCATCTGGTGCGGAGTTCATGGGTCCAGCCTGACGATGCGCAGGTCAGGCGGGAATCCGGCAACACCCTGGTCAGACCCTGAGGCCGTCCCCGAGTCCTCAGGGATCTCCCTGATAGCTCTGAGGTGGCAGCGGCGCGATCATCGGGGTATCGCAGAGGCACCCGATCCCGGTACGCGTCCGCTCACCGACGGTGGCCGGCCGACAGAGCCGTCATCTGCCGCGCCCCCGCCCATGTCCCCGCCGTCGCCCCCACCCCCACCCGCGCCCGCGCCCGCGCCATCCACCCCACCCTCCCCGGTGCTCTGGGGCAGGGGGCATGGGCGCAGACGGAACAGGAACAGCAACTGGGGCGACGGGTGGGAAGGCCACTGGTCCCACCGGCACGGTCCCTGGTCTGACGGCGACGACCACCACCGCCATCACCACATCGGGCGCCGGCTGCGCTCCCTGCGCCGTAGCCCCGACAACCGCGTGCTGGGAGGCGTGTGCGGCGCCATTTCGAGGGCGACCGGGATCGACGCCATGTGGGTGCGGATCGGCTTCGTCCTGTTGGCCATCGCGAGCGGCGTGATGGTGCTCGTCTACGCCCTGGCCTGGTTGCTGATCCCGATGGAAGGGAGCAACGAGAACATCTACTCCCGCGTGGTCTGCGACCGCCGCGGCATCCGGACGGTCGCCGGCATCCTCATTCCGCTGATGATCGCCGTGCAGTTCATCACCAGCTCCCTGCACGTCCCGTTCGTCGGGTTCCTCGGCTGGCCGACCTTCCTGGCCCTGGGCGTCGTGATCCTCATCTGGCGGAACGCCGACGAGCCGGAGAAGGCGTTCATCGATAACGACCTCGTGCCGCTGTTGGGTGCGGACACCCAGGACGGCAAGGGACGGCGCTGGCTCATCGCCCGTGTCGTCGTCGGACTCCTCATCGGTGCGGGTGGCATCGCCCTGCTGGTCGAGGGGCACACGACAGTGGCGGCGCTGAAGCCCATAGGCGGAGCTGCTCTGGTCATTGCGGCCAGCGTCGTCATCTTCGGCCCCTGGTGGCTGAGCCTCGTGCGGGACCTCATCACCGAGCGTCAGGCGCGTGCGCTGGCCGAGGAGCGGGCGCAGATGGCGGCCCACGTCCACGACTCGGTGTTGCAGACACTGGCGCTCATCCAACGCGCCTCCGACGACCCCCAGCAGGTGGTGCGCCTGGCGCGGGCCCAGGAACGCGAGCTGCGCGCCTGGCTCTTCGAGGACCGGCTCCCGGGGACGATCGGTGAGGAGGCCACCATGCTCGCCGAAGGCGTCGGCCTGCTGCAGCGTCAGGTGGAGGCCGATCACGGGATCGCGGTGCAGCTCGTGATGGTCGGCGACTGCCCGCTCGACGACGCTCTGCGTGCGCTGCTCGACGCCGCACGGGAAGCAACCGTCAACGCGGCCAAGTGGTCCGGTGAGGACCAGGTCTCGCTGTACGCGGAAGTCGAAGTGGACACCGTGATGCTCTACGTGCGTGATCGTGGTCGCGGCTTCGACCCCGATGCGGTGCCCGAGGACCGACAGGGCATCGCGCACTCCATCCGGGCTCGCGTGGCGCGCTTCGGAGGTTCGGCGGTCGTCCGCTCGGCCCCGGGAGAGGGAGCCGAGGTCCAGCTCTGCATGCCGCGACGCGAGCGGGTGAAGTGACCACCTCCGAACCCGCCGGGCGGCCGCGCATCTTCCTGGTCGAGGACCACGCCGTCTTCCGGGCCGGCGTCAGGGCCGAGCTCGGCGACGCGGTCGAGCTGGTGGGCGAAGCCGACGAGGCCGCCGCTGCCGTGGAGCTCATTAGTGAGCGTCTGCCCGACGTCGTCCTGCTCGACGTGCACCTGCCGGGAGGCGGGGGGCACGCCGTGCTCAGGGGCGTCCTCCCGCATCATCCCGAGGTGCAGTTCCTCGCCCTCTCCGTCTCCGACGCCCCGGAGGATGTGATCGACGTCATCCGCGCCGGCGCCCGGGGCTACATCACCAAGACGGTCTCGGGTGCCGAGCTCCTGCAGGCGGTCTACCGCGTCGCAGCCGGGGACGCCGTCTTCTCCCCGCGCCTGGCCGGCTTCGTGCTCGACTCCTTCGCCCAGGTCGGGGGACCGGCGCCGGGGCTCGATCCCGAGCTCGACCAGCTGTCACCCCGTGAGCGCGAGGTGCTGCGTCTCATCGCCCGCGGCTACACCTACAAGGAGGTGGGGCGCGACCTCGGCATCTCGGCCAAGACGGTCGAGTCCCACGTCTCCTCGGTCCTGCGCAAGCTGCAGCTCTCCACTCGCCACGAGCTCACCAGATGGGCCACCGACCGTCGCTTGGTCTAAACAGAGGGGATGGCCGGGGATCTTGCTGCTGAGCACCGCGACGCGGCCAAGCTGGCCGAGATCGCCGGTCGGGCGCTTCTCGAGCTCCGAGCCGACCCACCGGCGTTGCGAGATGTCGGCGCGGCGGGTGACCACATGGCCCACGATCTGCTGGTCGCCGAGCTGAATCGTCTGTACCCCGACGACGACGTGCGGTCCGAAGAGGGGCTCGAGCACGTGGCGGGAACCGGACGGCTGTGGATCATCGATCCGCTGGACGGGACCCGGGAGTTCCGGCAGACCGGGCGCAGCGACTGGGCCGTCCACGTAGCGATGTCGGTGGGCGGCGAGCCGGTGGTGGGTGCCGTGGCCCTGCCGGCGCTCGACCTCGTTCTGGGCACGGGCGACCCCCCGGTCCTGCCACCCTTGCGCACCGGCGAGGCGCCACGCGTCGTGGTCTCCCGGAGCCGTCCGCCCGATGTGGCCTACGAGGTCACCGAATCCATAGGCGGTGTCATGGTCCCGATGGGATCGGCCGGCGCCAAGATCGCCGCCGTCATCCTCGGTGCGGCGGAGGTCTACGTGCACGCCGGAGGGCAGTACGAGTGGGATTCGTGCGCCCCGGTGGCCGTCGCGCTCGCCAGTGGGCTGCACGCCAGCCGGCTCGACGGACAACCGCTGCGCTACGGTGACCCCGACGCATGGCTGCCCGACCTCGTCGTCTGCCGGAAGGAGTACGCGGAGGCGGTACTGGCCGTGACGACGCAACAGCACCGGCCCTACTGGTAGCAGCAACGCGTCGAGAGTGGGCACGACCGGGAGTTTGCTCACCGTGTTGCCGGAACTGCTCTCGCCGGGTCCCCGAAATTGGCAGAACCCCGCCTCGCAAGGAGACGGGGTTCTGTCGTGATCCTGGTGCGCTCGGCGCTAGCCGATGGCGCGCACGTTCGCGGCCTGAAGGCCCTTCGGACCTTGGTTGGTCTCGAACTCGACCTTCTGTCCTTCTTCGAGATTGCGGTAGCCCGTACCGCTGATCGCGCTGAAGTGCACGAAAACGTCGGGGCCCCCACCGTCCTGGGTGATGAAGCCGAAGCCCTTCTCACCGTTAAACCACTTCACGGAACCAGTTGCCATTGAAAATCCACTCCTCTCCTGGCCAGATTTGACCCGTGTCGCTGGGGCCATGGCCGGTAGCTCTTACGAGCCAGAGGGATTTCCAAACTTGTGATGGTGGTGCCCTCGGTCAGGAACCTTAGCGCGCCGGGGGGACGGGAGGAAGGTTTGGGCATTCGGCCGGGAATTCGTCACCGATTGTTCATCCGAGGTCTCGTGCCTCCTGGGGCCTCGGATGGGCCTAGCTTGGAGGCTGCTGCAGTCGTTCTCTCCCGAGGCCGATGAAGACGAAGGGGGCACCCGTGACCGTCACCGCCAATCCGTACCTGGAGGGCAATTTCGCCCCGGTACTCGAAGAGGTCACTGCGACCGAGCTCTCGGTGACCGGGCACGTGCCCGACGTCCTGAGCGGCCGCTACCTGCGCAACGGGCCGAATCCGGTCTCCGCCCCCGAGCCGTCCACCTATCACTGGTTCACCGGCGACGGCATGGTGCACGGGATCCGTCTGCGTGACGGTCGGGCCGAGTGGTACCGGAACCGCTGGGTGCGTTCGGCGCAGGTGGCGAATGCACTCGGCGAGGAGCCCCGCCCCGGACCGGTGCACGCCGGGATGGACTTCGCACCCAACACCAATGTCGTCGGCCATGCCGGGCGCACCTTCGCCATCGTGGAGGCAGGTGCCCGCCCCTACGAACTGAGCAACGACCTGGAAACGATAGGTCCCTGCGACTTCGAGGGGACCTTGCAAGGCGGGTACACGGCGCACCCGAAGCGCGACCCGCTCACGGGCGAGCTCTACGCCGTCTCCTATTTCTACGGATGGGGCAACGACGTCGAGGTGACGATCATGGATGCACAGGCGAGGGTGCGTTCCAGCCGGCGCGTCGCCATGGGTGGATCCGTCAGCGTGCACGACTGCGCCATCACACAACGTTCCATCGTCCTGCTCGATCTCCCGGTCACGTTCAGCCTGGAAGCCGCCGCCGCAGGCGCGTCCTTCCCCTACCGCTGGGAGGAGGGGTACCGGTCCCGCATCGGGCTGCTGCCCCGGGAGGGCGAGTCGACCGATGTCGTCTGGCATGACATAGAGCCCTGCTACGTGTTCCACCCGATGAACGCCTTCGACGAGCCCGAGGGTGACGGTGTGGTGGTCGACGTGGTGCGCCACGGGTCCATGTTCCGCACCAAGTACCTCGGCCCGAACGAGGGAGCACCCACTCTGGAGCGCTGGCATCTCGACGGTCACGGCGGCGCGGTGAAAGAGGAGCGGCTCGACGACCGCGGACAGGAGTTCCCGCGCGTCGACGAGCGCAGGGTCGGCCTGCCCCACCGCTACGGCTACGCCGTCGCGGCGGCCGAGTCCGACGACATCCTCGGCACGGAGTCGAGGCTCCTCTGCCACGACTTCGACCGAGGGACGAGCGTCGCCCGCTCCTTCGGGCCCGGAGCCACCGTGGGCGAGGCCGTCTTCGTACCCCGCCAGGCCGGTGCCGACGAGTCGGACGGCTGGCTGTTGCTGCTGGTGCACGCCGCCGACACCGACACCTCGGCCCTGCACATCCTCAACGCCGACGACGTGGCGGGGGAGGCCCAGGCCGTCGTCCATCTGCCGCAGCGGGTGCCGGCGGGCTTCCACGGGAATTGGGTGCCGGACCAGGCCTGACCAGGTCTCGTTCGCGACCCGATTGGGTTGGCCCGCTCGGGGTAGGGTCTTGCCGTGGTCGTCTGGCAATGGGTCCAGCAACACCGTGTGTTGTCCGTCATCGCTCTGGCCCTGATCATCGTGAGTTGCGCGGGTGGGACGGCGTGGGCGCTGGTTTTCCGCACCGTGTCATCTCCGGTCGGTCTACGCGAGGCGCTCCGGATGTACCGGCGGGAGCAGACCGGCAAGATGATGGCCTCGTTGCGCAACCGGTTGCCCGCTCCCGGGGTCTACACGTACCGCACCACGGGGGACGAGAGCCTCAACCTCATCGGCGTGTCGCGGTCTTTCCCCTCCAGCACGTCCATGATCGTCGCCGACGGGCGCTGCGCCACCGTCAGTTGGGTCCCGATTACGCAGCACACCGAAGCAACCACGGTGTGCAACGCGCCGAACGGGGCGTTGACCGTGCCGAAGCAGGTGACGAGCGTGTCCATTGCCGGTTCGACCAGCACGTCCACGGTCGACTGTCCGGCCTCGACGTACCTCCTGCCGTCCGGGGCCCGGCCGGGTCGGCGTTGGACGTCCACCTGCACGCAGGTGAGCCCGGCGGAGAAGATCGACATGGCGGGGCAGGAACTGGGCCAGTCGACCATGGTCGTGGGCGGCCGGACCGTGTCGGTGACCCACGCCCGCCTCACCTTCACCTACACCGGCGCGTCCGAGCACGGCACCAACCCCATCGACTACTGGATAGTCCCGAGCAGCGGCCTGATCGTGCAAGAGCGTGAGACGGTGGGCATGACGCAGAGCGGGGTGCACTACACCGAGAACATGCAGGCCACCTTGACCGGTCTGAGCCCGGCTCGCTGAACCCCCGACCGCGCTGAACCCCCGACCGCGCTGAACCCTCAGTCAGCCGGCGGCCCGACCAGCGCCGCCAAGCGCTTCGGAGCGGTGAGGCAATAGCTCTCGGCGATCATCTCGCCCATCTCGTCCCAGTCGGGTGCGGCGCGGAGATCCAAGCGCACGCCGATCCAGCCCTTGGGTCCCACGTACTTCGGGACGAAGAACCGCTCGGGATCGGAAGCCACCAGGACCTGTTGCGCACCCCGGGGCGCCTTCATGGTCATGGACGTGCCGTCCTCGCTCGTGATCACGAAGAGCTTGTCTCGCACGCGGAAGGCCGGAGCGGTGTGGCCGCCGAACGGGCGCTCCTCGGCCTCGGGCAGCGCCAAGCAGAGAGCCCGCACTCGCGCCACGGGGGAGCGGCTGGCGCTCATGCTCCAGACGGCGCCGCCGCATCCGCCGCATCGGCCGCATCCGCCGCATCGGCCGCATCCGCCGCATCGGCCGCATCGGCCGCATCGGCCGCATCCGCCGCATCGGCCGCAGCCCGGTCCTGCGCCACGGCGTCATAGGAGGCGTAGTCCGAGCCCGTGTCGTCGGCGAACTCGAATTCGAGAAGCCCCGCCTCGCCCCAGCGCTCGCGCAGGTAGCCGTTGTTGGCATCGAGCAGGCCGAGCTTGCGCACGTTGGGGACGAGCTTGGCGAAGAAACCGCGGGCGAAGCCGCCGGCTGGATTCACCTTCATCTTCTGCGCCGCCTGCAAGATGTACGGGAAGACCTCTTCGGCCGTCGTCCCCATGCGCTCCCACACCTCGGGCGTCGTGGCCCTGGCCCGCGAATTCAAAGTGGCGTCGACGAGGAACTCCTGGCGCTCCTTCAACTCGATCTCACTCAGGTCGCGGTAGAACTCCGACAGGGTCAGCACGCCGAAGGCGACGTGACGCGCCTCATCGGACATGACGTAGCGCAGCAGCTTGGTCAACAGCGGCTCCTGCGTGCGCCGCAGCATGTCCCCGAAGGCGGCGAGCGCCAGCGACTCGATCACGATCTGCATGCCGAGATAGGCGATGTCCCAGCGGGGGTCCTCCAGCAGCGACCAGATCTGCTCCTTGAGGAACGGACTCATCGGATACGCGTCGCCCAACTTGGTGCGCAGATACTTGGCGAAGACCTCCGTGTGCCTCGCCTCGTCCATGGTCTGGGTCGACGCGTAGTACTTGGCGTCGATCCACGGCACGGTCTCGACGATCTTGGCCGCGGTCATCATGGCGCCCTGCTCGCCGTGCATGAACTGCGAGAGGCTCGCCTTGAACATCTCGATGCCGAGTTGGGTGTACTCCTTCTCGGTCCATGTGGCCAGGGGGCAGCCGGGCAGCGTCCCCGCCACGCGCGCGACCGCCAGCAGGGGGCTGTCCTGCTCGGCGATCAGCCGCTCGGGGTCGACGTCGATGGACCAGTCCAGGTCCGTGACGCTGTTCCATTGCGACCCCATGGCCTTGTTGTAGAGCGTCACGAGCTGGCCACGATCACGCTCGTAGTCCCACAGGAAGAGCCGGTCCGCGTTGTCGTGGATGACTTGGACGGCCGCCTCCATGTCCTGCCGGCCCGGTACCGGAGGTGTCGCAG
>Ga0302325_10025795_pt1 | contig 12212 bp, 13 predicted proteins | sample Palsa_T0_2_FD_201948 | JGI IMG/M metagenome (GOLD analysis project Ga0302325, IMG submission 201948) | Peat permafrost microbial communities from Stordalen Mire near Abisko, Sweden - Palsa_T0_2 | ecosystem: Environmental > Terrestrial > Soil > Palsa > Peat permafrost | place: Sweden: Abisko...
GCTTAATGACTTGACGTGTGAAAAAGAGGTACGGGATCCAGGGTGATTCATGTGACAAATGAAAGACTTCGAAAGGTGGCAGGAAAGCTGAAGGACCGGCGGCAAAAAACGGGGAGGAGGAGGAGGAGGAGGGGGATTGCGGTTAAAACTGAGAACAGACATGCAGAAGGGGAGCCAAATTAACAGTTATGACTTAAGACATGAATAATAATGAAGTGAGAAGCAGCGCATTATTAGGATTGAAAAGTCAATAAGTGGTATTTCTTTGAACCAAAAGCCCAACAATGGGAAAACACATGAACAATGGAGGTGCTTTCTGATTGGCTGGGTTGAGGGAACGCTTGCATTAGCGTGAACGTTACTTTAGCTGCGTCCAGGAGATCCATTTTCACCAAGTCCCTTTGCATGTTCTTGCAACGCCTCTTTTCTCAACAACAAACTGTTTTGCGGCAACTGCGAGTTGTCACATTACCAAACTCAGTCAGTGCAATCGCCAAACGCGCTCAGAGGCATGTTCTAACCTTCCAGGCGATTTAATTCGCGTCGATACTTCCACGTATTGACTTGGCCTCAGCTCTCAACCTCGTTTCATACCTTCAAAACTATCTCAACGACTCCCTCCATTCCCGTTCAAGATGTCTTCAGACTCGGATGACGATGTGCCTCTCGCTAGAGCGAATGGTCGAGGTACGTTACTTCCCTGAACACTGTGGAATGAACCTCCCTCTCCCCGAGCTTTACTTGCGCATACCTCTCCCTTTACAAGGTGAAGCTTGATACTACGAGACCTGAATGGAGATCTCGGGTTCATCTTCTAGGTTCTCTGAAAGACACCGATATCCATAAGCGAATGATGGGTCCATCTTCCCGAGTTCACTTTACAGTCCTTGAAGAAATTCACTCTTAAGGCCTTGAGGCCGAGCCATCAAATTTCACCGCTCTCCCTTCCTTTCAGAAACACACCCGCGCACAAACTCCAAATCCGACAATGGAGGCTGACATTCAAGCTCCAGTTTCCCAAGCACACATCTCGAAGGACGTGGACAGAGCCATGGACAAGGCTGACGCAAAGTTTAATCATGTCCCAGCAGGAGTCGCGGTCCGGAATGGCCCTGTAGTGGAAGACAAGATGGATGTTGATCAGCCAGTGATGAATGGCCATGCGAAGCGCAAGGCTCGTACCAGCACATCAAAAGCTCCGAAATATGCCGACAGCGAAAGTGAAGAGGATGCAATTCCATTGGTAAGCACCTTACTGGAATACGTGTCATTTTGATTCCAAATCCTGCTTTACAGTCACTTTCAAGACCAGCATCACTATGCTGACACTTTCACAAGGCCAAGCGTCAAAAGGTTTCCAAAAAGGCTGCCGAATCAGATTCCGACGATGACGTTCCGTTGGCGGCCAAAAAGAAGCCAGGAATACTGCCCCCTAAGGTCACTGCTGCAGCCTTTGGCGAGGATTCTTCAGGGGATGATGAGCCATTGACAACAAAGCTCGCTAAGCAAAAGGCCTCCATCGAGAAGAAAGCTGAGAAAGAAGCTAAATCGATACGTGCTAAGGAGAACAAAGCAAAGAAAGCAGCCAAGAAAGAAGAGTCCGAGAGCGAAGAGGATGTTAAGCCCAAGGCCAAGCGGAAATCGAATGGCACTGCATCCGCAAAGAAGTCAAATGGTATCAAAGCCGAATCTGACTCTGATGAGCCACTCAAAAAAAAGGCATCCGCAAAGAAGGTCAATGGCACAGTAAAGGCCGAGGAATCTTCTGTAAAGAAGGGCAAGAACAAGAAGGATGATAGTGAGGAGGCCGAGGAAGTTTATCGCTGGTGGGACGCTCCGAAGAAAGAAGACGACAGTATCAAGTGGGAGACTTTGCAACACAATGGCGTCATATTTCCTCCAGATTATGAGCCACTTCCAAAGAATGTCAAACTCCTCTATGACGGAATTCCTCTTACCTTGTCATTGGAAGCTGAGGAGATTGCTGGATTCTTCGGTGCTATGTTGAACTCTACGCACAACGTCGAAAATCCCACTTTCCAGAAGAACTTCTTCGCAGATTTCACAGAAGCAGTCAAGAAGACTGGCGGTGCTAAAGACAAGGACGGAAACAAGGTGTCTATCAAGGAGTTTTCAAAGCTGGACTTCAAACCTATTTTCAACTACTACGATGGCAAAAATCAGGAAAAGAAGGCACGTTCCACAGCGGAGAAAAAGGCAGATAAGGCCGCTAAAGACCTGCTTGAGGCACCCTACACTACCTGCATCTGGGACGGACGCAAGGAGCAGGTTGGAAATTTCCGTGTCGAACCTCCTGGATTATTCCGAGGCCGTGGTGAGCATCCAAAGACTGGCAAAGTCAAGAAGAGAGTCATGCCTGAGCAAATCACTATCAACATCGGCAAAGAGGCTACTGTACCCACTCCACCAGAAGGCCATAAGTGGAAGGCTATCCAGCATGATAACAAAGCTACTTGGCTTGCAATGTGGCAGGAGAATATCAACGGCGCCTACAAGTATGTCATGCTTGCTGCGAAGAGCAGTATCAAAGGCCAGAGTGACTACAAGAAGTTTGAGAAGGCTCGTGAGCTCAAGAAACACATCGATCGCATTCGAAAGGAGTATACCAAAGACCTCAAAGCCGAGCTCATGGCCGATCGTCAACGAGCCACAGCTGTCTACCTCATTGACAAGTTTGCCTTGAGAGCGGGCAATGAAAAGGACACTGAAAATGAGGCAGAGACAGTCGGCTGCTGTTCTCTGAAATTTGAGCATGTCACACTCAAGCCTCCGCAAACCGTTATCTTCGACTTTCTGGGCAAGGACAGTATTCGCTTTTATGAAGAATTTATCGTTGATGAACAAGTCTTCAAGAACTTGAAAATTTTCAAGAAGGCCCCAAAGAAGGAGGGAGATGATATTTTCGACCGTCTCAATGTAAGCATCACATCTGCATGCAGCTCAATCCATACTCACCCTTCCTTTTTTAGACAACGCAACTCAACAAGCATTTGACAAACTACATGCCTGGTTTGAGTGCTAAAGTATTTCGTACCTACAACGCCTCGTTCACCATGTCTACTCTTCTGAAAGAGCTGAAGGACACCAACATCTCCATTCAGGAAAAAGTCAAGCTCTATAATGATTGCAACCGAAAGGTGGCCATTCTTTGTAACCACAAGCGAACAGTCGGTGCTGGCCATGAGGTTCAGATGGAGAAGATGTCGGATAGAGTATGTCTCCCTGCTGAAGCTTAAGGAGCATTGGTTTCTAACAATTGTTGTAGATCAAAGGTCTCCAATATCAGCAATGGCGCCTGAAGCAGATGATCCTTGATATTGATCCCAAACAGAAGAAGAAGAGGGGCGCTGAATGGTTCGCATTGGACGAAGAACTTACCGAAGAGTGGATTCTCGAACATCAAGCATTCCTTGTTCAAGAGATGCGCACAAAGATCGAGAAGAAGTTCGCTAAAGAGAACGAAAAGCTCGTTGTCGATGGCCAAAAGGAAATGAAGGCCAAGGAACTGACGGAACGCTTGGAAGCTGCCGATGAGCTGGAGAAGAAGTTTAAGAAAGAAAACAAGACGAAGAAGATTGAGGCCGAGGGTAAAGGACCATCCGTAGAGAAGTGCGAGGCGAGCATCAAGAAGCTTGACGAGAGAATTACAGCCATGAGGCTGCAGGCTGAGGACCGAGAGGGCAACAAAGAGGTTGCCTTGGGTACTAGTAAGATTGTGAGTAATTTAACCCCTTACTAAATCTCCACCACTGACCATCCAAGAACTACATCGACCCACGCCTTACTGTTGTCTTCGCCAAGAAGTTCAACGTTCCGATTGAGAAGTTTTTCTCAAAAACTCTTCGTGAGAAGTTCACCTGGGCCATTGAATCAATCGAGGATGAAGAAGATTGGGAATTTTAAACGCTGTGTCCTGAAGCTGATTGCATGGGCGGATTCGCAGCTGGTCGGCCATCACTCCATCACTCTTCCATCACTCTTCCATCACTCTTCCATCACCAACATCGACACTGAGTTTTTTATAGGGCACGAGCCCAGTTTCATTCTCTTGAATTGCATTGCATTTACATCAGGAGCGCGGAGGCATAGTCGCATCATATAGCACATCGGGTGACTTTGACTGGAGGAAGACTTGGAGAATTGAGGGACGGGATCTCCCAGAACCAGGAGCTCAGGATAATTTCTTGAATATTGGTTGCTGCTGCTCGTTGCTCTAGCTAGTTCTCTAAGGAGAAGATTCCATAGCGGACCTTCCCTTGATTCTGTCCTCCCGTCTTACATTACATTTTACCTTAAGACGTCACGAAAGGGGAAGTTTACACAAAGGCACAAAAATAAATTAGTCGGAAGACTTCTTAGCAAACCATTTGAGAACTGATAGAATCATGGCATTTATTCTGCTTTCCAAAAGACTTGTGCCCTTACCTGCGTACCTGAGGTAGCTAAATGATTTACACGTGACCTCGTGAGAGTTGACGAAGACTAAGCTCCGAAGCAAGCTTGACACGACTCCTTGGCCTAGTCGACACCATTCAACCCTTCAATGGCACAATGAAGCCTTCCCCAGCAGCTGTACGGTCTAGACAGCTCGGTAACTACATATGTAGCAGCTGTACCCATCGATTACGGCGACACAGACGAGCCTATGCAACGATCTCATCCTCCGGCAAACCATCCATTTACGACGTTGTCTGTGTAGGCGGCGGACCCGCGGGCCTCAGCCTCCTGGCAGCTCTACGTGCGCCTTCTGCTCATACATTGAAAGTCTGAACTAACATATATAAAGGTTCCTCACCCGCTACGGCCAACCTCAAGGTTGCTCTGGTTGAAAGTCAAGATCTCAGCAAAACACGCGATTTCTCGCTACCGCCGAACCGGTTTTCCAATCGATGCAGCTCTCTCACTCCATCTTCTGTCCGCTTTCTGGATGGGATTGGTGCTTGGAAACATGTGAAGAGAGAGAGGGTGCAAGGGTACACTGAGATGCAGGTTTGGGATGGAGTGTCTGGGGCGAGGATTGAATTTGATTGGAATGCGGAACGGGCAGCCGGGGGAGAGGGCAGGCAGATTGCCTTCATGAACGAGAACGCCAATCTTACGTCTGGATTGCTGAAGAGGATTGATGAGTTGGGAGGTGTGGAGATTATGGACGGGGAAAGGGTGGAGAATATTGGTTTTGGGGAGGAGAGTGAGGAGGTTGATCTGAGTATGTGGCCTGTTGTAGACTTGAGCGGTGGAAAACGGCTTGCAGCTAGGTTGCTGGTTGGAGCTGATGGAGCGAATAGCCCTGTGAGGGCGTTTGCTGGTATTGAGAGTCGAGGATGGGATTATGAGAGACATGGAGTTGTGGCTACGCTCGAGATGGAGGGGAGTGGTTGGGGAGGAGAGGAGTTTAAGACGGCATACCAGAGATTCCTGCCTACGGGCCCTGTGGCAATGCTGCCTTTACCGGGAAACTGCTCGACGTTGGTTTGGTCAACAACTCCAGCACTCGCAGCACATCTGAAGACGCTCAGTTCGATGGACTTTATTGCTATGGTCAATGCAGCTTTCAGACTGTCACCAGTCGATCTTGCATACATGCATACGCAAGCTTCAGGTCAAGCAGACGAGTTTTCCTGGAGAGCGCAACACACGGAGTTCGATATGCATCGGATCCCTCAGCAAGTGGTTGGTGTACAAGAAGGCAGCGTAGCATCTTTTCCCCTGAAGCTACGTCATGCAGACACATATATCGGAGAGCGCGTGGCTCTCGTTGGAGATGCGGCGCATACTATACATCCACTGGCTGGTCAGGGGCTCAATCAGGGGCAGGGAGATGTTGAAAGCCTGGTAAAGACTATTGATTATGCCGTTACCCATGGGCAGGACATTGGTGTTCAGATGTCATTGGAACAATATAATGCGGAGAGATATGCTGCAAATAATATGCTGCTGGGAGTTTGTGATAAGCTTCATAAGCTTTATGCGATTGAGAGTGGCCCATTGGTGGGATTGAGGAGTATCGGACTGAGGGCTGTCAATTCTCTGGGACCCTTGAAGCGTTTTATGATGTCCCAAGCTTCAGACGGCGTGAAGATACTTTAAATAGCATAGCAATTTACGAGAAATGGCATACTTGGCCTACATGACGTGCATGATAGGGGGTTTGTGGCGAAGGGCAGACTTCTCGTTTCCTCCTGGAAGACGAAGAGATGAGCATTCTCATGCACACGTACCTAGGGTTAGAGGGTGTGGCCCATCCTTGTTTGAAGCGACTCAGTACCGATGAGAACACGCCCAACCTGGAAGCCTCTTCCGAGTCGTCAAAAGAGCTGGTCTGAATATCACATTCATGAAAATGGCTCTCTCTGTAGTGTGGGTGTACAGTAGGGCGGACCGCTTGTTGATCCTTTTCAGGGGAAGTCGAGACGAGAGGCAAGGATCCCCGCCAGCCCCAATTCCCGACACACTGTTCGGCACATAAAAAGTTCCTCCTCGTCAATGCTGTGCACAAAGACTCGTGTATTGCCTTGGTTTTTACTCAAGAATGAAATGATCTCTTGTTGGGCTGGAACTTAGCGGAATCCATTAGAGGGGTGCTACACCAATATCCTGCGGTACTGCACTCTCTTCCCCCTTTATCTGCAGATTGTCGACCTGCTGTCGATGCAGCAGCCGTTGCACCCACACCTGCACATCATTGCCGCCAGTGCCTCCATCTTGGCGCTTTGTGATCGTCAGGTACTGGTAACTGGTCACATCGATGATCGATCAGATGAACCTCGGACAATAGTAGCGCACAGAGGCCACGGACTCTGTGAGTTCTCTGACTGACACAGAACACGGACTGCGCAGAGTCCAAAGAGGCAAGGCCGGCCCCCGTCTACTGCACCTAGGCGAGGCAGGGACCTCTCTGTGTTCCGTTTGACCTCCACTTTCGGCTGCTCAAATTTACAATCGTCCAGAATTGAGACCTTTCTGCCATCGAGTGATCTGTGAGGCTCCATGGAGGCGTTCAATCCTGGGAAGCGATGTGCTGCAAGGGGCCATGAACCTGGAAAGTCTTTCCCAAAGGAGATTCGAGCAAAGAAGGGGGCCCAAGGGGCAACAGCTCTGGGCTTCTCTGCCCTTTCTCATAAGTTGATACCCTCCACGTTGCGGTTTGCTTTCGCTTTGGCTTTTATCCAGACTGCAATACCTGTTTCTTGCTTTCAATAGTGAAGCCGCAAATCAGAACGATCTGCACCATGTCTCTTTTACTCAGCCCTCGTTCTGCATATTCTCTTTTTCCTAGCTGCTCAGATCCACTGCCAAAACCTTGTGCAGACAGTAGTCCGAGTCGTCGATCCAGTAGACGAGTAATTCTCTCTCGCCATGCTACAGACAGATCATCGGGTGACCGCAGCAAGGCAAACGGGGACATTGCCGAGTCTCCAGTCAGAATGGGAGGCCGGCTGATTCCTTTGAGACTCCAATATGAAGAAATCCAACCTCAAAGTGCTTCATTTTCGACAATAACCAATCCATCCGTGCAGTCAACGTCGCCTGCAACCCCTCGAAAACGTCGTCCTGGACCAGTCACTGATCTCATCATTGTACCGCACACCGACAACGAGTGGAAAGTAGTCATGGAGGAAGTCAAGATTTTGTACTTGAAGGGACAGTACAAGCACTGTTCGACGAGATGTAAACAGATTCTCGATGGCATCGCAGTAGGACCCATTCAGGAACGTGTTCGAAGCGTAAAACTGACAACATGCAGGACAAAACACATCCCCTGTATTCCATCTATCTCTGCTTCTTCACTGCAAGCTCCCTAGAAATGACAGCACGCTCTCTACACAATCACTCTAGCAATAAGCTCCCTCTCTTTCAAGAAGCCCTTTCTTTCTATAAGAAGGCAGAGTCAAATGTTGCGTACGCCTCATTCTCCGCAGACCCGAATCTTATGCACGCCACTCGACGCCCCACTCAGCACAACTGCAGCTCCTCGATCTCATCCAGCAGTCGCTCATCAGTTGACTCAGTCTTCTCACAAAACTCCAGCACCTCCACGTCTTCCGGTCTAGAATCACCCACAAGTGCTGAAAACCCACCTCCACTTTCTCCAAAAGGACCCCCTTCGGTCTCCACCACCTCTCCCACCGTCCTTCGCATGAAAAAGAAAGTTTCCTTCTCCGTAAAGACTTCCACCATTCCCACGAAATCAGAGTTCTTGTCAGAAGAAACTATAATGGATGCATTCCCAAGACCGCCCTCAGCCGAAGGAGAAAGCGCTCAAATTCCTCCGGAGAAGGACCAACAAGATCTCTGCACATTTTCTTCCTACCTCTTGGGCCAATCGATTACTCGCTACCGCGCGCAACTTGCGGCCCTTTCTCAACAACTAACTTATCATGTCACTTCTATCCACTCACAGATTGCCACTCTCTCAGACGTTAGAAGGACTCGACGATCCAATCTCCCAAACTTGTTCTTCGAAGGTGATAGAGAGGCGAGTAGTGCGATGGAAGGGGTCAGTAGAGAGGAGGTCAGGTTGGTTGAGTTGCGGGAGCGGATTAAAAGGTCAAAGGAACAGGGATGGAAGAGAGAGCGTTTTAACCCAGAGAGGTACCAGATTCTATGTGGGAAGGCGTTAGTCGAGGTTGGGGACGGTGTTTGAACTTTTTTCCCTGCGCATGGATTGCTGGAATTGAAAAGGGCTTTTCGTGTGGGAGTTAATGGATTGATGGGCAGGGACTTATATCAGGGCTATTGATGACTTCTTGTAAGATAATATTGGACGAGATTCGGATTTGGGAACCTTTCCAAACATTTATGGGTAGCTTGGCGCAGAATGATACCACATGTTTTCACTTCAAAGCAAATAAGAGGACGTCTTGCTCGTGCATTCAATATGCACATTTTGCTCCATTCATCCTGACCAAGTCCCCAAGCCAAACCAATCTCGCTATGTAAAAGAGGATCTCAAAATGAGTTTGTAATCCACGACTAAAAAGCAGGCACGCGCAACCATTCCCTGTTTCGGGTATCGACCGTCGTTCCACACACAACACAACAAATAAGGAAATCAATAAAAATCAATCTATGAGCCTTCTCCGGACCAGGACTTCCGCTTGGCGGCAGCAGCTTCGGCTTCCTTCTCCACCTGCAATTGCTTCTCACTCTCCTTCATCTCCCGGACCTTAGCCAGTACGACTTCTCTGAAGATCGCCCCTTTGGCAAGATTACTCAGTGACCTTTTACCACCTGCGGCACTACCTGCTGAAGAGCTAGTGCTTAATCCGGGCCTGGGATCATTGCTAGAGCTGCCAGCAAGAGCTGCACCCGCAGCAGCTTTGGCATCAGCGGGGACATCAGATTCGCCTGGCACCTCATCGTTGTCATCTTCTTGCATCTTAAGCGCTTCGATGCGGTTCGCGAGTTTGACGATCTCGATACCACGGCGAAGACGAGCCTTTGCCATGTAAGCGCGAATTTCGGGTAGGAGATTGTGGTCCGTTGCAGTGTGTCCACTGAGCCATCGGTGCTTGAGAGCTTCCTGAGGGGAGTGTGAGCATCGTCAACAGAAAAGAGGAATTAGACGTACCTTGCTTGTGGACCGATCCTCTGCAGCTGGTTGCAGAAGATGCCCAATGAAGTCCTTTGCATCATCACTGACATCCTTCCAATACCGCTCGTGGAAGATGACTCGCGCGTTGGAGCATTCTTCGATGAGGTCTTGGAGATTTTCGCTACGGAAAGGAGAGTATCCACAGAGTAGAGTATAGGTGATAACGCCAAGGGACCACATATCCACTGGCTTGCCGTGGCCTTTCTTGAGCATGACCTCAGGAGCTGCATAGCCAAAGGAACCGGCCATAGTTGTGAGAACTTCGTCTTTTGAGTCGAGCATCTTGGCGATTCCAAAATCAGCGAGGACGAGGTCGGAATGAGGAGCAGATGTTAGGTATAGCAGGTTTTCGGGTTTGAGATCTTTGAATGTTGGTTAGAATGAATCCCGGGTATTGAAGCTCGAACATCTTACCTCTGTGAACAACATTATTGTCATGTAAATAGTCCACGGCTTCAAGAACCTGTCGAATGGTTTGCGAGGCATCCTTCTCTGTGAATCTTCCTTGCTCGCAAATACGGTCGAACAGCTCTCCACCAGTGGCCAATTGCGTGACAATATAATACTTGTCCTGAGATATGTCAGCTCGTGTTTGCCCTTGTTGAAGATCCACATCTCACTCTCGATTCAAACCAATCAACGAACTTGACAATATGTGGGTGCTTCATTCTTTGTAGCATCTCGAGCTCGTCGTAGACCATCTGCTCGTTCCCTTTGACATTCTTTTTGAGGATGATCTTCACGGCAACCTTTCCTGTTGGGCCATCTGCCTCTCTTACAATACCGTATGTGCCTGCGCCGAGCGTTCGACCAAACCGATATCTTGACCTGATTGTCTGTTAGCATGTCCTTGTGCATATATGGGGGCGACGAACTTCTTATCATAGCTTTCTGGTTGGCCATGGAGCTTGTTGAGCATATTAGAGACTTGAAGAGGAGCGAACGCCATGTTAGCATGTTGTTGCTCACGGTGGTGAACCATTAGGAAGATAAGAATATGAGGAGGTATAAGAACTTCCAGCGTTCTCCAGGTGTGATCTTTATCTGCTAATACAGAGTTGTTTTGCCAGAGCGCTGAGAGCGAGATGGCGAGGTGGGGTTGAACTCACAGCTCATCGTTACTTCCTCTTTTGGTTCTCGAACTCAATTGTCCGCCCCTTGTGCTGCTTTTAATCTGCGAGCTTGCAGAGAATATTGCCGTAGCTCACGCGCACCGAAAGATTCGCAGAAGTGGTCAAGTCGTGAGCTTCTGGGGCGGGACCTGGCGGGGTTTCTATGCGCGTAAGTGTAGTTGGAATCGGCGGGGTTGAAAGCTGGTGGTTCCGTTCTGAATGAGAGATCAAGAGTAGAGTGATGACTCGCAAACTCGATGCCAGCAATAATAAATAGTTTCAAGGAATTACTTTTCGTTGGTCTGCCTTACCAGCGAAGCACTCAGCCGCAGTGCGGAGCCTGGAGGAGGGGCAGCCGTGGCTCAGCTTTCAGGGGCTTGCAGGTTATCACGTGATGATACTCATCTTTGGAACTTCAAGTTAGAATAGATCTCGAAGATAATTCCTGGAGACTGGAAGACTAAATTAAGTATGCCAGTAATTCTTGTAGTAACAATGATAAACTACATCTTTTGAGAGCTCTTCTACTGGCTTTGAGCACCATCTAGCAGCCCCGCTCTGATGCCTGCTGGGACCTAGGTAACAACGTGGGCCTATCGCGATAAGATTCCCATCCGCTTCAACATCCAAAAAACTTGAATTCTTCACTTTGCGCTTTCACTTCAATAACTTTGTTTACTTGACTCGAAATTTCCATCGAGTTCTATCACTTCTTTGAAGGGCGGACTATTACGCAAGGCTCTCCGCAACACCGCTCTAACCACGAGCCCGTAAGCAAGAACTTAAAAACGCAAGTCCGCAAGCCGTCATGGCAACTAACTTCGCGTCGAAACGTCTGTCTAAAGAACTGAATAAGGTATGTTGCGCGCAATCCTCCACGCCAAAACCATGGTGCTGACTTTACTCTCAGATAAACGGGCAACTACCACCAGGAATCGCGCTCGTCAAAGCAGAAGACTTCCAGGAATGGCTACTTGACATCAAGGTCCTCGACCAAAACCCTCTTTATTTGAACCAAACATACAGGCTCAAGTTCAAGTTCAGCCCTTCGTATCCTATCGGTATGTACTTATCTTTTAGTACTTATCTTTTCTCAGCTGCCTTCTGTCTCTTTGCTTTGTTCCCCTCCTCTATCCCTTCATATACCACACCCCCCAGACTACCTAGCTAACATCCTCCCTAGAACCCCCAGAAGTAACCTTCCTCCTCTGCCCCGACCGCCCAATACCCATGCACCCACACATCTACTCGAACGGCATCATCTGTCTTGACCTGCTCGGCCAACAGGGCTGGTCACCAGTGCAGAATGTGGAGAGCATATGCATGAGCTTGCAGAGCATGTTGACGGGGAACACGAAGAATGAACGACCTGAGGGAGATCAGCAGTTTGTGGCTAATAACAGGAGACGGCCGAGGGATATTGATTTCTATTATCATGATAATACCGTCTAAGGACAGTTTCTGGTCACCTGTATAGAGAGAGA
>Ga0302325_10025796_pt1 | contig 12211 bp, 13 predicted proteins | sample Palsa_T0_2_FD_201948 | JGI IMG/M metagenome (GOLD analysis project Ga0302325, IMG submission 201948) | Peat permafrost microbial communities from Stordalen Mire near Abisko, Sweden - Palsa_T0_2 | ecosystem: Environmental > Terrestrial > Soil > Palsa > Peat permafrost | place: Sweden: Abisko...
TGGCACGACAGCACATTCTCGCCCAGCGATCGGACGGATTGGTGTGGTGACTGGCTACTTTGCGGTGCATAAAACCACAGCGATAGCGTCGCGACTCACCCGACTTTACCCTTGACAGCGGAGGTATTCTCCATCGTCTCGGGATCCCTGAGGTAGGTGACCTGACAAAGGTCAGGGAAGGCCGCTATCCATGAAAGCCGCCATTCCCGTGGTTCGCCGCCCGATTACACGCGCCCCGCGGTTGACCGTCCATTCTAGCGCTACGCACTCTGCGTCAGCGAGATCAATTACAGCCGCGGCATGCGGCAGACGAGGAGCAACTGGTCATGGCCAACAATTGCACGATCCAAATCGTCAATGGCACTGCGACTGAATTACTTGCCACCGAATCGCACGCGCATCATATGTCTAGCGGAAAGTGGGTATTCGGCAATATCGGCGAGACGAACTACCAGACATTCGCCGTAGAGTTCTGGGACGGGCATGGCGACGACGGCGATGGGGCCTGGCAAGACTTCGGCATCAGCCCGGGAGGAAATATCGTCCAGCTCGTGGCTGAATCGGACAGCAAGTCCAACCACTACCTGAAGTTCAAGGGGCTCGCCGCCCCCAATCCGAATCTCGTACTTGTGATCAACCCGACTGGAGCAATTCTCGAGACGCTGGAGGCGAACGATCTCAGCTGGTTCTCTCTGCCCACGGCGATGCAGGCCGAGACACTCATCGGCGAACTCACGTCGAACCAAGCCGTGTTCGGCCTCGGCGTCGTCGACCTCAGCATCCTGTTCACAGGTCCTGAGTTGCAAGAATACGTCGACTCCATCAACGCCGGCAACCTGAGCTACGATCAGGATTCGACGCTCCAGGAGACGCTGAAGGGCCTCTTTGAGTCCGTGCTCTCTACCGACGCAGGTTGATCAAGTGCCCTTGGCGCCAGACCCGCCCAGCGTGAACGGCTGGAGCTGGATGGGTGACACGCTTGCTCAGATCGAGGCGCGGCCCTTGCGCATGATCGCCATGCCAGGGGCCCACGACGCCGGGATGTCCGTTCTCACGGCGTCGTCAGACTTTTCAACCTCGTGTAACACGCAGACCCAGACGGTGCCTATCTCTGAGCAGCTTCAGGCGGGTGCGCGCTATTTCGACTTTAGGCCGGTGACCTGGAACGGTGAGGCGGACTTCTATCACGGACATTTCAGTGCGTTCGAAGGGAAGTACTTTGGCAGCATCGGCCAATCTCTCTCGACCGCTGTAGGTGAAATTGCGTCCTTTCTGGAGATGCCTGCGTGCAGTAAAGAAGTCGTGATTCTGAAGTTGTCGCATTACACGCTCCTGGAAAAGTGTCTCGATACCGCGGACCTGGTCGTCGGGCAACCGTTTGAATATGAGAACTTTCAGGCTCTCGCCGACGCCGTCCTGACGTTGAATCAGAATCTCTTCACGTCGTCGGGATCGACGTCATTGAATGATGTGGTCCTGAGCGAGGTCACCTCGGGCACATCGGGGCGGGTAATGGTCGTATTCGACCTCTGTGGCGGCTCCAACACGGGGTATCCGCTAAGCCTGGTCGCTCCTGAGGAGGGGTGCTTCTCTTACAACAACGCCGGGTCCGGAGATGCCGACCTGGTCGTGTTCGACGAGTACTACGGTAGCGACGACCTGGCCGGGATGGATAGCAATCAACAAGCGAAGTTTCAGTCCTACTCACCGGCGCCCGGACTGTCATTCTTGCTGTCGTGGACCCTCACGCAGACAGACCCGGTGCTGGAACCGTGCATTCTGGATCTTGCTAATACTGCAAATGGCGCTCTGGTAAGCGCGGTCCAGGATTGGGTGGACGCTGAGACCATCACCGCCACGAAGATCCCGTCTATCGTTGAGACGGATAATCTGACAGACGCGTGCGTCGCTCTGCAGGCCTGCGTGTCACTAAACTATCTTCAGAGCTGACGCCCCGGCGCCGCCCAAGACTGCCCGGTCACCGTCCGTATGGCGCCCGGCGGCCCATAGGATTTCGCATCAGTGTCCCAGGGAACGCACGACTTCGAGGACGACCCGCGCAACGAGCGCACCCTGATCTGGGTCAACGGCGAGCTCGTGCCGCGCGATCGGGCAGTCGTGTCGGTGTTCGACGCGGGCTTCGTCCTCGGTGATGGCGTGTGGGAGGGTCTACGCGTTCGGGCGGGCCATCCCGCCTTCCTGGAGCGCCATCTCGACCGCCTGTTCGACGGCGCGAGGGCAATCATGCTCGACGTCGGCCGCACGCGGCGCGAGCTGACCGAGGCGATCTACTCGACGCTGGGGGCCAACGACATGACCGATGGCGTGCACGTGCGGCTGATGATCACCCGTGGCGTGAAGCGTACGCCCTACCAGGATCCGCGCATGACGATGGGGCCCGCGACGGTCGTGATCATTGCCGAGCACAAAGAGCCGCTGCCGGCGACGGTGAAGGACGGCATCACGCTTTTCACGACGCACGTACGCCGCGCCGCCCCCGACACGCTCGACCCTAAGCTCAACACGCACTCGAAGCTCAACGACATCACCGCCTGCATCCAGGCTTACACAGCGGGCGCTGACGAAGCGCTGATGCTCGACCCGCACGGGTTCGTGGCGACGTGCAACTCGACGCACTTCTTCATTGTCGTCGGCCCCGACGACGCGCGGGAGGTCCTGACCTCCGACGGCCGCTACTGCCTCGCGGGGATCACACGCGCGAACGTGCTCGAGATCTGTCGTGCCAACGGGATCCCGGCGCGCGAGACGACGTTCAGCCTCACCGACGTCTACGGTGCTCGCGAAGCGTTCGTCACCGGCACCTTCGCCGGCGTCGTGCCCGTCCGGTCCGTGGACGGTCGCATGATCGGTGATGGCCACCGCGGGCCGATGGTCGATCGCCTTCAGGCGCTGTACCGCGAGCTCGTCGATGCCGACGTCGCGGCGCGCGTCGCGCCATGAGGGAAGTGGTGCGCGCGGCGATGTGGTCCGGCCCGCGGAACATCTCCACGGCGATGATGCGCGCGTTCGAGAACCGTCCGGACACGGTCGTCGTCGATGAGCCGCTCTACGCTGCCTACCTCGCCCGCACCGGCCTCGACCACCCGGCGCGCGAGGCGGTCATGGCTTCCCAGCCCACCGACCTCGCCACGGCCGTAGGCGACCTCTCCGCGCCGCTGCCGCCCGGGCGCCGCGTCCACTACGCCAAGCACATGGCGCATCACGTCTCCCACGACATGGACGTGCGCTGGACGTTGCGCTTCCGGAACATATTGCTCATCCGCGACCCGGTCGAAGTCATCGCCTCGTACGTGCGCACCCGGGAGTCCTGCGAGCCCGACGACATCGGGCTGCCCCAGCAGGCGTGGCTGCTGGAGCTGTGGGACGAGCACGACACCGAGGTTCCGATCCTCGACGCGAGCGACTTTCTGCGCGCGCCGGAGGCGCACCTGCGCTGGCTGTGTGACTGGCTGGAGATCCCCTTCACCGCGCAGATGCTGTCCTGGCCGCCGGGCCGGCGCGCGTCCGACGGCGTGTGGGCGCCGCACTGGTACGCCGCCGTCTGGTCGTCCACCGGCTTTGAGCCTTGGAGCCCGCGGGAGACGGTCCTCTCCGACCACGACGCCGCCGTCGCCGAGGCGTGCCGCCCGATCCACGCGGCGCTGTACGCCCGGCGGGTGCGGATCGGCGACACGCCCCGGACGGCGGCCGCGAACTGACTGTTCACGACCCGTCACTCGGCCCGCCGGAGCACGGCCGCCGAGCTCGCGGCTAGCATGTCCCTACCGCGATTCGCTTAGGGACTGAGGAGAGAAAGCTGACGGTGCGTAGTCGTCGCACCTGGCCGGAGGACGGGCGATGAGCCGATCGAGCAGCGCGTTGCGTGGCGTCGCTTTTCTCGGCCTCGGTGCGGCCGTCTCCACCCTGCTCGCGGTCCTGCAGACCGACGTGCTCAGTCTGCACCTGTTCACCGCGATCAAATGGGCGGTCAGCGTCCTGTTCACCGCGCTCGTGGTCCTGATCGGCACGGTCTCGAGCGATCGCGCTCGGCGCGCCGATGCCACGACGAAGGTGAGCACCATCAACAGCGCGCTCATCGGCGGCGCGCGGCGCCTGCTGCGCCACCGGCGTCTCGACGAGTTTGGCGTCACGATGCTGGACGAGGACGCACCAGAGCCCCGGCGCGAGGACCTGGCGACAATCGATGCGGAGCTGCAGAAGTCCTGGCTCGTCTGCGTGGTGGGACCCGATCGCGCCGGGACGGTGGCGGCCGCGTTCACGGCCCTGCGAGCGCGAGCGCCTGACGCGCGGCTCCTCGCCCCGGTCGACGCCGATGGCCTGCGCACCGTGCTCGACGGCGGCGATGCGCTTCGAAGCGCGCTCGCACGGGTTAACGGCACGGTCCGGATCAAGCAGGCGCGCAACGCCCTGGGCAAGCTGAAAGCGTGGTATGCGAGGCTGAGGGGCGGTACGTGCGGACCCCTGGTGGTGTGGCTCGACGATTTCGCGCGCTTCGCCTCGAACCTCGACGGCGACGGGCTGCGCCGCTTTATCGATACCACCGATGCAGCGCACGCGAAGAACGTCCGTCCGCCCCGGGAGACCGCGAAGATCCGCCTGCTCGTGACGATGCGCGCGAGCGACTACGACGCGCTTCGGTCGGGCGACGGCGAAGACGCTCTGCGCGCTCGTCGGCTTCTCGTGCAGGCACGCCTCGTGCGGCTGCCGGCTGCGAACGTCCCCGAGGACTGGAGGTCGCCGAAGCACGTCGGGCAGGCGACGCACGACGAGAAGCGCTACGGCGCGGTCACTCCGCTCTCGCCCGCATCTGGACTCAACGGGACGTTCGGGGTCCTGTGCCTATTCACAGCGGCGCTGGCGCTGGCGCTCGCGCTGCTGGCGATCCATTACCGCGGTTTCGCCGCCCCGCCCACACTGAACGCCCAGGCGCTGACGGTCGAGAACGCGCTTCCGGCCTGCGACACCCCGGCGCCCCCCAAGCCGGCCGGCTCGGTGGGCGCCGGCCATGACTGGGTCCTTCCCGTGCAGGCAGGAAGCTGCCCGCGTTCTGACTACGTGTCGATCTACGCGAACGATGCAGGGCACCTCGACTTCGTGCTGGCCGAGCGGCCTATCAGTAAGGAGGCGTGGATCTTCCGCTGCGCGCTCGCGACGGATTGCGCAGTCTCTGCCGGCGGACGCCGCACACTGATCATCGGGGCGTTCATGCGCTACTCGGGCCAGAGGCAGATCGCGTTGCCGATCATCCTCTACTCCGACAGCGGGCCGACTGACGTCCGCATGCTAGCGCCGTCGCTGCCGCCCCCGAACCACCACGTCGCCGCGATCACCCTGCCGCTCAGCCCCGGTGCGGTGTCGGATCTCAGCTCCGAAAGCGTCTGCGCTCGCCCCGCCGAGCTGTGCGGAGTACCGCCGACGTACATCACCGCGCTGCCGGCGGGCACCGAAGCAGGCCAGACGGGCATCCCCGCCAGGGCTGTGCTCCTAATCGCCGGCTACGTCGCGCACGGTCCGTATTACGCGCCGGAGAAGGTGGTGACCCGGGCGTTCGTCGTGCAGTACAGCAAGGACGACGAGCCCCCGGTCCTATTCGGCCCGACCCCGTGCACGTCGACGACGGGACACAAGTACTACTCGATCAACGACCCGCCGATCGGGGTGCCGCAGCTGCTGACGAAGATGCGGGAGTCGTGGACCGGCTCGATCTCCTGTCCTCCCGTGTCCTAAAGCAGCGTCCGCTGATCAGCGGGAAATGTCCGACCAAAGACTAGTAATCTGATGGAGTTAGTGTATTATGGGCAACATGATCCTTCTGCTCCTAATTGCCTCGTGGGTGATCGCGAACCTTTCGCTAGTCGTCGGCCTGTCCGTCGCAGCGCGCAGGCGCGGCCTTCAGCACGACTGGGCGACGTCGCCTGTCGTGCTCGGGGACCACGAACCAGAATGGCGTGAGCTTGAGCACGCCGGTCATACTTTGACCCCAGAACACGCCTGACGCTAGGCCGTCAGGGGGTGGGGCCCGCCGACCGCCACTTCTTCGGCGGTGGGTAGACAGACCGAGCGATGGTGGCCGACAGCCACCCGATCCACCATCCCTGAGAGACCAGGCGAACCGTGTGCCGCGTGTCTGAGTTCGCCTCGATCTGCGTGATGATGAGGATCACGGCCCACACGACGGCGCAGCCGATGCTGTACGACGTGTAGGTCTTCAGCCGCGTGTTCATGGTTTGCGCTCCTCTTCTGGCTGTCCGGTGGTCCCGGCGGCATGGGCAGGAGGTCTGCGTAGCTCATCATGTCGCAGCATCGCGGTAAGCGCCGTCTTCGGAGCGGCGAGCCTCGGTTCCGCAGGCCTCAGGCGAGTTCGCGGATTCGCGCCGCGACGAACCGCGAGGCGACGAGGACGGTGGCCAGCTCGACCAGTGCGGCGAACAGGACGGGGAAGCGTAGGGTTGGTTCGCTGTAGCTGAAGAGGACGCTCTCGCGTGCGATCGCGAGCGAGACGAGCGCGACGACGGACATGCCGATGGTGCCGAGCGCGAGGAGGATCGCTATCGAGTTGCGGCTCGCCGCGAGCGTCAGCGCGGTCAGCGCCGCGCTGACGGCGTTGAGGAGGAACAGGGTGTTGATCGTCGGAACGGAGTGGAGGAAGCTCTCGTACTGCTGTAGGTGCACGCCGCCCTCGCACTGCAGAAGGCCGATGGCGAGGAATCTCAGGCGGTCGCTGTGTCTGAGCTTGGCCCTGGTTCGGAAGAGCGCATCGTTCGCCTCGTGACAGGCTGCAGGCGATCGCCGCTCGGATTTGATGCGCGCCCGGGTATGGACATCAAACCTACCCACGTCATCGTTCCGGCATGGCCGGACCTCCTCACGGATGTGGGGTCAGCCGGAGCCGCTCTCCGGCCAGAGAAATCCCCACGAGGAGAGTCCGGCCACTCAGCCGAAACGGGCAACCTCTGCGGCGTCCCGCGCCATACGTGCTAGGCCACCGCAGCCTCGAATGACTGCGTGAGCGACGTGCTCGCCGTCGCCGGCATCAGGCCGTAGACGCTGTTGGCCGTCTCGTCGGTCTGATAGCTCTGGTCGATGTCAGGGGGCAACTTAGCCGATGCCGTTAGCGCGTCCATGGCGGTGAACGTCAGGGTGCCGGCACCTGAGGAGAGCTGAGTATGCACCTCGCCGTCGTAGCCGACCACGTTGAGCTGAAACGCGGTGATAGGCGCGAGGTCTGCATCCGTCACTGGGTTGCCGTTCGTCGCGGTGAGATCGGTGAACGTGATGGGCTGGATGGTCGACGTTCCCCTGTCGTCGACAACGGTGAACTTCGCCGAGGTGATCCGGTTGCTCGAATCGTTCTCCAGGGCGATCTCTAGGGTGTAGCCCGCAGGAATCCGGTTCTCGGACATCGGCACGATCTCCATGCTCTTGTTGAACAGGCTCGCGGTCTCCTCCGGGGAAGGGTTGAGCACCGGCCAGAACTCGGTCTGCAGTTTCATCTGCTGGACGGTAGGGTCGAGTAGGAGGCAGTACTGCTGGCCTACAGCCGCGGTATTCGACGCGCCGTACGCGTTGAGCTGGAACGCAACACCCTCGGTGCCAACGATGTCTTCGTCGATGTTGATCGTGACCGTAAGCCAGGTAATGTCGCTGCCGTTGCTGGCCAGGTAGTAGTTGTGGTTGCTGCCGAAGGAGTCCGGCGGCTCCGCGAGCGGCCCGCCGCTGTACAGCGCGTCGCTAATACCGTCGGCCCCGAACGAGCCCCAGCCCCAGTTCGAGATCGGCTTCGGGTAGCCCGGGTCGAGCGACCCCGGGCTCTGTTCGCTGCGACTGACGCGGATGTACTGCGTCCCCGAGAAGAAGTAGCACTTCGACCCGCTGTACAGCGCAGCATCGATCCCGTCGGCCCCGAACGAGCCCCAGCCCCAGTTCGAGATCGGCTTCGGGTAGCCGGCGTCTATCGTCCCCGCGCCGCTCTGACCCCGTCTCACACGGATGTATTCCTTCCCGGAGAAGAAGTAACACACATATCCGCTGTACAGCGCTGCATCGATCCCGTTCGCGCCGAACGAGCCCCAGCCCCAGTTCGAGATCGGCTTCGGGTAGCCGGGGTCTATCGCCCCCGCGCCGCTCTGACCCCGAGTCACGCGGATGTACTCATTCCCGGAGAAGAAGTAACATGCAGCTCCGCTGTACAGCGCTGCATCGATCCCGTTCGCGCCGAACGAGCCCCAGTCCCAGTTCGAGATCGGCTTGGGGTAGCCAGCATCAATACTGCCAGCGTCGTCGTCGTCGCGGGTCACGCGCACGTACTCGCGGCCGGCAAAGATGTAATCGATCGTTGACATCAATAATCCCCCTACTGATCAAGCCGGCTCACGGTGGCGTGACGCCGACGGTGTAAGTAAGTACGTCTGCTGGCGGCCAACCTACAGGCGATTCCACACCGCGACACCCGTGTAAACACGGGACTTGTCGCCCAATCCCGGCTACCACGGTGCGGCGCGACGAGCGCTGTCGACGCCAGTCCAAGCGAGCACCGCCGAGATGCGGGCCGCTCGCCGAGGACCGGACCTACAGGTTCCTCAGCGCCGCGCTCGACTACCACCCAGCCGAAGCCCTGACGAGCCCGAGCTCGTTCTGACCGATCCGAGTGCAACGCTCTGCGTGTACCCGATCGACAGGAGGCGCCTATGCCCGGCCCCGGACGCAACGAGCTCTGCCCATGCGGCTCAGGCCGAAAGGTCAAACGGTGCTGCGGGCAGCGCCGCGGGCCGGGCGAGGAGGATCTCGCGCGCGCCTACCTCGCCCATCAAGGACGCGCCGCAGCCCGCCACCTGCGAGGTCTCGATGACGATGAGCTAGGCGACCTGTTCGACGAGCTGTTCGAGCTCCCGCGGCTCGACCTCGCGCTCACGATCACCCTGCCGCAGCTGCTCACCCCAGACCTCCAGCACCTCTTCGACGCCATCAAGGCCGACGACACGGACGCCGGCGACGAAGTGATCCCCGGGATCCTCGCCAGCCTTGACACGCCGATCGAGCGAGCTCGGCTCGCCCGAGCGATCATCAACCTGCGCGACACGAAGCGTCTCGACTCGCTGCTCGCGGCCGCAGCGATCATCGACCTCGACAGCCGCTCGCGAATACTCGTCGACGCCAGCCTGATTCATGCAGCCTTTATCCACACCGGCATCACACGAACGCCCGGCGGTCTGCGCCTCGCCGCCTGAAACGCCGCCCCGCGAACCCGATCGGCCTCGCGAAGTACGTGGCTATCGCATTCGTCATCGTGACGCGCTTGTCGCGTAGCGTCGGCATAAATCGGCCGGTGAACTAGACGAAGAACTCCTCCAGCACGGAGATGAGCACGTCGTCGGCGACTCTGTGACCTTGGCCCGCGAGCACCCGCGCCTGGCCCGTCGACACCGCGTCCGCGATCGCTCGCGCTCCTTTGTAAGCCCACGAAGGACTGGTCTCCCCAGCGAGGGCAAGCATGGGGGCTGACACCTTTGCCAGTCGGTCGGTGGGCACTACGCCGTTGTTGCACAAGCGGACCTCATGGGAAAGCGTCGGCGCAAACGCCTCCATGTGAGCCCAGGATGGTCCGGCTTTCATCTCCGCGATAACCGTCGGCGGCGTACCCAGGAGTTCGAGAAATGCGGCCGCCGCTTCTGACTCCCGCCTTTCTCCTACGAGCTCCTCCAAGCGCTCGGCGAATTCATCGGTGGGCCCGTCGGTGTAGGGGGGCTCGTGCACGACGAAAGCCCGGATGGGCACGGCGCTGGCGGCAGCCTCGAGCGCCAGCGCCCCTCCAGACGACTGACCGAAGACGAAGGCCGGCTCTCCGGCCACTTCGATCAGGGCGGCTAGATCCTCGACCTCCCGATCGACTGCGTACGGAGGAGTGCTCCCGCTAGCTCCGCGCCCGCGTCTGTCGTACTCGTACACGGTGAAGGCGTCTCGCAGACCGATCCCGAGCGCCTTCATCGAGGTGCGGTCGGAGAATGCGCCGACGACGAGAACAAGCGGCGGACCATCGCCCGAACGGTCAAACACGATCTCGGTTCCATCAGATGAGCGCGCACTTGACATGACTGTCTATCCGTCCTCGCTGTTTCTTTCGCCCAACGGGGCTGTGGGCACGACTCCCACGTTCGGCGAGCGCCGATCATCCGCCGTCGCCGTCCTTCCTCGCATCATGTAGCTGAGGCAGCAGAAGCGCATCGGCAAGTCGGGCCGACTTACGGGCCCAGGCCCCTTACACGTCCATCAGCCGCACTTACGGCCGCCCGCGCACAAGGACAAGGGAGTTCGGCCTTAGAGACTTGGACCAGACAGGTCGCTGAAGCTGTGGTCGCTGCCGCGAGATCACGCGCCGCCGGCGGCTTCCAGGAGTAGGAGGATCTCCTGTTGTTGTGCCCTCGCGTCGGCCGACCCGCTTCCTCCGCGGCCGGTCGTCCAGCGCGCGAGCTGCATGGCCGTGGACCCGCTCCCGTTGGGAGCGTGAGGATCCGCGCCGACGTCGAGCAGCGCCTTGACGGCGGCCGCGCATCGGTTGCGCACCGCACGGTGTAGGGGCCGCGTCCCATTCTTGTCGGCCGCGTTCGGGTTAGCGCCAAGGTCGACGAGGGACATGACCGTGTCCTGTTGCGCGACCGGGTTCCAGCGAGCAGAACCTGGGGCGCCGTCGACTGCGTAATGAATCGGCTGGGCGCCGCGTCGATTCGCGGCCGCGACAATCGCGCCTGCGTCGACCAATTCGCGGGCGACGCCTGCTTCGTAGGCGGCCGCGGCGATGTGCAGAGCAGTGTCCCCCGCATAAACCTGGTGGGCGATCTCGTCAAGGAAGAACTCCTCTGCGCCGCGCCGGGGGTCACCGACCGCGAGCCGTTCCAGCGCCAGCTCGGGTGCACCAGCGAGCAGCCCCGATATGCGCGCCTGGTCTCCCCGAACGATCGCCTGCACGAGCCTCATCAACACCGTGTCCGCCGGCACCTGGCAACTCTACCGGGCCCCCGCCCAGACGGAACTGGTGTCGAGCAGCCCCCGTTGCTCGAGAACGTTCCGCGAAGCGCCTTTCTGGGCCAGATTCGGAAATGACCTCGAAGAAGCAGTGACCGTCCTCCGTCCGGCGTCACCGGGCCACGCAGCTGCCGCCACTCGTCAAACCGCTCCGGCGTCATCCGAGGTAGCCAGAGCCTGCACTTCCGCCGCGACCGGGACTTCCTGCAGGACTAGCTCGCTGCGCCTCCACCCTCGCGGGGCGTCGCGCAGCTGCTTAAAGGCGCGCGTATTCGGGGCAGCGACGCTGGCTTCCGGTCAGCGTAGTGGCGCGCCGGGGCGAGTAAGCCCACCGCCCCGAGAGCGGCGGATGAAGTAAAGGATGACCGAGGAGCACGCCACGGAGATGACCAGCCCGGGCAGGCGATGCGCCCACAGCAGCCAGACGATGACGCCGGCGACGAAGTTGCCCGCGAGGCCCAGCAGGATCGTCTGAGGGATTGTCATCGGGTCGGGGCCCGGCAGCGCCAACCGCGCGAGAGCGCCGACGAAGAGGCCCGAAGCGGCCAGCAGGATCAGGTAAGCAAGAAGTCCCACGATGCCTCGAAGGCTGATGATAGGGCGTCGAGCAACTCAATCCGTCCTCCGGCTGGCGACCTGTACCGCGTCTCTGATCGGGCACGAGGGTCCAACTCTCGATCGCCGCCGAAGCTGTATAGAGCTTCTATGAGCAGGCGGGGTCGACTCATGACTGGCAAGACGAGGTCATGAGGATCAGCTCGCGGGCTTGATCACAGCGTGCAGCCGCCGCCCCATCGCCGCGCCGGACGCGCCAAACGTCTCGCATAGCAGGAAGAAGTCGCGCTCGCAGCGGACGTACTGCTCTCGGATCAGCCGCGCGGGCACAGGACGGCCGCGGCGAACACGTTGGCCTCGTCCTCAACGGGCGGAAGCGGTTCGCGAGTCTGTGATGCATCCGGCTCGATCGATGCCTCGGCTGTTGTAGGCATGGGTGGGCTGTCGCACGGCCATGGGCGAGGTCTGGGTCAAACGGCGGCCGACCCCCGAAACCTCCGGCTTGCCATTGCCGGCCTTCCGCGGCGTTGGCCGGTTGGCCGCCATCAACCCAGTGCCGTCTTCATACACGGCATGCGACCGGCCGGCGGATCAGGTCGGGCCGAGTTGCGTCATC
>Ga0302325_10025797_pt1 | contig 12211 bp, 10 predicted proteins | sample Palsa_T0_2_FD_201948 | JGI IMG/M metagenome (GOLD analysis project Ga0302325, IMG submission 201948) | Peat permafrost microbial communities from Stordalen Mire near Abisko, Sweden - Palsa_T0_2 | ecosystem: Environmental > Terrestrial > Soil > Palsa > Peat permafrost | place: Sweden: Abisko...
CCGGCGGGGTGTAGAACTCACCCGTGTCGTGGGGGAGGCGACCTCCCGGCACGAGCCCGGTCGCATAGGCGATGTGGGCGCTCGCGTCGAAGCCCTTGTAGGGCGGGTAGTGGGCGACGTTCCAGAGCCCGACGGCGACGACGAAGAGACAGATCGCCCCGAGCGCGAGGCGCGGCTCAGCCCAACGAACGCCAGCCACCGGACTCGCCCTTGTAGGTGCCCGCGAAGAGCGCGAGCGGCGTGCGCAGCAGGATGCGCAGATCGACGGCGGGGGAGCGGTGGTCGACGTACCAGAGGTCGAGCTCGATCCGCTCGGCCCAGGGCAGCTCCGCGCGTCCGTGGATCTGGGCCCAGCCGGTGAGTCCGGGCTTGACCTCGAGCCGGCGGCGCTGGCGGGCGTCGTAGCGTTCGACCTGGTAGCGAAGCGTCGGGCGCGGCCCGATGAGCGACATCTCGCCGCGCACGATGTTCCACAGCTGCGGCAGCTCGTCGATGGAGAGGCGGCGCAGGATGCGGCCGACGCGCGTGATCCGCTCGTCGCCGCGGTCGACCGCGTACCCAGCGCCGAGCTTCTCGGCGCCGACGACCATCGTGCGCAGCTTCAGAAGCTCGAAGTCGCGGCCGTCCTTCCCGACCCGGGTCTGGCGATAGAGCGCCGGGCCACCGTCGAGCTTGACCGCGAGCGCCGAGACGGCGAGAACGGGGCTTGCGAGGACGAGCGTGGTGCCGGCGGCGGCGAGGTCGAGCGCGCGGTTCACCGCGTCCCCTCGGCGACCTTCCAGGTCGCGGGAACCCCTCGCCGCAGGTAGTTGACGAGCGCGACGCCAGTCGCGAGCGTGATCAACAGGTAGTAGCGGGCGATCGAGACACCGGCGAGTCCCGCGAGGAGCAGCGCGATCTGCGCTGCGAGCACCGCGGCGTAGATCCACCCGTGGGTCACGAGCGCGATCGAGGTCGCGAGCAGCACGAGGTGGAGCAGGCCGGAGGAGTAGCGGAGGAAGCGGTGCGAGACGATCTGGAGCGTGTAGCGCGGCCCCAGTCCCCGCAGCATCCTGCCCCGCAGGACGATCAACCAGCAGTGCTCGAACATCCGTACCTTCCGCCGGTACTCGGTCTCGTTGCTCGGCGTCGGCTTCTCGGAGGCGAGCGCAGCCGGCTGGTAGACGGCGCGCCTGCCGCGTTGCACCATCAGGTAGGGGAGCGAGAGGTCGTGTCCGAAGCGGGGGTCGACCTCGACGTAGTCGCTGCGGCGGAGCGCGTAGATCGATCCGTTGCCGCCCGTGACCGAGCCGAGCTTCGACTCGGCCGAGCGAACGGCCATCTCGTAGCGCCAGTAGAGCCCCTCGCGGTTGGAGCCGTCGGGCGCCTGCAGCCGAAGCTGCCCGCAGACGTAGGCGACCGCCGGATCGCCGAAGGGTCGGACGAGCTCTCGCAGCGCGGCTGGCTCCCAGGTCGCGTTGGCGTCCGAGAAGGCGACGATCTCGGAGGAGGTCTCGCGCACCGCCCGGTCCTGCGCGGCGACCTTCCCGCCGCGGGGGTTGCCGATCACGCGCACCCCGGCAGCGGCTGCCAGGGCGTCGGTGCGATCGTCGGAGGCATCCGAGGTTACGACGATCTCGAGCAGCGCGGAGGGGTAGTCGAGCGCGCGCAGGTTCGCGATCCGCCGCTCGATCACCGACTCCTCGTTGTAGGCAGCGACGATGACGGTGACGGTCGGCAGCTCGTCTCCGGCACGGATGCGCCGGGGGGCGAGCGCCGCCCACGCCGCCGCGAAGACCGGGTAGCCCGCGTGGGTCCATACAAGCGCCGCGAGGCTCAACCAGAAGAGGACGACGAGGATCGTCATCGGCCGTCGCGGACGCGGCCGTGAGGGCCGCAGTTCACTGCCGTCCTCTCGAACTCGGTCGGTTCGATCCCGGTCGATCCCGGCGCCGCTTCCGCCCACGAGATCCGGCTGGCCTGGGTGACGGTCGCGCACCCGCCTGCAGCGAAGCCCACGCTCGTCTTCGGCCGCGCGGTCGACACACGCTCCCCGCCCCCGCGCAGACCGAGCCGCGTCGGCGGTGAAGGCCGCGGCGACGACGACTTGCGAGGCAGGTCGAGTCGCGCCCGACCCGGGGCCGCCGCGCGTGCGCACGCGTCGATCACTGCGCGCTCCGTCCGAGCGAGGGCAGGCTCGCCCGAACACGTGCACACGCGGACCCGCTGCGAGGCCGATCCACCGTTCGATCGTAGGTCGGTGGGCGATCGAGCGACGAGCAGCCGGCGGCGCTCGTGCCTCCAGCCCGTCGCTTTCCAGGGGCGCCCGGCACAGCGCGCCCGCTGAGCTCAGCTGCGGCCGGCAACGGAGACCAGCAGATCCCGGTAGCGGCCAACCGCGATCTCCCGGTTGCCCTCGCTGCGAACGTAGTCGAGCCCTCGCCGCCCCATCGCCTCGAGGTCGTGGTCGCCGGCGCGAAGGCCGCGAATCGCGCCTGCCACGAGATCGACTCGCCCGGGTGGAACGACGATCCCGCAGGCGACGTCCGAGACGAGCCGGGCCGTCTCGCTCTCGGGCTCGGCGGAGACGAGCACCGGCCGCGCGGCGGCCATGATGCCGTAGAGTCGACTCGGAACGACGTACCCGGCGAGGCTCTTTGCCAGCCCGACGAAGTGGACGTCGGCCGACGACAGGCTCGTCGAGACGATCTCGGCCGCCTGGTAGGGCAGGAACGACACGGCGTCCGCCTCGATCCGGGCAGCGAGCTCGGTCAGCGCGTCGTGGCGAGCGCCGGTACCGATCACGACCACCCGCAGATCGTCGAGATCTCGGAGCAACGTCGAGGCGCGGATGAGCGTCTCGAGGTCCTGGGCATAGCCGACATTGCCGGAGTGCATGACGACGAAGCGGGCCTCGAGACCCTGCTCGCGCGCCCAGTCGTTGTCGCGCGGCGCCGGTGCGATCTCGGCCGTGTCGGCCCAGTTCGGTATCACCGCTATCCGCTCGTGGCGGACGCCCTTTGCCTCGAGCCGGACGCGCATGGTGTCGCCGATCGCGACGATCGAGTCGGCGCGCTCGAGCGAGAAGCCGATCACACGCCGCAGCAGCTCGACCAGGATCGGCTGCTCGATCCGCCCGAGCAGGACGGCGATCTCCGGAAAGACATCCTGGGTCACGACCACGAGCGGGACGCCGTAGCGGCGCGCGACCGGGAGCGCGACGCTCGCGAGCACGGGCGGGTCGGTCATGCAGAGAATGACGTCCGGAGGGTCGAGCCGCAGCCCCGTCCAGAAGGAGCTGGCGAGAAACGTCAGGTAGTTGACAGCTCGCGGAATGAGCGGGGAGCGGTCGAAGGTCGTCGAGGGAACGCGGATGATCCTGACCCCGTTGCGGGAGACGCGCTCGGGATGATCGGCAGAGAGGCGCAGACAACCGGTGACGACGGTGACGTCGAAGTCCGTCGCGAGCTCCTCGCAGAGCTGGGTCAACAGGCGGGCGGTCGCCTCCACACCCGGCCAGTAGTACTGGTTGAAGACGAGAAGGTTGAGCCGGCGGCTCACGCGAGCGGCCGTTCATGCGCCCGCCGCAGAAGCGGCGACCAAGCGGCGTGCAGCGCGGGGAGCGGGGCCTCATGTCCGGCGGCTCGCGCTTTGCCGCAACCGGGGCGATCGTGCAGAGAACTCTCCGGCGTCGAGGACGGCACGCTCGGGATGCTAGGCGATGGAGGCGGGCGCGACCCTCGCGAGCGCAATTCGTGCTCGGGCTCGCGCGGCCGGGCGGACCGGTCTCTTGCCTCCGGGATCCCTCCCGCCCGCCCCGTGACGGGCACCGCCACCAGCAATAGGATCGTGGGCCACGTGCCGACGACAGCGAAGCGACCACTGCCAGCCCCGGCGAGCGACCAACCGCGGCCGGCGCCCGGGCGGGTCGACCGACATCACGCTCGCGCCCGGAGGCGGCTCGACTCGAACCAGGCGACCGCGCAGCCGCACGGCGCGGCCGGGACAACCTCTACCCCAGCCCGGCCCGCGACGCCGCATCTGTTGGAGGCGCGCTACGAGCGGATCGGTTGACCTTGCGGTGCTGACCCAGGATCCCCGCTTTGGCGGGGGGGCTTCGATGCAGACCGGGGCGTTCGTCTCGGCGGCCGAGGCGCTGGGGCGGCGGACGACCGTTCTCTACGAGCCGAATCCCGGTCTGCGCGGACAGCGGCTCACCTGGCGACGGGTCGAAGCGTGGCGCCAGACAAGCGCTGCGCGGCGCCATGCCGTTGCGGTCAGAGATGCGCGCTCGTTGTGGGTGGTCGCGGCCGCCGCGCAGCATGGCGGCGGAGCGCCACGCTCGGGCCGACCGTATGCCTGCTGGATCGGAACGACGATCGGATCCGAATCGGGCGGCCGTGGACCCGCCCTCCCCCGGAGGCGCAGGGCGGCCGCGGCGGTGAGCATCCGCCGTCTGCGTGCGATCGAGCGCCAGGTCCTCGGCGGGGCATCCGCGCTCTATGCGACGAGCCCCGCAAGCCGGCTGGAGATCGCCATCGCCGCCGGGATCGGGGAGCGGGAGGTGGGCGTGCTGCCGATTCCGATCGACGGCCAGCGTTTCACGCCGGAGCCGGACGACCTCTGGCTGAGCCGGCTCGACGCGCCGACCATCGCATTCGTGGGCCGCGCGGACGATCCGCGCAAGAACGTCGCGCTGCTCCTGCGTGCGTTTGGCCTCGTGCGCCGCGAGCTCCCCGCCGCACGCCTGCGACTGATCGGGGCTCCCCCGGCCGAACTCCGCGATCCGGGCGTGGAGGTCGCCGGGATCGTCGAGGAGATCGCACCGCTGCTGCGCGAATGCGCCCTCCTCGTCCTCCCCTCGTTCCAGGAGGGGTTCGGCATCGTCGTCGCCGAGGCGCTGGCATGCGGCGTGCCGGCCGTCGTGACCCCGTCGGGTGGGCCCGAGGCCATCGTTCGTGCCTCCGGCGCGGGCCGCGTCACGACGTCCTGGTCAGAGCGGGAGCTCGCAGACACGCTCATCGGGCTGGTCGGCGACCCCGCTCTGCTCGCTGATATGCGCAGCCGAGGGCGAGCCTACGTGCAGGAGAAGCACTCGCCGGGGCGGTTTCTCGAACTGCTCGGGCAGGCACTCGAGCGGGCCGATGGCTGACGTCGCCGTCGTCGTCGGCAACTACAAGGGCGCCGAGGTGCTCGCGGAATGCCTCGCGAGCCTTCGCGACCAGACGTTGCCGCCGCGAGCGACGTTCGTCGTCGACGCAGACTCGACCGACGCGAGCGCCGCGGTCGCCGTCGCGTATGGAGCGACGCTGATCGCCACCCCGAACCTCGGGCTCGGATACCTCTACAACCGCGGCGTCGAGGCGGCCGCTACCGAGTTCGTCCTGCTCCTGAACAACGACGTCGCCCTCGAGCGGCGTTGCGTGGAGCTGCTCGCGGCCGAGCTCGTCGCCGCCCCGGCGAGGTTCGCGGCCGACCCGACCCAGCTCGACTGGGCCGGCCAGCAGGTGATCCACGCGCGCACGACGCTCCGCCGCGGCAGCCTCCTGCGCGAGTTCATCCCCGGCCTGCATCTGGACTCGGTCGTCCTTGCCGACCGCGTGCGGCCGACCGTCTGCGCAAACGGCGCGGCGATGCTCGTCCGGCGCGCGATGTTCCTCGAGCTCGGCGGCTTCGACGAGACGTTCTTCATGGAGTGGGAGGATCTCGACCTCTGCTGGCGGGCCTGGCTACGGGGCTGGAGCACGGTCTACGTGCCCGCTGCGATCGTGCGCCACCGGGTGGGCGCGGTGACGACGAGCTCGCTCGCGCCCCGGCGCCGGGCCTCCGCGCACCACAACCTGATGCGGTTCGCGCTCAAGTGTCTTCCGCGCGCCGAGGCAGGGCGTGTGCTCCTCGGCGAGCTTCTGCGCCTTCCAGCTCACCCGCGGGCGATCGCCACGGGCGGCTCGCGCGTCGCCGTGGAGCTCGCGGAGATCGTGCGCCTGCGCCGCGCCCAGCGTCCAGCATCCGCGCTCCTCGACCGCGTTCTCGACGATGAGGGCGCAGCATAGGCCCTCCGTGCGAGGGGCTCGCGCCGATCTTTTGGCCTCGACGGGCTCCGCTAGGGTTGCAGGCATGAGCGAGGCGAGGGTCAACCTGGCGATCGCCGAGCATCCAGAGGAACGACGGCGCGGGGCGAGCTATCTCCTCCGCATTCTGGGCGTCACCGCGGCGGCGGACTACAAGCTGAAATACAGCGGCTCCTTGCTCGGCTACGTCTGGTCGGTCGCGAAGCCTCTGCTGCTCTTCACGATGCTCTATTTCGTCTACGGCCACATCTTCAAGCTGGACAAGGTATCCGCCTACTACCCGACGTCCCTCCTCATGGGTCTCGTCTGCTTCTACTTCTTCGCGGACGCGACGATGCTCGGGATGTACTCGCTCGTGATGAAGGAGTCGATGCTGCGCAAGCTCATCTTCCCGCGGGTCGTCATTCCCATCTCGACCGTCGTGACGGCGGCCATCACCTTCATGATCAACCTTCTCGTCGTCGGCGTCTTCGTCGCAGCGGCCGACATCACCCCGCGGCTCGACTGGCTGTACCTGCTCCCATTGCTGGTCGAGCTCCTCGCCTTCGTCGTTGGCGTGTCGCTCATCCTCGCGACGCTCTTCGTACGCCTGCGCGACCTCTCCCAGATCTGGGAGCTCGTCGTCCAGCTCTTCATGTTCGGCTCGCCGATCATGTACCCGGTCGGCTACCTGCCCGAGTGGGCGCGCAAGATCGTCTTCCTGAACCCCTTCACACAGGTGCTCCAGGATGCCCGCGCCCTCGTCCTCTACCCCGACGTACCGAGGAACAAGATCACCGTCGATCAGGTCTTCGGGCCGTACGGGCGCCTCGCGCCGATCGGTGTCGCGCTTGCCGTGCTCCTCGTCGGGCTCCTCTTCTTCAGGCGCGAAGAGCCGTGGCTCGCCGAGCGGGTGTGACCAGATTGGACGACCCGCGCCACGCAATCGAGGTTCGAGCGGTCTCCAAGACGTTTCGCCTCCCGCATCACCAGCGAAACACGGTGAAGGAGTACTTCCTTCACCCCCTCACGCGAACGACGTTCGAGGTTCAGCAGGCACTCGACGATGTTTCCTTCTCGGTCGAGCGGGGGGAGTTCTTCGGCATCGTCGGCGCCAACGGAAGCGGGAAGAGCACCCTGCTGAAGATCATCGCGCGTATCTACCGCCAGGACGCCGGAACGGTCGAGGTGCAGGGGCTCCTCTCGCCGTTCATCGAGCTCGGGGTCGGCTTCAACCCCGAGCTGACCGCGCGGGACAACATCCGCATCAACTCGGCGCTGCTCGGGCTCACGCGTCGCGAGCTCGAGGAGCGCTTCGACTCGATCATCGCCTTCTCCGAGCTCGAGCGCTTCATCGACCAGAAGCTGAAGAACTTCTCCTCCGGGATGCAGGTGCGGCTCGCCTACTCGATCGCGATCCAGGTGGACTTCGACATTCTTCTGCTCGACGAGGTGCTCGCGGTCGGAGACGAGCGCTTCCAGGAGAAGTGCTTCGCCACGTTCCAGGAGATCCGCGCGGCCGGGAAGACTGTCGTCTTCGTGAGCCACGATCTCGACTCCGTCGAGCGCTTCTGCGACCGGACGCTCTACGTCCAGGGCGGACAGCCGCAGATGGTCGGGGAGACGAGCAAGGTCATCGACCTCTACCGGCAGCGAGAGATCAACGCGGGCCCCGCGATCGCCGTATCGATATAACGGAGGATAAGGCTTAGGGCTGTCGGTCACGGGGCGACGCCATGGGTGGAGGCATCGAGTGGTCCCTGAGTGCTTCGAGCAGGTCAACGAAACGCCGGGTCTTGCGTTCCGTGTCGAAGGTCAAGCACTGCCTCAAATATGTCCGCGCGCTTCGGACCGAGACGACCGGCAACGACACCCGCAACTTCGGCATCCGGCGGGCTCGTCAATCACGCCAGCTGCCACCCGCCGCTCCAGAGCGGGGATCAAACCAACCGGCGACCCTTGCCGCCTAGCCTCAGGCGTCCACCTGGGCGCCCGACGCTACCACGCTCGCCAGCATCGTCCTCCGTCGCGACCCGCCGGCGGCCATCCCGCCCGCGCCGCGCCTCGCGACGCGCAGGCGCTCCTCGCAGCACTCCGCTGCTTCGAGGACGGGTCGCGCCCGTCAGCACGCGCACCGGACGCAGCGCCGTCCGCTGGTCCGCGACGGCCCGAACGCGACCTCCGCCGAGGCCGGAACGGGCATGCCACCGGATCAGTGGGCGCGACAGGCGCGGCCGCCTGAGCGACGATATTATCTCTCGGCACTCGTGTCGATCGACCTCGATCCCTTCGAGCACGCCGACGCGGGAGCCGGACCCGAGACAAGCCCGGACTGGGTGTTTGCACGTGCAGCAGCGCGCAATGACCAGCGTGTTCTGTTAAGCAGTCAGCGCCGCCTAGCTAGGCGAGCACGTGGCGCGGATGTATCCGGACAAAGAGGAGATGGCTAACGGCGGACTGGAGGCTCTGCTCGAGGGTTACGCTCCGGACGAGCCTCTGATTGACGAGGACACGAACGTGATCGCGCTCGGGAGCTGCTTCGCCGCGTTGTTCGTGCAGTGGCTCGCAGAGCGCCGCTTCAATCGTCAGTTCGCAGCTGCGCCCGACTCAAGCTTCGTTTGGAGTCGCCTCGAGACACCGCTCGTTGTCGCCCAGCAGTTCCGGTGGGCGTTCGGAGAGTTCGACCCCGACCTCGCGTTCTGGTTCGGGCCGGACCAGCAGCCGTATGAGGCCACCGAGGCACGCCGCCAACAGCTTCGCTCCCTGCTCGTCGACAGTGATGTCGCGATCCTCACCTTCGGTCTGACGGAGTCGTGGTACGACGGCGAGTCGGGCGAAGCGATCTGGCGCGTACCGCGGCTCGAGGTCGCCACCGACCGGTACCGCTTCAAGTTCGGCACCGTTGCCGAATCGGTGGCCGCGCTCGAAACGATCGAGCGCCTCCGGCGCGAGCACATGCCGTCGACGAAGTTCATCCTCACAACCTCACCCGTGCGGTTCGGAGCCACCTTCCGGCCGATCTCACCCGTTGTGGCCAACGTAGCCTCCAAAGCCGGCGTCCGCGCATCGCTGGACGAGTTCCTCCGTGCACACGAGGAGTTGCTCGGAGGCGTTTATCACTACTTCCCGTCGTACGAGATGGTCACCGAGTGTTCATGGATCCATTCCGCGACAACCGCCATCCGTACCGGCACGTCTCCGACGCGATCATCGCTCTGTTCGCGCGGCACTACACGACGCTGCCCGCGGGACTCGTCACGACTGAGTTCCCAGCGCAGAGCGAACTTCGCGCGGCCAACGAGGAGCTCCGTCGCGCGAACGACCAACTCGAAAAGATTAATAGGGAGCGGCTCGACGTCATCCAAGAGCATCAGACCGCAGCGGACGAGCGCCTGGGCGTCATTGAGCTACTCGACGCTGAGATCAATCGCTTGCGCGGGCTGCTTTAGCCGGTGATCGGAAACAGCGCGGTTGCCCGGAAACAGGAGCTGCTACTAACAAGGTCGACGAGTCGACGCGGATCACGCCCGTGCGCGGACTAGCGGCCTGCGGGCGAGCAGAGCGGGGAGTCTCTCTGACAACGCGCCATTTTCACGGCTGGGCCGACGTCCCGCAGGCACGTCGGCCAGCTTTCTCAGCGACCGCTGAGGACGCGACAGGGGAGGCTTCGACCCGCGCGAACGTGCGACCTCGTTCGACGCGCCTGAGGCGTTCGACGCCTTGACCACGCGGCTCCACTCGGTCACGTAGGCAGAGTACGAATGCCTGTTCGAAGAGCTCAATGCGCAGAACGTCCTCGGCCGAGGGCAGATCCGCGCGGCCTAAAACGTCTTCCACGCCCTTCGTGCGGGATCAACGTGGGCGGGAGAGCCGCATCGTCGAAGCCTCGTGAGCGTCCGGCGGGGGTTGGCCGCCGGGGCAAGCTCACGTCATGCGAAGAATGAGGTCGGCTTCGTCGCTACTCACGGTGAGGTGCTGGCAGGAATAGAACTGCCGGATTCCCTCTCGCATAGCGGACCGGGTGGCAGTCAGCCAGGCCTCGCGCTGGGGGGGGACATCCCAGACCGTCGAGACGTCGAGGAAGACAAACGGCTCCTGGCCCGGAGCGCGGAGCGCGGTCTGAAGCACGAGCTTGCGCAGCCAGACCTCATAGATCGAGGCAGCCGCCGGACCGCGTGGCGCCGCGAGGGAGCGGAACCACGGACGGTTCGGGATCGGCGCGGCAAGGCGCTCCCACATGACGTCAGTTGAGAGCTGCGCGCTAATAAGGGGGTCTTCGACGGCCGAAGGTTCGACGAGCCCATTGCGAACCGCCATCCCACTGTCACGTTCGATTTCGAGAGGGGCGCCGCGATCGAGACAGAAGCCGTAGATACCGTGCTCGCGCAGAACGCGCGCGTCGGTCCCGAGCGGGGCCGCCGGGACCACAGCGACGAGCTTGACAGGCGGATCGGCGCCGTCGAGCGCCCATGCCGGTGCCGGCCGCGTCCTCCTGGCTTCAATCTCATGGAGGAGTTCGTCGAGCCTATCGACGCTCGCAGACCAGCGAAGCTCGCGCATTGCAAACGCGCGGCCACCTTCACCGAGCACTGCCCGGAGTGCGGGGTCGGCGGCGAGTCGCGTGATCGCCGCTGCTATCTCCGTCGCGTCGCCGCGCTCGAGCAGAAGCGCTTCCTGGCCGTCGCGCAACTCGAGGCCGACGTTCGTCCTCGGTAAGACCACGGGCCGACCGGAGGCGAGGTACTCCGGAAGCTTGGACGGGAAGCGGAAGTCGTTGAACGGACCCGGGCCACCCGGCTGAACGAGCGCGTCCGCCGCAGCCAGGATCTCCGGCACCGAGCCGCGCGGAACCCAGCCCAGATCACGGAGCCCGGCGCCCAACGCGGGGAACCCGAACGCTGCTGCCACGGGCGAGCCCCAGCCGGTCTTGACCAGCACGACGCGTTGCCCGTCCCTCCGGAGCTGCGCAACCGCGGCGTAGAGGCTGCGCATCTCCTCGACGTTAACCGAGTGGATGTTGCCCGTATATCCGATCACAAAATCATGAGTCTCGAGCCCCAAATCAGCTCGCACCTCATCTCGCGGCCGGCGTGGCGCGAGCACGGCCTCGTCGAAACCGGCCCGCACCACCGCGGCCGGGGGTCCAGGGGGCACGAGCTCGAGGAGTCGGACGAGCAGCACCGTGACGCCCGCCGCCTGCTCCAGAAAACGGGCGGCCCGCAGTGGATGGGCCTGGCGCGGACGGATGATCCGGTCGAGCTCAGGCAGGGGAAGTCGTCGCAGCGCCGCCACGTCGACCCCACCGAGTTCCGCCGAGAGGACAACCTCGTCGTCATCCTCGAGATGGACGATGTAGCGGCAGCCGTGCTTCCTGACCAGTTCGACGGTGAGTTCCCGCACGAGCTCGCGAGGCGTGAACGCGTAGACGAGATCGGGGCCCCTGCCGTTCGGAAAGCGCAAGTCCCCCGCGAGAACCTCCGCGAACGTCAGCACCGGGAACGGTGGCCGCCCGACATCGTCAACGCTCTCGGCATGGTCGGGAACCGCGATAAGCGGCGAGCGTCCCCGCCGGTGTACCTCGCACGCGATCGCGTAGACATGGAGTGCGCTGTTGCCGGTGAAATCGCAGTGGCTGACGAACACGATGTTGACGAGCTCCGCAGCCTCGCTCGAGAAAGCCGCGAGCGGTTCGGGCGGCGGCTGCGTCAGACGCTCTCCTCGCCCAGGGCTCTCGAGCGTGCGCGGTCGCCAGGCGAGAGCATCCATGAGCAGGCGGACGTCCCTGATCTCCTCGGGAAGATCATCCTCGCCGGGGTACGCGATCAGCGCCGACGGATCCGGTGCCCTCGCGACCGGGATCCGGATCTCGCGGCCGAGGGCCCGCTTCAGCGTTCGCCCGGCGCGCGTCTGCCCGACGCCACGCCGCAGGCGCAGAATTCGGGCGCGAGCCAACCCTGGCGGTCGATTCATGAGGACACTGTCAGCAAGATGCCGTGGGTCGAGGTCGCGATGAGACGATAGTAGAGCCCTCGAGAGTAGAGCTCTCGCGACTTCAGGCCGAGTACACACAGGCTTGACCGTCGGACCAGCGAGCGTTCGTGTCTGATGGAGCCTCGGGCGATCTACAGCGCCGAGCGATCTCGGTCTTCACCTGGAGGCAAGAACCTCCACGCCTTTCGGGG
>Ga0302325_10025798_pt1 | contig 12210 bp, 5 predicted proteins | sample Palsa_T0_2_FD_201948 | JGI IMG/M metagenome (GOLD analysis project Ga0302325, IMG submission 201948) | Peat permafrost microbial communities from Stordalen Mire near Abisko, Sweden - Palsa_T0_2 | ecosystem: Environmental > Terrestrial > Soil > Palsa > Peat permafrost | place: Sweden: Abisko...
CCACCGCGGCGTGGAGGTAGCCGCTTGGCGATTTGCTCGGCTGCACCAGCCTTAGGCTTTCGGCCAGCGCCGCCGGATCCCCCGCCGGGCACTCGCGTAACTCCTCGATGTCCATCGGAGCCGTTGGAGCCGAGGTCCGTGCCATCAGCACGGATCCCTCGTTCATTTCGACAAAAAATCCCTGGGGCTTCTTCGAAAACAGCATGCTTGCGCTGGAGCGGCGTTGATAACTTGACCCCGGAAGCGCCGGGGAAACGATCGAACCTGGAGCGCCAAAAAGGTCCGGGATTCACTCGGGGAACACAAGATTAAAGCCGCCCCCTGAAGCCCCCCGAAGGGCATTTACCTTTCGTAAACAAAAACCGCCGCGCGGCGCGGCGGTGTGGTCACTTCTGCCACGTACGCTTCTTGTGGCGATTGCTCTTCAAGCGCTTTCGGCGCTTGTGCTTGTTCATCTTCAAACGGCGCTTCTTCTTAAGATTACCCATAGAGTGTCGGTCGAACCACCGTGCTGGGGCCCTGTCACGGTGTCCAGCCGGAATTTGCGGCCGGCGGAGCGCCTAGGCCCCCGCGGCGCCGGTCAGGCGTTTTAAGCGTGTGAATACAAGCTCGGCGCGGACGCGATCGAGCGGAATTCCCGCGAGGGCCGCCGCCGCCAAACGGTAGAGTCCCACCTGGGCCCGGTGGCGAACGGCCTCCTCTTCGGGTCCGTCGGGAGTGCCGGCCCCACCCGTCTTAAAATCGTATACGAACGCGCGCGCCGGGCGGCCGGTCCCGTCCCGCTCGATCACGACGCGGTCGAATACCCCTGTCACCCATTCCCCGGCGATCACAACCTCGAAGGCGCGCTCGCGCCACGCCTCGGGCGACGGACCCGAAGGGCGCGCCCACACGCCGGCCAGTTCAGGTGATGCCAGCGCCCCCTCGGCCTCCGCACCCGCCTCGCCGCGCGCGGCCCATGCGCCCCGGCGCGCCGCGGTCTCCGCGCTGTCCGCCCATTCTATCTGGGCCAGCAGACGGTGGACCTCGCGTCCGAAAGCGGCATCCCCTCCTTCCTCCAAAACAAAGCGTGATGCCGCGTCCACGCCCCCTGTACGCCGCTCCGAAGGGCGTCGAGCCGGCCTTCGAACCGCCGCCGGCGCGGCCACCAGCCGTGTCTCCGAGACTCCCGGGACGCTTTCAGGCGGCAAGTCTTCGCTCCCCCCCGACCCTTCGCCCGCGAGGGTCACAGAACGATGCCAGTTGGGATCGCCCTCCGATCCGTCGGAACCCAGCGTTGCGCGAAGCAGATTGGGGTAGTTCGGCGTCAATCCCTCCGAAGGCTCCGTGATCAGATAGAGCGCCTGCTTCGCCCGCGTCATGGCCACGTAGAGCAGGCAAAGGGATTCGTAGGCCGCGTCCGAGGCCGCCGACTCCACATGCGCGCGCATCACTGGATCCGCGTCGAGGAATGGCTGGGGCGGCAGGTCCATGACCCACTCCACTCCTCTCGCCCGGTTCCTTTCGACTGCGAGCCCGCGGCGCCGTTGATCGATTCTGCGCCCCTCCAGATCGGGAAGCACGACCACGTCGAAGCCCAGACCCTTGGATTGGTGTATTGTCATTACCCTTACAGTGGCCGCGGGCTCGCCGTCGCGCGCCGTGTGGTCGCGCATGAACTCGACGAATTCGGCGACGTCCCGCAGTCCGGTGGCATCAAAGAGCCGGGCTCCCTCGGCAAAACGGCGTCCACGCTCCCGGCTGAAAGCATCTTCCGGATCAAGCAAGGGCTCCGTCAGCCGGAGCCAAGCCTCCACCGCATGCTCAAAGCCCCCCGCGTGGATCTGTCCCAGCAGGCGCGCCGACAGAGCATCCGGGCCCGCGATGCCCTCGCGCTCAAGCAAGCCTTCGATCGGCGTCATCCTGACATGCTCCCGCGCGGCGGTGTCTCCCGGATGCGCCGCCGCCCGGAATAGAGCCATCAGTGCGCAGGTGAGCGGATTGTCGAAAGCCACCCGGAGGTCCGACTCGGCGATCGCGGGCAGTCCGCCCTCGCGGCGCAGGTAGTCGGCAACCGCCGCGGCCGTGTCGTTGGTTCGCACCAAGACGGCAACCTCGAGGCCTCTTTCGAGCGCGCCGGTCTCGCGCACGACTGCGAGCGTGGCCGCGAATCGCCCCTTCTCGCCATCAGCGTGACGGAGCACGGCAAATCCAGAAGAGCCGGTCCTCGCGCTTTCGTGAGCGCGCCAGTCCCGGGACCAGCGGTCAACCACGTCGCCGGGAAGGAGCTGGCGCCAAGCCTCCTCGGCCCCGAACACTCGGTTCACCAGTCCCACCACTTCGTCGCAAGAACGGAATGAACGGACCAGGTGACTCTCCGCAATGGTTCCGGGCGCCGCCGCATTGTAGTGCTCGTAAATCTCCCTAAACAACCGCGGATCGCCGCCCCGCCACGTGAAAATTGCCTGCTTCACATCCCCGACATAGAAGAAACTTCGCCCGCCATCGGCATCCTGGACCGCCTCGTCGATCAGGTTACGAAGGACGCTCCATTGCCCGAAGCTCGTGTCCTGGAATTCGTCCAAAAGCCAGTGGTCGATGCGGGCGTCCAGGCGCCAGTCGATGAAGAGACGCGCCTCGGCAAGACCCTCGGCCGGTCCCTGTGCGAGCGGGGGAGCTCCCCCCGGGATGTCCGGCCTGAGGAGCCGCAGCAGGTCCGCGAAGGTGAGCCTGCCGCCGCGCCGCACCTGGCCATCGTACACCGCCTCGTAGCCGCTCAGGATGGCGTGAATGCCTCGCGTCATCTCGAGCCGGCGCCCGATCTCCGCGCCACCGATTCCAAGTAGCAATGTTCTAAGCGCCGCCGAAGCGGCAGGTGACAAATCAACGCGGCGCCGCTCAAGCATCAGCGAACCGAGGGCCGGCCAGGACTTGAAAGCATTGTCCAGGAGGTATTTTAGCGGCGCGAGGTCGGAACCCGGCCGCCATTGGATCACCTCACCGAGGAACCGCTCCAAGCGGCTCCGCTGCGCCTCGTTGAGGCCGAGGCCGGCGAACGCGGTGCGCACGTCTTCGGCCGCGCGCTCAAACTTGGAGCAACCGATCTGCCAGAGGCTCCCGTCAGGCCATAGGCGGCGGGCGTTGCCCCAAGCCGCGGCGTCTGGGGCCTCCCGGTAGGCTTCGGCATGATCGTCGAGATAAACGTCCAGTCGTCCGCCGATCCGCTTTTCATCGACCCCGAAGGTCGCTCGCTTGAACGCTTCGATGAAAGCCTTCTGCGCCGGTGACGGCCCGTCGCGTCCGCAAGAGAACATGCGCCGCAGTATTCGTCGTCGTTCGACGCGTCCCGAAGGCGCGTCCAGGATTTCGACCGCGCCACTCAGGCCGAGTTCGAGCGGGAAGGCCGAGGCTATGCGAGCAAAGAATCCGTCAAGGGTTCCCAGGTTCAACCGGGGCATCGACGCCAGCATGCGCCGGAGCAGCGACCGAAAATCCGAACTGACCAGACTGGGCCTGCCAATCGCCCGAGCGAGTACCGTTGCCTCCCCCGCCGTCGCCGCCGCGCGAGCGAGCTTCATCAGGATTTCGTCGAAGAACTCGCCCGCCGCCTTGCGCGTGAATGTCAGAGCTGCAATCCGCTCCGGCGGCACGCCTTCTGCGAGCAGCCGGACGAAACGGTTCGTGAGAGCAAAGGTTTTCCCCGCTCCCGCCGAGGCGAGGATGAGTTCGTTCCCGACCGGTTTCACGCGAAAGGGTCCGCCGCAAAAGCCGCATCCACGCTGGCCTCCGCACCGTGATGAAACAGTCCTTCAAGCCACGGTTCTTCCTCCTTCACCCGTTCCGAAGGAGGCCAGAACAGGCCACTTCGGACGGCCGCCGCCACCCGGCGCGCACAGTCGACGGCGGCGGCCCGCCAGGCACCGTCAAAATCCTCCCACGTTTCCACGGCGGTTTCGCCGACCGCCTTGGGGAGATTGAAGTAGCCCAGCTCGATAGGCTCGGCCGACCCAGGGGCGAGCGCCTCAAGGTAGAGCGGCAGCTGGAGGTCCAGCCAGTACCGTTCGCGCCCCTCCAATTCGAAACGTGCCAATTCCGAAATTCCGTCCCGCGGCCGCCGATCCGCAACGTGAGCGTGACGGGGTGTGGCGGGCGCATCGGAGGTCTTGTAGTCAAGCACTCGGCGCCGGCCCGTCTCGTGATTTCGCTCGATCCGGTCGATCTTGCCCACGACTCGCAGGGCACCAATGGACAGATCGATCCGGTGCTCAGTCGCTTCAATGATCCATCCCAGCTCACACTGCCGCGCCTGCACTTCCGCGGCCCGGCTCAATCGCTGCCGCCCCGATTCCACCTGGAATAGGACAGGCAGAGCCAGGGCGGTTCCGAAGCGCTGCCGCACCGCAGCATCAAACCGCGCCAGCAGAAATTCGCGCAGAAGGCCAGAATCCGTGCATCCTCGCAGCGCCGATTCTCGGCCCATGGCTTCCAATGCCGCGTGGCAAAGCGTGCCGAAATCCAGAGCGTCCATCTCCAATTTGGAGGCGTCGACGGTCGTCATCCCGAGGCCATGCTTCAGGTAGAATCGGAAGGGGCAGTGCAGGTAATCGCGGAAGCCGGTGACGGGCAGCCGTTCGAGCGCCCCAGGCATCGGGGCCGCCGGATGCAGGAGCCAGGCGCGGCGCCACGGCGGATTCGATCGGCCGGGCGGCGCGTTCCGAAACAGAAATTCGACCCGCCGCGGCAGCTCCTCGTCCGCGCATTGGAACAGCAGCCGCGAAGGACGGCGTGGGTCCCCCGCCTCGGAGGCCTTTCCCAGGAAAAGATCCACGCGGCCCTTTCCGTCCCGCGACGCCGATACGGCAGCCAGCACGTACGCGTCCCTCGCAAATCGAAATCCGTTCGTTTTAAGGCCAAGTCTCTCCCGAAGGGCCTCGGGAACGAAGGCGTCGCCCGCGATCGAATCCGGAAGCGAGCCGTCATTGCATCCGGCGATCGCCAAATGGGGGGCGTTCTCCCAGAGCAGCTCGAGCCAGCCCTGCAGTTCAAGGGCTCCTTCCGCCTTCTCCTCGGTGGCGCGCATGTCCCCAAAGAGCCTAAGTGCCAGGTCCCACCAGTCGGCGGCCGGCAGCTCACAGCTGGATGCCGCGCATGCCCGCACTAGATCCATCCAACCTGCGGCAGCCTCCTCAAAGCGCCGGCCGGCGGCGGTCGAGAAATCCGTCCTGGCGCCCGAATAAATCCGTCGGAGCCCAGCTGCCGCGCCTGTGGCGAAATCCTCGCCCCGAAGTTCGCCAATTAGGTCCCCAACCGCCGCGAGGCCGGATTCCAATTCGGGAAAGGTTACCAGGGCAACGGCATGTTCGCGAGCGGCCGCCAAATCGGCCGGCATATGACGCGCATGCAGGCGGTCCAATCCCTCCAGCCACCGAGCGGCTGAGAAGGTTCCGGCACCCCGGCGCTCCAAATGCGCGAGGAAGTCCGGACAGCGCGCCAGAGACTCGATCGTCTCGTACCGCGGCTCCCGCGCCAGCGCCGCCAGCAAGCTCAAGAGGTGATGGATCCCCTCGGCCCGCCTCATCCGGCCGGCTGGGTTGAAGGGGGGCATCCCCGCCCGTTCGAGGGCGCTCCCGACGAAGGAAATGATTTCCGCATCGGCAACCCCTATTCCTAATCGGCCTTCCGGCTTGGGGTAACTGCGGGCAAGCGCCGCGATGGAATCGGCCTGCGCCGCCGGATCCGCGCATAGATGCACGCGTGACTCAAAATCGGGAGGCGACCAGACCCGGCTCTCCCAAGCATCAATCCGCGGCCGACCCCAATCATCAAATAGATGCGCAGAGGCATCGGGCGCGTAAACGACGACCTCGACTGTGATCACCTCGGCAAGCCGCTCCAATCCAGACAGGACAATCGGAAGAGGATCGGGATGGGCCAAAAGGATGATCCGGCGAATTCCTTCCGGCGGAGGAGGCGCCGAAGCCCAGGCAATTCTCGCCGCCTGGGGGTCGGTCCATCCCGCTTGGGCGAGTCGCCGTCCATACTCAGATTCGAGCGCGGCCAGCTGGGTCCAGCGGGCCGTTTCCGCAAAATCCTCGCCCGCCTTCGCCGGCACGTCCGCCAGTCTGAGTCCGGCTTCCGCAACGATCGACTGCACCGAAATCATTTGCTCGGCCAAACGCAGCGACCAGGAGATCGACCGTTCAGGGGGATCGACCGGCAGCACTTCTCGATACCGCTCAAGATCGGCCGTTCGAAGCGCCTCGCCCCACGCCAGCAAGGACTCAAGCCGCGATGCCGCACCGCGGCCTGCTTCAGCGTCCAAGAGACTGTCGGCCGTTTCCAACCGTGGGGCAAAAGCGGCCGACCCCATCGTCGAGGTGTATTCCGCAATCGCCTCGCGCAGCCGGCGGCCCGAATGCCGCGTCGCGACAACAACCAGCGTGTCCGAAAGGTCCAATGGACCCGTCCCCTTCCAATCTCCTGCCAAGAACTCCACCGCCTGCGTCAGCAGCGGGCGGTCCCACGCCAAAAAATGGCGCCGGACTCTCGGGAGCCTACTTGGCAAAAATATGCTTGGCGGCGTGCGCCTTCGCACGGCCCGCCGCGTTCTTGTGAACGACCCCTGACTTGACGGCGCGATCCATGGCCGAAACGTAGGCGATGCCGGCCTTCTTGGCTGCCGCGGCATCTGCGGACTTCACAGCCGCCGAGAGCGCCTTGTGGAGCGTCTTCAGGCGGGTCTTGACGCCTTTATTGCGGGTCGTGAGACGGATCGCTTTGCGCGCAGCCTTGATGGCGGAGTGGGTGTTGGCCATGGAAAGATAAAGAGAGATCGGACGAGCCGGCCAGAGACTCAAACACAGGCCCCCGAGTCAAGGGTATTATCCGGGCGGACCCCTGGCCGCGCAGAAGCACCCTTCGCCGCGGGCGGCGGAGAGTGCTTCTGTGAGCTCAAAACTCGGTGGACAGCGTCAGGAAGTAATTCGATGTCGGCAGCACGTTATAGCCATTCCCGCTCGTGATACTGGCTGTTTGCGCCGCGACGGAACTCAGGACCTGAACCTTGCGGTTGAGCACATTGTCCACCTGGAGCTTGAGCTTGATCGAATGGATGTACCACCCCGGGGGCGTCTTCCACGCGTAGCCCCCGGCAAAATCCACGAACGCAAAGCCGCCCTGCTCCGCCGACAGGACTGGAACGATCGCGCCGCCCGGCTGTCCGGTCGCCGTCTGGCCGCCGAGCCCCAGGTCCGGATTGATGAGGGCGCTCGAATACACGATGCCCGGTCCCACGTACTTGTCGGAGACCGAAGCGAACCAGCCGGAGCGGTTGAACACCGCTCCAATGGCGGCCGTCGAATTCGGGATGTATCCGGCGCCAAAGGCGCCCAAGCTGGCGGCGTTGAATTGCGGAACTCCAGAGTTGGTCTTGAATACCGCCCGATTGAGGGATCCATTCGCATAGACGCTCAATCCGCCGCCTACGTACAAGGTCCCCTCGACTTCGAGGCCGCTCACCCACGCGCCCTTGGATTGGAAATTGATTGTGTTCGTGGAATCGTTGGGGTCGGTCACCGACGACACGAGGTTACCGATGTCGATCAGGTAAACGTCGGCATCGGCATTGAACCGATCCGTCTTGTAGACGGTGCCGAACTGGTAGTTGACCGTCGTTTCCTCTTTTAGCCGGCCCGGGTTGTAGGATGTGCCCGCCGGATCTTTCGGATCGTTCGGAATGTCCTCCTCGTCGGTGACAATGGGATAGGCAATTCCCTTCGCCAACTGCACATAGGCCGACCAATTCTGAGTGAGCATGTAATTGGCGGAGAAGTGAGGCTCCCAATTCCGATAGGTGTAGTTGTTGAAATCCGGCGGCAGATCCGTCTGATTGACCACGGCTTCAAGATCGATCGTGTAGAGCGAGTACTTGGCTCCGGCCTCGATGGTGAGGTTTGGAATCGGCTTCCATGTCAGATCGACATAGGGCTGGAACGTCTTGTTGTAGAGATGCATCAGCCACTCGTAGCCGGGCTTGTAGACGTTGTTCTTATAACCGCTCGATGGGTCGAAGGCCCCGAAGTAGGTGGCGTCTTGCGGGTTGGCGGCGAGGTACGCCGGACTGTAGTCGAGATCGTAAGCGTAACGATCGGCGCGGACATATTCAGTCCACAAGCCGAACTTCTCCTGAAGGGTCGAATTCGATTCATGGGTCACCGCTAAATAGTCGCCGATCACGCGGTAGGAGTTGACCTTGATCCGGCCGCCCGGGTCGTCATTGCTGGCAATTCCGGATGCGGTGGGCTCGCTCTCACCGGTGTTGGGGAGCGTATTGGGGGAATTGTTGATATAGGCCGGGCCCGTGTAGGCCGTCGTCGTTCCAGGGAATTTGGTGGTGCCGCCGACCACCGGATCGGTCGAGTTCTCGTGGCTGTCGTTGTTGTAGTAGTAAGTATAAGCCTTGTCCTCCAGGCTGAACCCGCCTCCGAACTTCGACTTGACTCCGATATATTCGAAATCCGCCTGCTTCTGCTGCCAATTATACGGATAGTAGTTGTTGTTCGTATCGAAGGGATTGGCGTCCAGCCCGTAATTGCGGCCGTACGCGTTGATCTGCCCCTGCGTCGCTGTTCCCGGGTTGTTGAACTTGATGTTGTTGTAGTTGCCAACGACCGTCAGAGTCGTGTTCTGGCCGATTGGCTCAACGTACTTGAGGTAATACGTATTCCGCTGCAGGTAGGAGAACGTCCGATACCCGTCGGAGCTCATATATTGGTACGTCATCACGAGCGAGGCGTTGTTGAGCTGGGGAAGATCGCCGGTGTTCACCTCCACGTTGCCGAGAAAGGTGTTCCAGCTTCCGTCGGACACGGTCAGGACCGTCGCCCGATCCGGACGCGGATCCTTGGAGAGCAGCCCGATCGTGCCGCCAAAGGTGTTCTCGCCGATGTCTGCGGCCGTTCCCGGTCCGCGGTCAATCTCCATACCGCCTAGAACCTTCGCCGGAAAATAGCTGGTCGTGTGGTGGGTCGCGCCATTGACGTCTCCGAACGGTATGCCGTCGTAGGTCACATTGTACTGGCCGTCTTGGAATCCGCGCATCGAAAGCATCTTCGATTCGCTCAGTCCCGGCCCCTCGGTCTCGATATTGACGACGCTTGGAGCAATGTTCGCGATGGTCGCGTAATCGGCGGTCGGGGCGATCTGATTATTGATCGTTTGGGCGCTGATCAGCGATTGCGGCTGCAAGGCGTCGAGTTTGCTTTCGGTGACGGCCTGGGTTTGCGCGGAGGTCTTCGATGTGAAGACCTCCACTTCATCGAGTCGGACCGTTTCGCCCGAATCGGCCGAGTCGGCGGCGGCATCGGCGGCATCTGCGGCGGCAACCGGCATGGGGAGTAGCGCAACAAGCGCCAGTACGCTGAAAAGGGCGGCCGCAGTCGGCGCCGCAAACTTTGATAGGGCCCCAAAGGAGCAAAGGTGGATCGAGTGAGAACGGTTCACCCGTCAACCTTGCCCGCCGCATATGACAGCCCTGAGGCGCACCGGTGACAAACAGGTGAAGTAGTGCCTTGGCTTTGGGGCCGATAAGCCGGATTCTGTTCCGCGCCTTACGGCGTTTCGGTCGTCATTTCTCTCGGTCCTCGCTTTCATTGCCTCGCGGCAACGATTGCGCGGGCCGCTCCCCTCGATCCGACTCGCGCCGAACCTGCGGGAATGCGACATACCCGAGGCTATGGGACGGGCCGCCCAGCCTCCTATTTTGTCTTGCACCGGATGGGGTTTTTCGTGCCGCACGCCTCGCGGCGATGCGCGGTGGGCTCTTACCCCACCTTTTCACCCTTACCTTCCAATCCGTGGCAGCAACCGCTTGCGCGGTGCCCACCCCAGTCCGGAAGGCGGTATATTCTCTGTGACACTGTCCGTCACCGCGGCTTGACCCGCGGCGCCCGTGCTTGCCTTGCGGCTCGCACGGCATCCTGCCCTATAGTGTCCGGACTTTCCTCTCCAAGCGCGCCCTCCGAAGCCCGGCCGAGCCGAGCGAAGGAGGACTGTATTCCAGCGCGGCTCCTAACCGCGCCTTGGGATCAAAGAACCTGGAGCGACGACCCAGCCCCAAAGCCAAGGACCCCCACCCAATCCATTTTCATTAGAGGAAGCAAGCCAGCCCCCACGCCGCCCAGCGGCAATAGATCAGTGTCTTGGCTTTGTTTACCGGGCAATAGATCCCCTTCGTATCATGCCCTCAGAGGGGTGGAGGCAGGTCCGGGCGAGGAGATTGCTGCCCGCTTCGCCCGCCTCCGTGGGCGCCAATCAGGCTGGCGCAAGGAGCCGGCGGCCTTTGGCGCCCTGCCCGGCGGGCGATCCGTGCCTCGGCAGCTTCTCCCTCGCCCGGACCTGCCTCCGCCCCCCCCGCACCGCCTCTATTCCCAATACACGATCCGCGCGCACTGGTCACACCGCCCCAATTCTGCGTTCGGATCCTTGCCACGCGCCGCCGACTCCACCTCGCTCGATACCTTTAGGTGGCAGCCGCCGCATTTGTCGCCGCGGATCGGAACGACCGCGGGCATTCCGCGAGCGCCCGCTCTCTCGTATATATGCAGGATACTATCCGATAGCGGCTTACGCGCTTCCGCGACCGCATCCTTTGCGCTCGTAAGTTCGGTGCCCACAGCCGCCTCACGTTCCTTCAGAAGGCGAATCCGGGCCTCGTGGCCGCTGATGTTGGCCTTGAGTGTCGCCTCCGCCTGCACGAACCGCTTCCGCGCCTCGTCGATCGCGTACATGACTTCAAGCTCCTTAGCCTCCAGATCCCCGATCTGATTCTGGACGGTGTCGATCTCGTGGCCGAGGGCCTGGTATTCGTCATTCTTGCGCACTCCCAGCTGTTGTGTGCGGTACTTGGCACGTTTCTCCTCTGCCACCCCGATCTCGGTCTCGATCGACTTCTTGCTCACCTCCAAGTCTTTAAGTCCGGTTCGTGCGGTATCAATGGCCCCCTTTTCAGCCGCGATCTTTTTCTCAACGGCCCCGATCTCCGCAGGCAAGGCCTTGAGCTGTGCCTCCATACCCAAACGCCGCTGATCCCGGTCTTGAAGGATGAGGAGCTTTTCGAGAAGGGGCGTCAGCATCAGGAAGATCACCCTGCCCGCTCACAGCCGACCGTCAAAAGGAATTCTCAGTTGCTTGAGGCGGTGAGATGCCCGGACGGACGCCGCAGTCCTTTTTGACGGCAAAATGCGTGGTTTAGGCGCCCCAGCCCCCCGAAAATCGACCGCTTGTCCACCGCTCCACCGCTAGGGGGATAGCCCTTCCCGGCCAAAGGCCCTTAAAAGCCAAATCTCAGGGGTTTACGGGGGCGTTTTTTTGTAAATTTGCCCTCGCGTGCGGTGGGTTTGACGGAACAGAATGACGACTCCCTTTCTCTCTCGAAACAACCCCCTTCATGGCCGACTCACCCGACGTCCCTATCCTCTCAAAAACCGCTGCTGGAGCAGAGGCTTACGATGCCTCTAAAATTCAAAAGCTTGAGGGGCTCGAAGGGGTGCGCAAGCGGCCGGACATGTACATTGGCGACACCAATGAGCGCGGCCTCCATCACTGCGTGTTTGAGGTGGTCGACAACTCGGTCGACGAAGCACTGGCGGGCTTCGCTTCGGGCATCAAGGTCACCGTTCACCTGGATGGTTCCTGCTCGGTCGAGGACGACGGCCGCGGCATCCCCGTCGATGAGCATCCAATCTACAAGATACCCGCGCTCGAGCTCGTCCTGACCAACCTTCACGCGGGCGGAAAATTCGGCAAGGGAGCCTATCAAGTGTCCGGCGGCTTGCACGGCGTCGGCGCCAAGTGTGTCAACGCCGTGTCGGAATGGTTCGAGGCCGAGGTGCGCCGCGCCGGAAAGGTCTACCAGATGCGCTTCGCGCGCGGCAAGACCACCCAGAAGATGATCGTGATCGGCGATACGAAGAAGACCGGCACCAAGATCACCTTCAAGCCCGACCCGGAAATTTTTCTCACCACGCGCGAATTTCAATACGAAATTCTCGCCAAGCGCCTCCGCGAGCTGGCGTTTCTCAATCCCGGAATCCGGATTGAATTGGCGGATGAGCGCTCCCAGAAAGGCGACGTCTTCTTCTTCAAGGACGGCATCACGGAGTTCGTCCGATTCCTCAACCTGAACAAGAACGTCCTCCACGATAAGCCGATCACATTTAGCGACTCTGTGGG
>Ga0302325_10025799_pt1 | contig 12210 bp, 9 predicted proteins | sample Palsa_T0_2_FD_201948 | JGI IMG/M metagenome (GOLD analysis project Ga0302325, IMG submission 201948) | Peat permafrost microbial communities from Stordalen Mire near Abisko, Sweden - Palsa_T0_2 | ecosystem: Environmental > Terrestrial > Soil > Palsa > Peat permafrost | place: Sweden: Abisko...
GGCTTGGCGGGCAGCTGTGCGCATGCGTACACTCGTGCGGACACCTGTCCGATTACGAACACATGGCTCCTGCCTTCCCCAGCTCCGCCCGCATCCTCGTGGTCGACGACCAGGAAGACATCCTTCTAGCCGCGCGGCTTCTGCTGAAGCAGCATTTTGCCTCCGTGCAGACCTTGCGCGACCCATCGCGCCTCGCGGATCTGGTCCGGCAAAACGCGTTCGACGTCCTGCTGCTCGACATGAATTTTGCGACGGGCGCCGATGACGGCGCCGAAGGTTTGCGGCAGCTGACGGAGGTGCTGACGCTCGATCCGAACGCCGTGGTTGTGCTGGTGACCGCGCATGGCGATGTCGAGCTTGCGGTTCAGGCGATGAAGCACGGTGCCGCGGATTTTGTCATCAAGCCCTGGGAAAACGAAAGGCTGCTGGCAACTCTGATCTCCGCGGCCAATTTGCGCCGTTCGCGCCTCGAAGTGGCAGAGTTGCGCAGCCGCAATCGCGGCCTTGCCGCCGCGACGCACACCGAAACAGAACTCATCGGCAATTCGCCGGCGATGCAGGGCGTGTTCGAAACGATCCGCCGCACGGCGCCGACCGATGCGAACGTGCTCATCCTTGGCGAGAACGGAACCGGCAAGGAATTGGTCGCGCGCGAGATCCATCGCCGCTCGCAGCGGGCGGCGGAAGTGTTCCTGCGCGTCGATCTGGGCGCGCTGTCGCCGCAGCTGTTCGAAAGCGAGCTGTTCGGCCATCGCCGCGGTGCTTTCACGGATGCGAAGGAAGATCGCATCGGCTTTTTTCGCGCTGCTACCGGGGGCACGCTGTTTCTCGACGAGATCGGCAATGTGCCGCTCCATCTGCAAAGCAAATTGTTGACAGCGATCGAACGGCGCGAGGTGGTTCCGGTGGGAGCGGAGAAATCCGAGCCGATCGACGTACGCCTCATCTGCGCCACCAATCTTGCACCCGAAAATCTCGTCGATGTAAACGTGTTCCGCCAGGACCTGCTCTACCGCATCAACACGGTGGAGATTCTGCTGCCGCCGCTGCGCGACAGGCGGGAAGACATCCCGCTCCTGCTGGAGCATTTCATCGCGCTCTATGCTCAGAAATACAATTTCCCGATCAAGCGGCTGAGTGCGGCGGCCCTCGACCTTCTCGTCGCCCACGCGTGGCCCGGAAATTTGCGCGCGCTGCGTCACGCCGTGGAACGCGCCGTGATCCTGAGCGAAGGTCCGCTGCTCGAAGCGGCGGACTTTCCCCTCACCGCGCCGCCCAACGGCGCGCGGGATCGCGCGGTTCCCGAAGACAACGTTCCCAAGCTCGATGCGATGGAACGCAGCACCATCGGGCGAGCGCTGGAACGTCACAAGGGCAATGTGAGCCGGGCCGCCCAGGCGCTCGGCCTCACGCGCGCCTCGCTTTATCGGCGGATGGAAAAATATGGGCTCTAGCCGCTTCCGCACCGGCATCGCGCTGCGCAGCGCCGCGCTGTTCCTCACATTTGCGGCCATCGCGTGGATGACGATGCACACCCAATGGTATGTGTGCATGGCGCTCGGCATCGCGATGGCGCTCATCCAGATTGCGCTGTTCCTGCAGTTCGCGACCTATTCCGGCCGCGAGATCGCGCGCTTTCTCGACGCCGTGTCGTTCGACGACGCGTTGCAGAGCTTTTCCGGATTGCGCGGCGATTCGGCGTATAGCGAATTGGGTTCCGCGATGACGCGCGTGCTGGACCGACTTCGCATCAGCCGCACGCAGCGCGAGGAGCAGGCCCGCTATTTCCAGGCGCTGCTCGCTCATGTTCCCGTCGCGCTCATTTCGATCGACGATGCGGGCGGCGTGCAACTGCTCAACATGGCGGCGCGACGGCTTTTCGAAACCGCGCTCGTCAATGCCGCGCAATTCGCGCGTTACGGAGACTCGTTTGCGGCCAGCATCGACGCGCTGCGTCCCGGCGCCACCGCAATCCTGCGGATGGAGCGGACATCTGGCACATTGCAACTGAAAGCAGCCGCGACCGGATTGACGCTGAGGGGAGAGCGACGGCGCATCGTCTCGCTGCAGAACATCGAGAGCGAACTGAACGCCCAGGAACTGGCCGCCTGGCAGACCGTCATCCGCGTCATGTCGCATGAGGTGATGAACTCGCTGACACCCGTATCGTCGCTGGCCGCGACCGCGCATGATCTCGTGCGCAACATGCTCGCTCAGATGCCGGAGGACGATCCGAATTTCGCGGCGCTGACGGATGCGGGCGAAGCGCTCGAGACCGTGGCGCGCAGGAGCGAAGGCCTCCTGCATTTCGTGCAGAACCATCGCCGGCTGACGAAGAGGCTGGTGACACAGATCGAAATGCTTCCGCTCCGGCGCGTATTCGCGCGCCTGAACCGTTTGCTCGCGGCCGATCTCGCGCTGCGCGGCATCGAACTCGCGGCAATCGTCGAGCCCGAAACGCTGGAAATCGCTGCGGACTCCGAACTGCTCGATCAGGCGCTGATCAACCTCGTGCGCAATGCGATGGAAGCGTTGGCGAACGAAGTGCATGCGCAAATCCACCTCGCCGCCCGCCGCGATTCCGACGGCCGCGTGGTGATCGTCGTGGCGGACAATGGCCCCGGAATCGACCCGGCACAGCGCGACAAGATTTTCGTACCGTTCTTCACCACGAAACGGCAGGGGACGGGCGTCGGCCTCACGCTCGTCCGCCAGATTGCTGTGGCCCATGGGGGCGCGATCGATGTGTCCGACACACCAGGCGGCGGCGCCACGTTCACGTTGCGGCTCTGACGAAATCGGCCGCCCTATCTCCTCACCTTGCCCAACGGCTTTCCGCAGCGATAGGGTTCGCGCGCTCCGGGGGATTCGATGCAAAAAGGGTTGGGACTTTGTGTTGCCGCTTGCGCAATCGTGCTGGCAGGACCGGCGGCGGATGGGGCTGCGCCCGCAAGCGAGGCGGCGCGCGGCGAACTCATCGTGAACTTCACCTATACGGAAAGCTACACACGCAAATACGGCCACAATGACGAGCACGGCGCGACGACCGAAAACATGTCGTTTCACGGCACGGTGAAGCGGCCCTATTCGGTCACTATCGCAGACGGCCAGCTCATCGATTTCAGCGAAATGTCTCCCGACGAGGCGAAGGAGAGCACGGCCCAACCCTCCGGCAATGGCAGCCTGCAATACAACGCGACGGACACGACGACGGGCAAAGCCTTCTCGATAATCGCAAAGAAGCAGTTCAACGGCACGTTCGGAAACGACTCCGTCTCGGCCACACTCATCCCCGGCGACAATGGCGTCATGACCGTGCGCTCAGAAATTCACGCAAAGAATATCTCGGGCGCCTGCAGCTTGCAGTCGAAAAACACGAATTCGACTGATTGCACCGCTGTGCCGCTCGCCTCCATGGGTCCCTCGATCGATCCGGACAGCGCACAGTCCGCCAAATTCGACTGGAGCGCCGACGCGTCAACGGGCGCCGAATCCCAGGGTACGGTGCACAGCCAAGATCCGATGGTGAACTATCTGATGGGTATTCCGACGTTCGGACTTCAGGCGACGACCGGTACAGGCGGCAACCGCACCTACACGTTCCACAAAACCGTGCAATTCGAAAAGACCGATGCCGCGTCAGGTGCGCGAGTCGCGAAGCAGACGCTCGATATCCAAGCGATGCTGCAGGTGCGCGAGGTCAAATGCGCGCTGACCGATGCGATGGTGAAATCGGCGTTTTCGGCGCTCAGCGGCGAAGAGGCGGGCAGTGTGCCGCTCGGCCAATTGCAGACGCGCACGGCGGGCAGCGATGCGATCGGCTTCACCTTTTCGGAACCCGCAGTGCCGGATCAGATTCAAGGCTTCACTGTTTCGGGCACCGCAACACTTTCGGGCGAAGAATACCGCGTGAACGCATCGCTCACGCCCAGCGGCGCGAAGACACCGGGCAGCCCCGCAAATGAGTCAGGCTCCGGCTGCGACTTCGATCTCGCCAAATCGGCCGGCCTCAACGCGGCTTTTCTCGAAGCGATCTATCCGCTGATCGAGAATTATCTGAGCGGCGGCTGAGTGCGCCTATCTGCGCGCGGAGCGCACGCGCGGCGCTGCCGAGCGGTCGGGCTTTGCGGTGCTCGTGTCAGCGGCCTTGATCAATTCGAGCGCTTCGCGGATCAACTCGCGCATGGTGGTTTCCGCCGCCTCGGGATTGCCGGAAACGATCGCATCCGCCACGCGTTTGTGGTCTTCGACGCTTGCGAGGCGAACGCCCTTGTAGCGGTTGGTCGTCCGGATGCTGAATCGGAGCGCGGTTTCGATCAGCTCGCGCAATTGCGAATAGAAACGGTTGCCGCTCGCCCGGAGCACGGCGACATGAAAGGCGATGTCCGAACCGAGCGGATCGTCTTCGCCCCGTTCGGCCGCGATCATGCGCTGGATCGTGCTCTGGATGGCGGCTTTTTCGGCCGGACCCGCCATGAGCGCCGCGAGCGCGGCGGCGGCAGGTTCGACCGCCAGCCTTATCTGCGTGAACTCGATCAGCAGCGAAAGCGAGAATTTGCGCTCCAGCAGCCAACGCAGCACATCGGGATCGAGAAGATTCCAGCTCTCTTCCGGCTGCACCCAGGTACCCTGGCGCGGCCGTGCGCCCAACAGGCCTTTGGCGGTCAGCATTTTTACCGCCTCGCGCAGCACGCTGCGGCTGGCGCCATATTGCGTGCACAGATCGGCCTCGACCGGGAACGGATTCGTGTCGGTATAGGTGCCCGTGACGATGGCGATGCCCAAAGCCTCGACGATGCTGTAAGTCAGATTCTGGCCGCGGCCGGATGAAATCATCTTGTCTCTCTGCGTCCACGCCGAAGTCTCACCACAGGTCGCCATCAAACAGGTGCGGCAAACCGCGGGTCCGGCAAACCGCGAATACCCACCCTATAGATGAAGACATCCCCGGCGCTAGGGTGGCGCAGGAGCGCATCCGCCTTCAGGCCGTCCCGGGCCGATGTCACAAAAAGAAGGTCGAGGCCCGGGCCGCCGAAGGCGATGCAGGTCGGCTGGCTGGCCGGCACGTCGATCGTACGGTCGACCGTGCCGTCTGGCGCATAGCGGACGACCTGCCCCGCACCCCAATGGGCGCTCCACAGAAATCCCTCTTCATCGACATTCGCGCCATCGGGATACGCACCCTCCGGCGTCCTGGCGAACACGCGCTTGTTGGAAATCACGCCGGACGGCAGATCGAAGTCGTAGACCAAGATCGTCCGCAGCGGCGAGTCGGAGAAGTAAAAGCGCGTGCTGTCGGGGCTCCAGCAGATGCCGTTGGAGATCGTAATGCCGGTTTCCTTTGTCTGCAGCGTTCCGTCGCCGGCGAAGCTGTAGAGATTCGCCGATCCCTGCGACACATCGGCCTCCATCATCGTGCCGGCCCAGAAACGTCCCTGCCGGTCGACGCGGCCGTCATTGAAGCGGATGCCGGTGCGGCTTTCCGGCCGCGCGAGCCATTCGACGGCACCGCTTGCGGGATCGTAAAGCGCGAGGCCACTTTCGAACGCCGCGATCAATTTCCCGCTGTCGCGCACAAATCCGAACGAGCACAGCCGCTCTTGAGTCGCAATCGTTTCCATGCGGCGCGCGCGATAGTCGTGGCGAAACAGTTTCCGTTCGTGGATATCCGTCCACCACAGGGTTTGGGTTTCTCCGTCCCAAAGCACACCTTCACCCAACGTATTGCCGACGCGAATGGAATCGACCGGTTCCATGCCGCTCACCAGAACGCGGAATAGAGCGCGATCAGGATTCCGATCACGATCACGCCCGCGACATTGAAGGATGCGCTCGTCGAATAATCGATCTCCGTCAGATCGACCGTCGAGGTTTTTGGTTTCGGCTGCAGCAGCGAAACGGCCACAGCCGCCGCAAGGCAGAGCAGGAACACATAGCCCACCCGGTTCATGAACGGGATTTGGGGGGCGTAAAGCTTGTACGCGAAAGACATTACGACCGAACCTACCGTCGCCACAAAGGCGCCCGCCGTCGTCGCGCGTGACCAGAACATACCGAGCAGGAAGATGACGACGATTCCCGGCGTTACGAAACCCGTATATTCCTGAATCGCCTGAAACACCTGGTCGAAGCTGCCGAGCAGCGGCTTGGCCGTGAGCATCGCGATAGCGAGCGCTACCACCGCGGTGATGCGGCCCACGACCACGAGATAGCGCTCGCTCGCATTCCGGTGAAACGGCTTGTAGAGATCAATCGTGAAGATGGTCGCGATCGAATTGATTTTCGATCCCATCGACGCAATGATCGCGGCAATCAGGGCCGCGAACACGAGACCCAGCAACCCCGGCGGAAGCAACGTCATCAGATAGGGATAGGCCTGATCGGGCTTTTCGAGATGGGGCGCCAGCACACTCGCGGCGATGCCCGGCAGAACGACCAGTACCGGCATCAGCAGCTTCAGGAACGAGGCGAGCACAATGCCCTTTTGCGCCTCGCGCGTATCCTTCGCCGCCAGCGCGCGCTGGATGATATATTGATTGAACCCCCAATAAGAGAGATTCATGATCCACATGCCGCCGATGAGAACCGAGAGTCCCGGCAGATCCTTGTAATAGGGATTGTCAGGCTTGAGGATCATCTGGAATTTCGTAGGCATGTCCTTCTGCAACGTCTCAAAGCCGGCGACGACGCCATGAAGTCCCGTGCCGCCCGAGATTTTCTCGAGCGCGATATAGGCGATCACGAGACCGCCCATCACGAGGAGCGTGACCTGCACGATGTCGGTGAGCGCAACGGCTTTCAATCCACCGTAAAGCGCGTAGGCGCCGGCAAATAATCCTAGGCCGACCAGCGCATATTCGATTGGGACGCCCGTCACCACATGCACGGCCGTCGCGCCGAGCCAGAGAATGGCTGTGAGATTGACGAGGATGTAGAGACCCAACCAGAACACGGCCATCACAAAGCGCACGCTGGTGCCGTAACGCCGCTGCAGGAATTCCGGCATCGTGTAGATCTGGTTTTTGAGGAAGATCGGCAGGAAGAATTTACCCACGATCAGAAGCGTGAGCGCAGACATCCATTCGTACGACGCGATACCCAAACCCAGTGCATAGCCCGAACCCGACATGCCGATGATCTGTTCGGCGGAAATGTTCGCCGCGATCAACGATGTGCCGATCGCCCACCAGGGGAGCGACTTGCTGGCGAGGAAATAATCCTTGCTGTCTTTGACGTGACCGGCCTTCTCCCGCGACACGAATTGCGCCAGCAGAAAGATGGAAATCGCGTAGCCGACGACGACGGCGATATCGATTGCGCCCAGATTCATGGATTCCCCCTCGAAGTCCGGCTTGTCGGCGCCGGCGATTATGTGTGTTGCAAGACTCGGCGAACAGATTCCACCAGCCGTTTCGCGCGTGCTGCTATATCGGTGTCGGTGTAGTCGGGCTTGAACAGTTCGGAGCCGAAGCCGAAGCCGGCTGCACCGGCCGATATCCACCGTTCCACATCTTCTGCGCCGACTCCTCCCACGGCATAGATGCCGACATGCTTCGGGAGCACGGCCTTCAGGGCTTTGAGGTGTCCGGCGCCATAGCTCGCAGCCGGAAACAGCTTGAGGTGCGCGGCGCCTGCGTCAATGCCGACAAATGCTTCGGTGGCGGTCGCGAATCCGGGCATGGCGATCATGCGACGTTCCGCGGCGGCTGCGATGACATCCCCATTGGTATTCGGCGCCACGATCAGGCGCGCACCGGCATCGTGGGCGCGACGGACATCGGCGGGATCGAGGACCGTGCCTGCGCCGCACAGGCACGACGCGCCCAATGCGGACGACAGCTTCGCGATACTGTCGAACGGTTGCGGCGAGTTGAGCGGCACTTCGATTGCCGAAATGCCGGCTTCGAAAATGACGCAGCCCACCGCCACTGCGCGCTCGGGCGTGACGCCGCGCAAGATGGCGACGATGGACGCAAGGCCGGGAAGCTCATGCGGCATGGCCGATGCCTTTGCCGAAAAGCGCCTGGTGAAGCGCCGTCAATCCCGCGAGCGAGGCCTCGCCGCCATCGATTTTTACGACACCGATATCGCGCATCGCGAGGGCCGTGGCATAGAGTTCGCTCAATCGCGGCGCGCCGATCACGACTACATTCCGCGATGCGCTCAGCTCGGCGCGAAACAGCCGCAGGGCGCCTGCCACATCCTGCCCGATCACCAGGCCGGACAGATAGGCACCCGCATCCTGATTGCTTAATTCACCCATCAATTGGCGGCTGCGCGTGCCGAACAGCAGATGAATCAATTCGGCGTCCGGATGAAGTTTCGTTTGCTCGAGCGCATTGATGAACGCCGGCCCGCCCGTCGCCTCGCCGATCTCTGGCGCACGAACGAGCACGCTATGGCGAAGCAGAACGTCGAACAATTCGCCGGTGACGCCCGTGAGGAAATGCTCGAGAACGCCGTTGTTGAGCATGACCCATTTCGTGTGCGTGCCGGGCAGGCAGAGAAGATGCGCGCCTGTCGCAAGCGCCGGCGCGCGTCGCAATGCACCCAGAATCTGGGTCTCCTCGCCGCGCATCACATCCGGCGCGACAAGCCGGTTGCGGCAGGAAAGGCCAGGCCCAATCGCGATGGTTCGTCCGCCCTCCTCAAAACACAGCGCACCCGACGAAATCGCATCCGGACGCATGGGGCATGCGAGATAGGGAACATTGCGCCAGCCGAAAGTCGAACCCGCCATGCCGCACAACACGGTGGGCAACGGCCCGTGCGCGTCGTCCCATTCGCGCACGAGAGAAAAGAAATGACCGACCGCATCACCCGCCGCAGCACCCGGGCCACTTTTTGTCTGCAAGGCATGTCCGTGCTCGTCGCAGAGATGGAGACGGAGATGGCTGGTTCCCCAATCTCCCGCGACGAAGGCCGCCATCAATGCGACTCCCGCTCGACATCCGCGCCGCTGGCGCCCACGAGGAAATCGAGATCGCAGCCGCGATCGGCCTGCAGCACGTGGTCGATATAAAGTTTGTAATAGCCGCGCTGATATTTGGGCGCCGGGCGCGCGGCGCGCCATTTGGCCAGACGCGCTTCGATCTCTTCTGCGGAAACAAGCAGCTCGAGCTTCCGCGCGGGTCCGTCAAATTCGATTTCATCGCCGGTCTGGACGATGGCGAGTGGCCCACCCGCTTCGGATTCCGGCGCGACATGCAGGATCACGGTGCCGAATGCCGTACCGCTCATGCGCGCATCGGAAATGCGCACCATGTCACGTACGCCGCGCTCCAGAAGCTTGCGCGGCAGAGGCATGTTTCCCACTTCCGGCATGCCGGGATAACCTTTCGGGCCGCAGCCTTTGAGCACGAGGATCGACGTTTCGTCGATATCGAGATCGTCGATGCGCGCCCGGAGGTCTTCGATCGTTTCGAACACCACCGCCTTGCCGCGATGACGATAGAGTTCCTCGGATGCGGCGCTCGGCTTCACGATAGCGCCTTGTGGACAGAGATTGCCGCGCAACACCCAGATGCCGGCGGATTCCCGAACGGGCGCATTGAGCGGCCGGATGACGTTGCGGTTGTAGCATTCCGCGTACGCGATCGTTTCGCGATGCGAGCGACCGGACGCTGTCGGCACATCGAGCTTTAGTTCGGACGCGATTTCCTTCATCACGGCCGGCAGGCCGCCGGCGTAATGCAGATCCTCCATCAGGAAGCGCCCGGAGGGCTGCAAATCGACGATCAACGGAATTTCGGCGGTCAGCCGGTCGAAATCCGCAAGCGACAGCGGAATGCTCAGACGGCCCGCGAGCGCCAGCAAATGCAGCACGGCATTGGTCGACCCGCCGATGGCAGCGATGATCTTGATCGCATTCTCGAACGCGTCGCGCGTGACGATATCGGACAAACGGACATTCCGGCGCGCTAGGTCGACGATCGTGCGGCCCGTTTCATGCGCGAGCACGCGCCGTCGCGAATCGACCGCGGGAATCGTCGCGTTGTAAGACAGGGAAAGCCCCATCGCCTCGACGACGCTGGCAAAAGTGGACGCGCTGCCCATCGTCATGCAGGTGCCCGGGCTGCGCGACATGCCGGACTCGGCAGCCATGAAATCTTTCAGCTGCATCTCGCCCGCGCGGACCGCTTCGCTGAATTTCCACACATCCGTGCCGGAGCCGATATCCTTGCCCTTGAACTTTCCGTTCAACATCGGCCCGGACGAAACGACCATCGTGGGCAAGTTCACACTCGCAGCACCCATCAATTGCCCGGGCGTGGTCTTGTCGCAGCCTCCGAGCAGAACGACGGCATCGATCGGATTGCCGCGGATCGATTCCTCGACCTCCATGGCCAGAAGATTGCGGAACAGCATGGCTGTGGGGCGCATCTGCGTTTCGCCCAGCGACATCGCCGGAAATTCCAGCGGCACGCCGCCGGCTTCCCACACGCCGCGTTTGACATACTCGGCGATGTCGCGGAGATGCGCGTTGCACGGGGTGAGTTCGGACCATGTGTTGCAGATGCCGACGATCGGGCGGCCGTCGAACGCGCTGTCGGGCAAGCCTTCCGTGCGCATCCAGCTGCGGTGGATAAAGCCGTCGCGATCCTTGCGGCCGTAGCTCTGGTGACTGCGGAGCTTTGGCTTGTCGTTACTCATCCGAACCCGTTCCGTCTGGCTATTTGCCCTGCAAACGCTATGAGAATTCCGCAGGCCTTCGAACTTGGCGATGCTAGCAGAGTTGATTTATATGATAAATACGTTTGCTGTAAAGCGATTAACGCGACTACGACGACATCGCCGCAGACTGCCAGGGAGACGAGAATGACAGACGGCAAGACACCGGACCGCGCGGAAGGACTGACCGATCGACCATACACATTGTACGAGGATCTGCGGGGCAAAACCGTCTTCATCACCGGCGGGGGTTCCGGCATCGGCGCCTATTTCACGGCCGCTTTTGCCGCCCAGGGCGCGAAGGTCGCGTTCGTTTCGCTCACAGAGGATGCGGGAGACGCCTTGTGCGACGGCGTCGAGCGCGCGACAGGCAACCGCCCGCTCTATCAGCCTTGCGATATTCGCGATATTGGCGCGCTGCAGCAATGCGTGACGCGCGTCATCGCGCAGCTGGGCGCCATCGGTGTGCTCGTCAACAACGCCGCGCGCGACGACCGGCACGCGTTGCAAAGTCTGTCCCCGGCAGATTGGGACAATTCCCTGAACACAAATCTGCGGCCGCACTATTTCACCGCGCAATCCGTGGTGCCTGCCATGTGCGAATCGGGCGGCGGAAGTATCGTCAATGTCGGGTCGAACAGCGCCAATCTCGGTCTCGCGGGCTATCCCGCTTATGTCACGGCCAAGGCGGGAATCGTCGGCCTCACGCGCGCGCTTGCGCGCGAATTGGGGCCGTCGAACATCCGCGTCAATGCGCTGATTCCAGGATGGGTGATGACAAGGCGTCAGAAAGAACTTTGGGTGACGCCGGAATCATTGGCGCAATGCCTTGCAGAACAAAGCCTTAAGCAGGCGATCGTCGGCGAAGATATCGCAGATGCAGCATTGTTTTTCGCATCTGCACGCGCGCGCATGATCACCGGACAATCGCTGATCGTCGATGGCGGTCGCGCAATGATTTGAGCCAAGTGTTGCCGGGGAGAGGCTTGACACTGAATAGCTGATTAATATTATAAATGAAAATCATTGGCCGAATAGGGCCTGTGAAGGGGAGGATCAGTCAGTGAATCGGATTCAACGTGCGCTCCTTTCGGGGGCGAGCGCGCTTGCGGTATGCGCGGCGCTCAGTTCATCGGTATTCGCGCAAACGAGCACCGCGCAGAACACTCCAGCCAATTCTGCACCTGCGGCGAGTCCATCGAGCGGCGTCGAAACCGTCGTCGTGACAGGCATTCGCGGCAGTTTGCGCGATTCGCTCAAGATGAAGCAGAATTCCGACCTGGTCACCGAAAACATTTCCGCGAAAGATATCGGCCAGCTCCCGGACGTTACGATCGCGGAAGAACTCAATACGCTTCCGGGCGTGAATGCCACGCGCGATCGCGGCAATGACAGCCAGGTCAATGTGCGCGCCCTCGGTCCGCGGCTCGTGCTCGGTCTGGTGAACGGCGAGGAAATCGCCTCATCGGAACCCGATCAGGATATCCGTTGGGAGATATTTCCCTCCGAAATCGTTTCGGGCGTTACCGTATTCAAGAC
>Ga0302325_10025800_pt1 | contig 12210 bp, 11 predicted proteins | sample Palsa_T0_2_FD_201948 | JGI IMG/M metagenome (GOLD analysis project Ga0302325, IMG submission 201948) | Peat permafrost microbial communities from Stordalen Mire near Abisko, Sweden - Palsa_T0_2 | ecosystem: Environmental > Terrestrial > Soil > Palsa > Peat permafrost | place: Sweden: Abisko...
GGTTCGGCTACATGTTGAACAGGCAATTTACATGGTGAACTCCTTTCAGTTCACTAGATCAGCCAGACTTATCCTGGCTTACCGACCGCCAGGGAGCGTCAACTTTGAGGGGTCATGTGGCGCTCCCTTGCGGTCGCGCCTCGGCACAACGACGCGCTGTGCTCGCTGGCGCGAATGCTGGGGACTCTATTGTTGACCGCGGTGAACGTTCTGTTTCAGCTTCTCCTGTTCAGCGAATTCGGCGTCTGCTTGCAGGCGCTTGCCTAAGCGGACGTAGAGACGGCCGAGGCGGTAGCGGGCAACGGGATCGTCAGGCTTAAGTTGAACGCATTTTTCAAGAAGTTGAACGGCCCGGGTGTAGTCACCCCGGCGATCCAGCAGGCATCCCAAAACAAAGTACGCCTCGGCTGAGTCGCTCCTAAGAGCGATCGCCTTTTCCAGGAGCCTCACCGCGGCGCCCGCCCTGCCTTCTTCATCAATGGACGCACCCTCCGCGATGAGCACTTCGGCGTGCAGCAATGGGGCGTATGGATTCGACGGGCTTGATCGTTCGGTGACTGTGCACTCCCTGGCGATTTCGCGCAAATGGGAAGGCGCATGATCGAGCATCTTACCAAGGAAAACATAGGGTTGGGGGACATCCCGAGCCAGTTCGATGGTTCTCAGGAACGCCCGTACCGCGTCGTCGTATCGAACGGAGCAATAGTAGGCAACTCCGAGTGCAACCTCGATCTGCGCACTGCGCGGAAACCTCTGCCTGGCGTCTTCCATGGCCACAGCAGCGGAGCTAGAGTCGCCGTTTCTGAGAAGAAACTGCCCCAGATCGAAATGAAATCCTTCATTGTCCGGTTGTAAACGAATGGCTGACTGTAGTTCCTCTCGCGCTTTTTCGGGCTCGCCAGAAAGCGCGTAAGCTTTCCCTAGAAGGTTCCGTAGCTGAGCGCTCTCAGCATGTTCTAAAGTTCGGCGCGCGATCTCGATGGCCTCAACATTGTCTCCCTTCTCAAATGCGTGGCGGGCTTGTTCGATCTGGCGAGCGACTAAGGACGGGCCGGGAGGCGCCGCCAGAACCCCGGCTACACTAATCATCAACAGGGAGGCTATCTGCGTCACTCTGCATCCCTCCCATTCTTGCCGTTCCTGCGCGCCCGGGAACCCACCCACTTGCCGGTACACATACTAAACATTGCAGCGATCAGCACGGTATCGTGAATTTCGAGATCGGTCGCGCCTTGCTTGCGAGCGCGGTTGATGTCAACAACTCTAACCTTCTTTCCACGCCGTTGAACTTGTTCGGCAATTGTTAGAAGAGCCTTCAGCTTGCCTGAAATGGGAGCTGTCCGAAAATTGTCCTTCACTTGGGCGACGATTTGCTCGTCCCCGCCCAAATGATACGCCGCGATCGCGCCGTGAACCATCTGACAATAGACGCAATCGTTCGCTGCCGATACGTAGGTTGCGATCAACTCCCGGTCGGCCGGCGACAAAAGGTGCGGGCCGCGGAGCATTTCATCCGCCGGTTGGTTCATCAATTTCGCCGTTTTGCGGGCAGTAGACCGCAAATCTCGCGGCGACGAGCTTGAGCTGCCGGATTAACCGGCAGAGGCAGCTCTCTCCAGGTTCTCTACCGGCGTCAGGTAGCCCTCATGCGCCATTCGCGCTCCCATTTCGTCATATAGATTGGGGTCGTCAGTGGGAGAGTATGTCGCGAGCCCGTCCACGTAGCGGTTGTACATGCAGAAGGCGGCCGCTATTAAAACAGTGTCGTGAATTTCAAGATCGGTCGCACCTTCTTGGCGTGCCCGGGCTATATCTTCCGACGTCACGTCCTTGCCGCTTTGCTGAACCTTCCCCGCAATGCTGAGAAGCGCTCTGAGCTTCGCACTAATCGGCGCATTCAAATAATCGAAGCGGATCGCGTCAACCAAGCGGTAATTGACACCGTCGTGATGAGCCGCCGCTGCACGATGACTCGTTTGGCAGAAATAGCAATCGTTGCGGGTAGAGACGAAGGTCGCGATCATCTCCCGTTCGCCGCTGGTCAACGAACTAGGGCCGCGCAGCAGCACCTCCGCTAAGGCGCGCATGGGTTTCGCCGTCTCAGGCCGGAAAGCGAACGCGCTTGTTATTCCCGGCAGCCCTTCAGCCAACGCAATATGAGCCATCAATTAACCTTCCCCTCTTCATCCTGAATCATGAGACAGTTTACGAGGGGAAGGCTCATTTGTCTACAGCCCGCGGTGGGAGGTTTACCTACGACTAACGGAGGAGGGACTAGAACCTCGCGAGCCGCTGACTATCAACCTAAACTCTTAGTTTTCAGTCCATCCCTGGCCGCAAGACAAACGTAGTGGCCAACTGTTAGAGTGCTGTTTGTACAGTGACATTCCACACGCTAACCTGTAATTGTTTAGGGAATCCAACACTACTAATAAAGGCCGAGAGCCGACCTGCCTTTCGGTTATGGTGCCTCTCAGCGGTGCTGTTGGTAGGTGCTAGCCTTGGCTCACTCACTTCGGCCTGCGCCCAGAGCGCAGCGTCGTCGCCTAAGGACTCGATAGCCATAATCGTTGTCCCATCGGAAGGGGATGCCCGCCGTATATTTCAAAAACTGCATGAGGGGGCGGACTTTAAGGAGCTGGCACGCAGCGAGTCCAAGAGTCCCACCGCCAAAGACGGCGGCAGTCTCGGGACAGTCTCTCCAGGCGATCTTCTTCCGGAATTGCGGCAGGCCCTGGCAAAGACCGCGCCGGGTGAAGTGAGCGCGATTGTAAAAATTCCAGAGGGTTATGCCATATTGAAAGTTTTGGCGACAGATCCGCCGGTCTCGGCAAGACAATCACTGAACTCCGCGGATGCGCCTGCGCCAAAAGGAGGTGCGGCCACGCGCGGCACATTCGCTCCGGTTCTTGATTCCGAGAAGCGCGCCATTACCAGAGGCGGGTTCGTCAAAAATGGGCCGATCATATTCAAAGACGTGGCGGAGAAAGCCGGATTGACGGCGTGGAGCCACACAATGGGCACTCCTCAGAAAGACTACATCCTTGAAAGTACAGGTTCAGGAGTGGCTTTACTGGATTACGACAACGACGGCTGGCTTGACATCTACCTGGTGAACGGCTCCACGTTCGATGCGCTAAGCGGTAAAGCTCAGGCGCCGCAGGCGGCGCTTTTTCACAACAACCGCGACGGAACCTTCACCAACGTCGCCGGAAAAGCGGGCGTTACCAATGATCGCTGGGGGTTCGGAGTCGTAGTGGGCGACTATGACAATGACGGCTGGCCCGACATCTACGTCTCGAACTATGGAAAGAACCGGCTTTATCACAACAATCACGACGGCACTTTTAGCGACGTCGCCGAAGCGGCTGGCGTCACGCTCGGCAACTGGTCTACTGGAGCGAGTTTTGGCGACTACGACGGAGACGGTAAGCTGGACCTGTTCGTGCCAGGTTATATTCACTGGGACATGAACCGCCTTCCGCCCACGCCTGGATCGTTGAACAGCGGCGTTGCCTTCTGCCAGTTTCGCGGCACAAGTGTCATGTGCGGCCCTCGCGGCCTGCCGGGCGAACGCGATCATCTGTTTCACAACAATGGCGACGGGACGTTTACGGATGTCAGTGAAAAAGCCGGCGTGTCCGATAAGGAACGCCACTACGGCTTCACCTCGGTATTCGTGGACGTGAACAACGACGGCAAGCTAGACCTTGTTGTCGCCAACGACTCTACCTACAATTACCTTTATCTCAACAAGGGAGACGGGACTTTTGAAGATGCCAGCATCTATTCCGGATTCGGTCTAAACCAGGATGGATTTGAGACCGCCTCAATGGGTATGGCGGTCGGCGATTATCGTAACGACGGAGCGATAGATCTTTACACCGGAACCTTCTCCGACGACTATAAGCCTCTTTGGCGCAACGACGGACATGCCAACTTCACAGACATCACGCCGGAGATCGGTCTTGCCGCGGTGACTTATCCGTTCCTTACCTGGAGTACCGAGTTCATCGACTACGACAACGACGGTTGGAAAGACATATTTGCCGTCAATGGTCACGTGTATCCACAGGTGGATGAGCACCAATGGGGAACATCGTTCGCAGAGCGCCCATTCCTATTTCACAACGTGAACAAGGGCGAGAAGTTCGAACTCATGCCTCCCGTGGAAGGCACAGGCCTGGCGGAGGTTGTGCCTGGGCGAGGAGCTGGTTTTGGAGATTTGTTCAACAACGGCAAAATCGACATTGTCATCAACTGCCTGGATCATGTGCCCTTACTCTTGCAAAATGTGAATCCGGACAAGCATCATTGGGTTGGCCTCAAGTTGATTGGCGGACCGAAAAGCCCGCGCGACGCCATCGGCGCCACTGTGTACCTGACAGCTGGCGGCATACGCCAGCGCGCGGACGTTATGAGTGGCGGAAGCTACGAGTCGTCCAACGATCAGCGCCTGCACTTCGGTATTGGCGATGCGATGGCCGTGACGAAAATCGATATTCGCTGGCCGAGCGGATTCGTCGAACACGTGTCGCTCCCGGCTGTGGATCGTTTTTACACAATTGAAGAAACCAAAGGCGTAGTGCCCAGCGTTTACGACGGTATTACGCAAAATTCCATTGGGCAGCACACCGCCTCCGGTGCGGCGAAGTGAATTTCACCATGTATATCGCAGCAGGGAATTGTGAACTACCCAACTACTAACAGGCTGGCGACGATTGTTTTGGCGGCCAGCTTTTGTATTTTGCCAAAGGGGGCGCTGGCGCAGTCCGATCAGGGCAGTGAGCGCAAGGAATACGCGGACAAAATTCGTGAGACCTATAACTTTCGCTTCGGCAAAGATAAACCCTCGGCGCCGGGAAACGCCTCGGTTGAGGGCAACGACTTCATCCAGCCGGGCGCCTTCCCCAAAGCGGCCTATTGCGCTCACTGTCACCAGCAGGCGTATAGCCAGTGGCGCCAGGCGCTGCACTCGAACTCGTTTCGAACGCCGTTTTACCGCACCAGCGTAAATATTTTGCCCCGAACGGCAGGCATTGAGTTCACCCGCCACTGCGATAGCTGCCACAATCCGATTGGAGTGCTGGGAGGCGCAATGACGCAGAACTCCAGAGTGAATCGCGAGTTCGATGAAGACGGCCTCACCTGCACAACTTGCCACTCGATTCAGCAAGTGAAGTCCACGGAGGGGAATGGCGGCTTCGTGATGGGAGTGCCCGCGGTTATGGTCGACGAAAACGGCAAGCGCATTCCCGGGGAGGTGCCCTACGAAGAGATCCTGAAATATCCGAAGCGCCATTCCCAAGCGGTCATGAAGGATTTGTATCGGACGCCGGAGTTTTGCGCGGCCTGCCATAAGGCCAATCTGCCGAATCAGTTGAATGACTACAAGTTCATTCGCGCCTTTACGGCATTCGATGAGTGGCAGAACTCGAAGTTTTCAAAGCGCAACCCGCTGACGTTTTATTCCGCGGATTTCACCACCTGCCAGAAGTGCCACATGATGCGGGTGCCCGCCCTGGAGCCACCGCAAGAGTACGGAGCAAAGCAGGGCACCTTCGCTTCGCATCGCTGGCTGGCGGGCAATACGGCCGTGCCGTTTTATTACGGCTTCGACGAACAGTTGCAAAAGACCGTCGAATTCCTGCAATCGGGCATGTATCTGAATGTGGATTTGTTCGCGATTAAGAAGAGGGGAGGGGACGAAATGATTGCGCCCCTTGGCTCGACGCCGTTCCAGCTTGCTGCGAGCGATACGGTGCAGACGATGGTGGTGATACAGAACAAGAACATCGGCCATTCTTTGATTCCCGAGGTGCGCGATTTGTATGAAGCGTGGCTCGAGTTCACGGTGAAAGACGGGGATGAAACAGAGATCTATCACAGCGGCTTCCTCAAGCCGGACGGGATGATCGATGAGCGGGCGCACAGCTTCACCAACCGGCCCGTGAACGTCGATGGCGACTTTGTAGACAATCACAAGGTTTGGACCATCCACTCGGTCGCTTACGACAACACCGTTCAGGCCGGACGTTCCGTCCTTGTCCGTTACGAGTTCCGCATCCCCAGCAATGCCAAGGGTCCTCTTACTGTTACCGCGCGAGTGAACTATCGACATCTGCGGCAGAGCTACTTGAACAATGTGTTGGGGGAGGATCGTCCCGCGTACCCAGTGGTAGAGATCGTTTCACGCAGCGGTATTGAAGCTGGGCGATAACCCGGCGACGGCTCCCGATCCGCACGACAATCCCGACTGGATGCGCTGGAACAACCTTGGAATCGCCTACTTGGATCAGTTCCAATATGCCGACGCCATGGATGCCTTCAGTCATGTTGTGAAGCTCCGGCCCGATTATGCGGATGGCTACACCAACATCGGCCTAACGAATATCTCGTGGGAAAAGTACGCTTCGGCCCGTGCGAGCCTGGAGAAGGCGCTGACACTCAGCCCGGACAACGCACGCGCACTCTACTACATGGCACTCGTCGAAAGGCGCGAGGGGAAGTGTGACGCAGAGGTGGTGGATTTACAAAAGGTGGTGGCGCAGTATCCGCAATCGCGCGACGCTCGACGCGAATTGGGAATCTCTTACTACCAGCAGCACAAGCCAGAAGAGGCCAGGCAGCAATTCGAGGCCTTGCAGGCGATCGATCCCGACGACCTCACCGCGCACTACAACCTGGCCATTCTGTATGGCCGCATGGGAATGAAGGAGAAGGCGGCCGAGCAGTCGGCGCTCTTTGCAACCAAGAAAGTCGATCCTGGAGCGCCCACCTATTCGCTGGACTTCCTTCGCCACCATCCCGAGATTTCAACGGAAAGCGTGCCGTGGCATCTACACACGGATTTCCCGGCCGATCTCGCCGCCGGACAACAGCAACATTAGATGAGGGTCCAGATCCTGATGCCGACATTCGAAACGATTCTTTTGGCGGTCGTGCTTTTTTTCCCGGCGCTGGGCCGGGCAGAGCAAAGCTGTCTGTGGCTGAACGCTGCCACTGCCGGCGGCGTATTAGGAGGCCCAGTCATCGCGACAGTCTCGCGAGCGAGCGCCGACCTTTCGAACGGCCGCACGCCCAACGCCAAATCCAGCGCGGGTCCCACCAGCGCCAACCCGGCAAGAGCCGCTTATGGAGCCAACGCCATTGACGATTCAGAGTGTCTTTTTGCCCGTCAGCCGGGATCTATTTTCGGAGAGTTGCGAATTGAAGTTCGGACGATGGGCGAACCGCGGAAAGAATTTGCCGCTTATGCAGCGCGCTGCGGCGATCACGCAACGGCCTTGAAGGCGATCGGCAACGAGGCGGCCATTTGCAGTCTGAATAGCAAACCCGGAGAGTTTTCCGAACAGGTGGTGGGCCGGGTGCGCGACCGGGCTTTTGTCGTCCGCCTCAGCATCAACGAACCGTCGCTGACGCAAAGCGCCCTCCGCGAGAAAGCTCGCAAGACGGCTGAGCAGGTCGCCGGAAGTTTGTTTTGAGCAGATATGTAACACAACGCCGAGCCGCACTGAGCTTGCTCAAAATCTTGGCTTTGTTGGCGCTTTGCGGTTCGTTGTCAGCGGCTGCGAACGTGCCGAATGCGGCTCATCAGCGTGGCGTCGCTCTGTACCGGCAGCAAAAATATGCCGATGCGATTGCGGCGCTCGAAGAAGCGATCAGGACGGAGCGTCCGGAGACACCCCAACATGGGGAGTCGGCGCTTTTGATCGGCCAGAGTTACTTCGTGCTCCACGAAGCTCCCAAGGCGATCCCTTGGCTCGAACAGGTAACAAGCGTGAACGAAGCGAATTACATGCTTGGGTACGCTTATTTGCAAAGCGGGCGGCAAGATCGATCGGTAGAGGCTTTCGCCCGCCTGTTTCGCCTCAAGCCGGGTTCGGCCGCGGCGCACCTGCTAGCGGGCCAGATGATGCTGAAGGAGCAATACCAGATTCAAGCGCTTGCTGAAGTCAGCAGGGCGGTGGAACTCGATCCGAACATTCCGCACGGACATTTTTTGTTGGGAGAGATAGCCCTCCATCGTGACGGGTTGACCGATGCCATCGCTCATTTGCAAAAGGAGCTGAGGATCGATCCCAATTTTTCAATGGCCTGGTATCGGCTCGGCGATGCCTACGCTCGCCAGCAAAATCTTGATTTGGCGATTCCAAATCTCGAGCGCGCGGTGTGGTTGAATCCGGATTACAGCGGACCTTATATTTTGCTCGGGAAGTGCTACTTCCGGCAACGCAAGTACTCGCAAGCGGAGAAAATCCTGCGGGGTGCCGTGCGGGTGGATCCGCAAAACCGCCAAGCGATCTATCTGCTGGGCCAAACGCTGGTAGCCGCCGGCCGCCAAAACGAGGGCCACGCCATTCTCAAGAAGCTGCAGCCGGCTACGTCCGGCGTGGCAGAAAAATCTCCACCTTAGGATGGTTGACTTGGCGCCGCAGGTTTTGCGAGTCTACACGGTAGTTCGAAAATGTCTTCCCAGCCACTTAATCCAAGACGCCTGAAGCGTGGGAGTTACCGTCCCAAGGACGAGACCCTGGCACTCCTCAAGGTTTCCGGTAATCCCATCAACGGACTCGGTGAAACTACACCGCGCAGGCCCTCGCCGTTCTTCTGGCACCCGCCCGATCAGCATCCCTACGGCGAATTGCAAATTGCCGCGCGTCAGAACATGAGCAAATGCCCTGGATACGCGGCGGCGTTTGCGGCAGCCCGCAGCTATCCTGAACTTATTCCAGTAACGGAAGCGCGGAACGAAGCTCCGGCTGAGCAACTTGCCGCGGAAGCAACCGCCTTCGCGCTTGCTCACGGGGCCGATGGCGTGGGCATGGTGCCGATGGACCCGCTGTACGTATTTGAGGGCTATACGATTGACGAGCCCTGGGTGATCATGCTCGCGCTGGCGCACAACTATGAGCGGCTCAAGCAGGTGCCTTCGGACGAGACTAACGGCGCCGGCGTGGCGGACGTTGGCGAGACATATGGGCACGGCACGCAAGCTTCCTACGCGCTTGCCAATTGGATCCGTTCGCAAGGATACAGCGCCCAGCCCTATCCTGGACCAACGGCCAGCGCTCTGCTACTCATCCCACCGGCCATTGACTCAGGTCTGGGAGAACTCGGTAAGCACGGCTCAATCATCAGCCGGCAATTTGGATCGGGCGTGCGTCTGGCTGGCGTGACCACCGGCATGCCTTTGGTGGCGACTGCGCCCGACCGCTTCGGCGGAGACGAATTCTGCAAGACTTGCCAGGTGTGCACGAGGGCCTGCCCTCCCGGCGCCATCGCGGAACATAAGCAGATGGTGCGCGGAGTGGAGCGCTGGTATGTGGATTTCGATAAATGCATCCCCTACTTCGCTGAGGCGGCAGGGTGTGCCATCTGCATTGCCGATTGCCCGTGGACGCGGCCAGATGTGCGTCCAAAGTTGCTCGCCACGATGGCGCGGCGTCTTGCTGAAATGCCGCCCGTGGGTTGATGGGGCGAAGTAGTTCGATCACGCTCACTGGCGTGCCGCGGCGAGCGTTTCGTTGTTCGCCACCGGCGTTGCAGAAACCAGCCGCGCCTGCACAATAAAACGTTCCGGCGCTGAACCGAGGTAGTAGAACGGGTAACAGGTGATCAACGTTAAAGAATCGTGTCCGTCCGAGCGCAGGACGCCGACGTCGGTCGGCTTCACAATTCGGGTTTTTTCGACTTTGTAAGTAAAGGTTTGCGTCAACGATCGAAAGGTGATGAGGTCGTTTTGTTTAATGTTTCTGAGCGGCCGGAACAGCGTATCGCGGTGTGCCGCCAAGGCGAAATTTCCCGCGTGACCGGGCATAGCGCTGGAGGGAACATGGCCCACCGCAGTACTGAGCGTTTGCGCGTCCACTCCTTCCCGCACCACCGCCGAAATATTTAAACGCTCGATCTCAACTTTCCCTAGCATCGTGCCGGTGGCAAGCGTAGCTTCAGGTTTGGGCGGAACGGGTGCGGCCTCGGGTCCGTTATCGGTTCCGCCGCCGTTCTTTGCCAGGAACCCGAATGGTGTATCTTCGCGCAAGTAGGTGGCCACGCTGACATCCTGGCGCCCTGCGATGTGCTGTTCAAAGACCCAGTTGCCATACGATTGGTTGAGACTCTCCATACCCAGCATGTACGCGCAATAGCCTAGGCAACTCAATCCAACAAATATAAGGAAGAGTTTCATGCTTTATTCGCTGGAGTTGGGACGCGGTATGTTGTGCGGGCTCTCACAGTGAAGCGCTGTCCGTCCCGGGAAGCGGTCACTTTAACGGTTCTTAGGGTGCGTTTGCCGCTAGCGGAAAGATCGTTAGGAACAAAACCAATCGTGTAACGGGAGCGGATGTCTTTGGAAATTCGCTCGAAGATTGGGAGGACGTCGTCTAAATTCTTGGGCTGAAAATATTCGCCTCCAGTCAGAGCGGCGAACTTTCGCAATACGGCTGGGTTTAGATCCCGGTTTTCCGGATCGGCTAACCCTACCGTGTAAATTGTAGCTCGTGACGACTCAATCTGATCCAAGAGAGACGTGCGCGAAATCTTGCTGACGTTGTCGCCGCCATCGCTAACGACGATCAAAGTTCTTTGTTCATGGTGACCGAGTTCAAGATGACGCAGAGAGTAGGAGATAGCATCATAGAGGGCTGTCTGGCCTCCGACTCGTCCATAATAAAGCGCCCGTTTCAACATAGGAAGACTATCGGTGAACGGCATTTGTGGAGGCAAACCCGGAACGATGGCATTATTGAAATTCACCACAAAAAACTCGTCCCGCGCGTTGCTCTCCCGCGCGAAGGCCAAACCAGCCTGCAGTACCTCATCGCGCTTCGTCCGCATACTGCCGCTGTTATCAACAACTAATCCGAGAGTGACGGGGGAATCGACGCTAGCGAACTGCGTGATCACCTGCGATTTTCCATCGTCCGTGACCCGAAAGTTTTCCTTTTGCAGTCCCAGAACGTAACCCGTGTGCGGATCCTTTACGCTCGCATCGAGTAGCACGAGGTTGACATTGTCAGAAAATGTAAACTCATGCTGGCTCGGCAAAGGCGACTGAAATAACAGACCGGGAGCGAGAAGGAGAAAAGCCGAGCCGCATCCGGTCTGTAGAATTTGCCGCATATTGGGAATCCCCTTAGAATTTTCCCACGGATGTACGAAGCGGGTGCCCCGACACCCGCCCTTTTGAGATCGATCCAGACGATCGGGTTAGCTGCGCTTACCGGCGAACGAGAGCGCACCAGCCATGCCGAGCGACATCAAGCCGAGAAGTCCAATCAGCGGAGTGTTGCTAGCGGTCTGCGGTAACGACTGAGGAGCCGGAGTTTGATCGCTGGCTTGCGGCGCGGGCTGGGGCGCAGGCTCAGGAGTTGGTTCCGGAGTCGCTTCCGGCTGAGGCTGAGGCTCCGGTGCGGCTACTGGAGCCGGTTGCGGGGCAGGTTCAGGTTCGTTGTAGGAGGTTGGGATCGGGACCGGCGCGGCCGATGCTAGTTGAGCGATTAACTTCTTAGGGTATTTGAATTCCTGACCGAAGTTATCTCCCGGATAGAACCATGCACGTACTGCTTTTGGAACGCCGGGAGGTGTTTCCCAAAATGCGAACCGGCTGTCTCCGGTTGGTTGCAGACGATAGTTCGGTATCGCCAGGATGGTCTCGTAGATATGGCTCTGATCCTGATTGAAAATCTGAACCACGTGACGATCGGATTGAGAATCCATTAATTTCCAAACGTAGGTACCCGGTTCTAAAACCTGGTTACCGGCGATGATTTTTTCATGAATTGTGACATAGGTCATCTTGTCCCACGCGTCGGCCTTCGCCCGCTGTACCACAGCGGAAGCAATGAGGCTAAGCCCCGCGGCCGAGAGCGCAAGCACGATAAAGGAACGCATTGTGTGTTGCATAGTTTAAATCTCCAAACCAAAAAGAAGTCAAAATGTTTTTGGCGTCTTCATAACAATCGAAGTGCGCACGTTTTCAGGTTGGACAGCCGATCAAGCGGCATGTCATTTATTCGCGACCGGCAAATTTGGGACGCTTTATTAAGTAATCTCCATATACTTAAGACGACCGTTCAAGAGCAAAAGTCTCGTGGAAATCTTCCGGTTTTGCCTGTGAGAGGAAGCCATCTACCTACTTACCTTTAGCTGGGCTAACTCTTAGGAGTTAGTTTGCACGTCAATTCGGTAATTGTTGGTCGTAATGGC
>Ga0302325_10025804_pt1 | contig 12209 bp, 6 predicted proteins | sample Palsa_T0_2_FD_201948 | JGI IMG/M metagenome (GOLD analysis project Ga0302325, IMG submission 201948) | Peat permafrost microbial communities from Stordalen Mire near Abisko, Sweden - Palsa_T0_2 | ecosystem: Environmental > Terrestrial > Soil > Palsa > Peat permafrost | place: Sweden: Abisko...
CAGCGCAGATAAGTACGAATCTGCGCGATGGGAGTGTCGCCGATCAAAGCGTTGAACTCGGCGAAGAATTTAGGCTCTGTGTCATTCAGCTTGCCCTCTGCGGGAGCGTGCGCGGCGGCCGCGTAATCGGCCAGCGGGAAGTGCGTGAGTTCTTTCGAGAGTGCTGCAACATCGGAGGGGTGATTGAGATTCTGCGGGTCGCGCTGTTCGGTCACTGTGAGCGAAGCTTTGGCAAGCCGGGTTTCAATGGCCAGCACCGTTTCGGCATCGCTGGCGGCGCGAGCTTCAGGTTCGCCGGCAAGCGCGAAAATCTTGCGCACATGGGCCAAGTATTGTTGGCGCTGCTCCTGGGATTTGGCGTCAGTGCGCGTGTAATAGTCGCGTTCCGGCAGCCCCAGGCCGCCTGCGATATAGAAGGCGATCACAGACTTCGAGTCGGCGAAGTCGGAGTCGGGTGCGATGCCGAAGAACGCATTGACGCCGATGGAGTGCAGGTGAGCAAGCAGCGCCGGCAACTGAGCGGTTGTCTTGAGTGCGGCAACGCGATCGAGCTCCGGCTGCAGCGGCGCAATGCCGAGCTTGTCGATTGCGGCGGTGTTCATGCAGCTCGCATATTCGTCGCCGATCTTCTGCTCGTTTGCGCTGCGTGGGGGATCGCTGGCTGCGGGAACGGCAGCAGCCTGTTCGAGGATATGGCGAAGATTGAGCCGGTTCAGTTCAAAGAGCTCGGAATACCGGCCATACGAGGTCTGGTCCGGCGGCAGGGGATTGCGCTTGAACCACCCGTTGCAACTGTAGCGATAAAAGTTGTCGCAAGGGTCGATGGACTTGTCGATCAGGGAAGGATCGAATACGCGGAGTTGGGGTGCGCCCGCCGGGGCAGTTTGCGCGTGGACGGAAACGCAAGTGAAGCATGCACCCAGAAAGGCAGCAACGGCGATGAAAGATCGAAGCGTATAGGGGAAGCGGAACATGCGAAAACTCTAGCAGATTGACGGCCAAAGAGGGCAGGGAATCGGATTCCGAATGGTGACAAGGTGACTTTCAGGGAGTCTAGGCGTAGTAGATACGGTCCAAAACGCAGCGCTTCTGGCCTGGCTCAAACGTAATGTTGAAATGGTCAAAGAATCCGGAAGTGCCGAGCAGCGCGGCGAGCGGGAGAGATTCCTTAAAGGCTGCCAGTATCTTGACCGGGCCTCCTGGGATGTAGAGGGATACAGGGTGAAGCCAGGTTTCTTCTCTACCGCCTATTCCGCTTGTGAGCTCTTGTGTTCCCGACTTTAGATCTATGCCTAGATGCGCAGCAAAACTTGCATGAAATAGGCACCGCGTAGCTCCTGAATCAATGATCCCCTCAAAGCGTTTCGTGCGTGGCGCGTTAGGAACTGGAAGCGCAATCTGGACATTGATCGCAGCCCAATAGACGTGCGATCCAAGGTTATCCGGAAATACACGATATGGAATGATAGTGCGCAAGATCAGACCGAAAACGAAGACCATACCGGGGGCGTTCTGAGGATAACCGCGTTGATTTCGCCGGCGGCGTCTGCCTTTTCGGACACTTCCCCGTAGTCGTTCCCCACAGCGACAAGGCGCGACTCGTCTTCTGAGAGCGCAATCCATTTATCGAGAGGCGCCGACCGCAATATTTCAAGGCGAATTTTGTTCTCGGGAGACATCGGTAACCTCTCTGTTTGCTTAGACACTTGAGGATACACATAGGATTCTCTGCTTTCAACATTAAACCGAAACCAAGGTTACCTTCTAATAATGCTGGAGTTGCCAAGCACCAAAGTTCCCAAAACGAATTGGCTGGGCACAGAAGGATGAGCGCGAACCGTCAAGGCGAGTTAGACGGGAAAAGCCTGCGCTCTAAGGCCTGCGTGACCGGCTTATGACGGGACTCGCGCCAGCCAAGCTGCTTTCCGATCTTGGGGTTCACCCCTTTTGAATCGTCTGCCCCACTCGCTCCGCGATCATCCGCGCCACCCGCTTGGGCCGGAAGAACGTATAGGACGAAAACTGCGCAAAGCTGCCCTCTGTTCCCTGAATCGTAAATTGCTGCGCATTGCCCACGCGCTGCTGCTTGACGGCCACGATGTCGTCCCATGGCATGAAGCACTGGACCGGCTTCTTTTTGGTGCCGAGGCTGAAGTCCGCGCCCCGCTCGTCCAGCTTTACTCTCTTGTGCATCATGCCCGTTCCCCACTTCCAAAGCGCCGGACACATGTAGCAAAACAGAATCCCGCCCAGGCCCCATTGCAGCGCAGCCAGCACGCGCATGAAACTGATCACGCTCAACGGAGTCAGCACCGAAAAGACCATCAGCACCATGCAGATTCCGATAAACACCGAGCAGACGCCGATGCCCATCACGCCCATGCAAACCAGCCTGCTGTTGTGCAGCACCACATGCCTGGCGCGATGCTCCGCGATCTGTGAAGTTACCCCAATGCCCCCGCCCTGATTCGGCTGAATCGCCTCGCTTGCGTTCATTCCCTCGCCCCCTTGACGGATTTCCCCGCAATTCCTCTGCCCTGTTCGCGCCCTGACGCGCAATTACGCGTCAAGAATCCATTTCACTGCTTGTTTTCATTGCTTCTTGAGGGCCGCACTTTCGTTCGCGGGCGAAGACTTTCCGCCCTGCGCCAGCTTCGCCTGCACGTCCATCAGCACTTGGTGCGCCTCTGCGTTCATCATCTTTGCCCCCGGAGAGATCCCGTTCCCCTCCTGCAGTAGCTTGTCCGCCATCTGCGCGTGGGGCAGCGCCTCTTCATACTTATGCTGCCCGACCAGCGCCTCGGCCCAAATCATGTGCGACGCGCCAAACCGCCGGTCGGTGGGCGCGACCTTTCCCTCCTGCACGGCCACCAGCTCCTTTGCGATCTTCTCGCCATCGACGAAGTGGCCCGTCTGCACGTAAGCCCGGGAGAGATAATAGAGCGGCTCGGAGATTTCCGGGCTCGAGCCCTCGATCTTCCTCCACACCGGAACCGCCGCTTCCATCAAAGGCAACGCCTCTTTTCCCCGGCCGAGTTTCAACAGCGCTCCGGCCTGGCTGTCCTGAATGGTCAGCGCTCCGGGGCTGTCCGCACCGGTGCATGCCTTGTACCCGTCGTAGGCATTCTGATAAATCGGCAATGCACCTTGCGCGTTACCGCGCATCTCGATCACGTAACCCAGATCGCCCTCTACTGCCGACCGATCGCAAATCGCCAGCGGGTCCTTGCTGTAGACATCCAGGGCTGCGTTGAAGTTCTGTTCCGCCTCGTCCAGTTGGCCGCGCAATTCCAGATCCTCGCCCAGCATGTAAAGCACGCCGGCGGTCTCACGATCGCTGAGCTTGTTGTCCTGGCACTCTTTCGCCGCATACCTCAGCAGGCGCAAATTCTCATCGCTGCGAAAGCCCTCGTTGTCGCGGTTCCACGCATAGTAAACCGCGCTCCAGGCACGCACCGCCGGCGGCACACCCGGCTTGCGCGAAAGCTCCAGCGCATGCGCCGTAAGCGATTCGCCCTGCTGCATCTGTCCCTGAAGGTAAGCAATGTTCCCCGAAAACGCCTCGGCCTCCGCCTCTGCTGGAAAGTCGCTGGCCACCTTGGCACTGGCGATGGTGTCCGTCAGCACTTTCTGCGCGCTGTCCAGATCGCCGTTCTCGTACATCGATTCCGCCATACCCAATTGCGCCTCGCGCAAATCCGACGGGTTCTTGATGTACTGCGGCAGCATCTTTACACCCAGCTCAAGAAACTCTGGCACCGTGGTGGACGACTTGCCGGTGTAATTGGAATTGGCCAGCTTGAAGAGCCGGTACATGAAGGCCTGCATGCGCAGCGCGCGCTGCCCTTCGCGCACCGCCTGCTCCTGCCGCCACCCTGCGTAGGCCACACTGGTTACCAGCGCCACGACTACCACCGCCGCCGTTGCCACGCCGCCGCGATTGCGCCGCACAAATTTGCCCACTCGGTAAAGCGTCGTCTGCGGACGCGCCAGCACCGGTCGCCCGCTGAGATACCGCTGGACGTCCGACGCCAGCGGATCGATGGATGGATAGCGGTCCCTGGCCCGCGGCCGCAGGCATTTCTGCACAATCGTCGCCAGGTCGCCGCGCAGCATCTGCCGCAGCCGGCTCTCCGACAATCCCATCTGCTCCGCCGCCGCCGGAGTCACCGCCGCGGTCAGCTTCTCCGGCTCCTGCTCTTTGATGGCCCGCTCAATCATGGCCGCCACTGAGGCTTTGTTGCCCGGCCGCGTTCCAGCCAGAAGCTCAAACAGAATCGCTCCCAGCGCATAAATGTCGCACGACGTAGTCACCGCCTCGTTGCGCAATTGCTCCGGGCTCGCGTACGCCGGCGTGGCCATCACCGTAGTCGTAAGCCGGCTGTCTGTCTGGATCAGCTTCGACGTGCCAAAATCCAGCAGCTTCACCGTCCCGTCCTCGGTGACGAGGATGTTCGAGGGCTTCAGATCCAGGTGAACGATCAGGCTGCGGTGCGCATAGGCCACCGCGTCGCACACCTTCAGAAACAGTTGCAGCCGCTCCGCAATTCCCAGCTTGTGCTGGTTGCAGTAGTCGTCCAGGTGTGCGCCATCCACATACTCCATCACCAGGTAGGGCTGTCCCCGCTCACTTAAGCCCGCATCCAGCATGCGCGTGATGTTGGGGTGGTCCAGCGTGGCCAGAATGTGCTGCTCGCGATGGAAGCGTTCCACGAACGCCGGTCCCGCGGAGTGCGGCGCCAGCACCTTGAGCGCGGCCCGCTGCAGGGCTCCGCCGGCGATCCGCTCCACTAGGTAGACTGCGCCGATTCCGCCCGTTCCCAGGTGCCGGATCAGCGCATACGGCCCGATCCTGGTTCCCACCGCCGAATCCTTGGGCGCGGTCTTAACAGGCTCCTCAATGCTCGATGCCGTGAAGATCTTCAGCGCCCGCCGCCGCAGCCTCTCATCGGGACATTTTTCCGCCAGCACCCGCTCCCGGTCCGCCTCCGGCGTCGTCTCGGCAAGGTGGAAGAGCTCCTGAAGCAGCTCCCAATTTTCGGCGTCTCTTGTCATGGCCGTCACTACCCGTTGGCGCGAAACAAGGGAAAAGTGCCTCAGAGTGAAAAAGGATGGGAATTTTATTCCTCGTGCAGCCGGTCGTACAGCCACCCGCGGATGAAGCGCAGCTCGCGGTCCACGGTCGCCTTCGAGGTGTTCAAAAGCTCCGCCGTCTCTTCCGACGTAAACCCCAGGAAGAACCTGAGTTCCACCATCCTGCACTTGCGCGGGTCCAGTTGCTCCAGTTCCTCGAGCACCCGGTCCAGGTCCATCATCTCTGCCGGCCGGGCGTCGATCCACGCCAGGTCCTCATGCAGCGGAACGGGAATCCCATGGTCGCGCTTCTGTCGGCCTTCTGAGCGCGCATGGTCCACCAGGACCCGCCGCATCAGTCGCGCGGAAAGACTGTAAAAATGCTCGCGGTCTTCAAAGCGCAGGCTGCGCTGCCTTATCAGCTTTAGAAACAGCTCGTTCACCACGCTGGTTGGCTGCAGCAGGTTCTCCGGCCGCTCCCCCCGGAACAGTGCCCCGGCAATCTGCCGCAGTTGCGGATAAACCAGCTCGAACAGGTGCTCGATGGCGGCGGGATCACCCGCTCGCCAATCACGGAGAAGTATCGTGATTTCACCCGCATCCGCCAACGAAACAGTGCCTCCACGGCAGTATAGACAATTCCGATAACTTTGCGTCCATACCCGCCGATTTGTAAGGCAATAGCATGAACGATTTTGTAGGTCCTCGCCGGTTCAAATTGCACATTGCCGCCGGTCGATGTTCGCCCCGGAGGGGGGCGTCGAAAATAGCCCTGGGTAGAGTCCGCACCAGCGGACGGAATCCTGAGAAAGCATCCCATCCCAGACCGCTCGCCCCGGAGGGGCGACGGCAGCGTTCCTTGAATAGATTCGCCGATTCGCCGCTCGGCGCGATTTGGTGATATCGTCAAAATCATCCCGAAAAAGTAAAGATCGGGCGGCCATTTTTCCGTCAACCTGCCTGCCGGCGTCCCATTTAGGTTCGCGGCATTTTCCCACGGTTTTACCTTCGCATTTTCCGTAGGGCTCGCGATGCGTGTCGGCGCTTAGCCTCTCATACTGATAGACAGGAGCAAAATCATGACCCAGTTTCTGGATGCAAGCGACGCCGAACTTGTTCTCACTGTCGACGACATCTCCAACCTCGCCCATGAGGGAGGCAAGCCGGCTGACACCCTCATGAACGTCGTTGCATTGATCGCGTCGCGCTTCCGCACCGATGTCTGCTCTGCCTATCTTCTGGAGCCCGACCGCTCCAACCTCGTCCTCGCCGCTTCCCTCGGTTTGCAACCAAGCAGCATTGGCACGTTGCGCATGTCCATCCATGAAGGCCTCGCCGGTCTGGTTGCCGAGCAGGTCCGCCCCGTGGCGGTCGAAGACGCCCTGAATCATCCCCGTTTCAAGTACTTCAAGGACTCCGGAGAAGAAGAGTACCACTCCTTCCTGGGAGTGCCCCTCATTGATCGCGGCGTGCTGCAAGGCGTGCTTGTGGTTCAAACCAAGGAGCCGCGCACCTTTCGCGAGAATGAAATTCACATGCTGGTTGAGGCGGCCAGCGAAGTGGCCCCGGTAGTCAGCGAAGCGCGTACCCTCGATCGCTTCATCGGACCCACCCAGGAACGCCTTTGGTCGCTGGCCAGAAACCTGTGGTGGAGTTGGGACCGCGCCTGTGTCAGCATGTTTCGCGACCTCAGCCCAACCCGCTGGCGAGCCCTGAATCAGAATCCCATCTCCATGCTCGGCGAAATTCCTCTGGACGAAATCGAGCGTCGCGCCACGGAACTTGGGCTACACAGCCGCATCAACTACTGTTACCGGCGTCAGCAGGAGTATCTGCTGGCCGACCGCACCTGGGGAGCCACCAACGCGGGCGTGTTGCGGCCCCGGCCGGTCGCTTATTTCTCCGCCGAATTCGGACTGCACGAGTCGCTGCCCATTTACTCCGGCGGCCTCGGCGTTTTGGCCGGCGACCACATCAAGAGCGCCTCTGACCTGGACATTCCCCTCATCGGCATCGGCCTATTTTACGGCCAGGGCTACTTTCTGCAGCGGCTCGATCAATCCGGTTGGCAGCGCGAGGAGTATCTCCAGACCGACGTAAATCAGTTGCCCATGCAGCCCGCCATCGGCATCAACGGCGAGCCTGTTATCGTCGAGATAGCAACTCGCGGCAGCGCCATCCGCGCCAAAGTCTGGCGAGTGAAAGTCGGCCGCATTGACCTGCTCCTGCTCGACTCCAACGTAGCCGGAAACGCTCCTGAGGATCTTGAGACCACCTCCCGCCTCTATGGCGGAGACTCGCGCACCCGCATTCGCCAGGAGCTGCTGCTCGGCATCGGCGGTTTTCGCGCTCTCAAGGCCATGGGCATCTCTCCGGGTGTTCTTCACCTCAACGAAGGCCACAGCGGCTTCGCGGTCTTTGAAGCCATTCGCAACCGCATGGAAGAAGAAGGCGTCGACTTCTCGACCGCCTCCAGCCAGATTCCCCGCGAAGTAGTTTTCACCACGCATACGCCCGTGCCCGCCGGTCACGACCGCTTCCACCCCGATCTGATCGAAGAGCACCTGGGGCCCCTGCGCGAAGAGCTTGGTCTCTCGCACGATGCGCTTATGAGCTGGGGCCGCGAAAATCCCGACAACCACAGCGAGCTTTTCTGCATGACTGTGCTCGGCCTCAAACTTTCCCGCCGCGTGAATGCAGTCTCATCGCTGCACGGCGAGGTCTCGCGAGCCATGTGGAAGGTTCTCTATCCGGCCCGGTCAGAGGAAGCTGTGCCCATCGGCCACATCACCAATGGCGTCCATGCCCCCTCCTGGCTGGCGCCGCAGATGTGCCGCCTTTACGACCGCTATCTTGGCATCGACTGGCAAACAAACAGCGGCAACGCCCGAACCTGGGAGGAGATTGAGAAAGTCGACGACGGCGAGCTTTGGGAGACGCACCTCAGCCTGAAGATTCAGCTGCTCGACTTTGTCCGCCGCCGGGCCCAGGAACAGGCCCAGCGCCGCGGCGAATCGAAGGCAGCTCTGCTCGAATTGGGCAAGGTTCTTTCGGCGGATGCGCTGACCATCGGTTTCGCGCGCCGCTTTGCCACCTACAAGCGAGCCAACCTGTTGCTGGCCGATATCGAGCGGCTGGCCTCCATGGTCAACGACCCCAAGCGCCCCGTGCAGTTCCTCTTCGCCGGCAAGGCCCATCCTCACGACGAACCCGGAAAGAAAGTCTTGCAACAGATCGCCCAGATGATGCGCGATTCCAAATTTTCGCACAAGTTTGTCTTCGTCGAGGACTACGACATCAACGTCGCCCGTTACCTGGTGCAGGGCGTCGATGTGTGGCTCAACAATCCGCGCCGTCCGCTCGAAGCCTCAGGCACCAGCGGCCAGAAGGTGGTGCTCAACGGCGGCTTGAACCTATCTGTCCTCGACGGCTGGTGGGCAGAAGCCTACGACGGCCTTAACGGCTTCGGCATCGGCACGGGCAGAACCCACTCCAACATGGATGTGCACGACAGCCGCGATGGCGAAGACCTCTATCGCGTTCTCAACGATGAGCTGATTCCGCTCTACTACCACCGCGACCGCGACGGATTGCCGCTGGGATGGATCAAGCGCATGAAGCGCACCATACGCACGCTGGGCTGGCGCTTCAACGCCGACCGCATGGTGATGGACTACACGCTGAAGTGCTACATCCCCGCCGCCGGCGGCACCAGCAGCGAAATCCGCCCACCATCGTAGAGCAATACGACTATGGTTCTTGATGGATGGATTGGAGAGCTGTGATTCTGAGCACAGTTTTTCTTTTTATTAGATAAAAGACCTGTCATTCTGAGCGCAGCGTACTTCAGCGGAGTCGAAAGCGTGCCCTGAGCGAAGTCGAATGGGAACCTGCTTTTTCTCTCGTAGAGCCACCAATCTCCGTGCCCCATCCTTGCGCGTTTTCCAGCGCAAGGGTGGGAAACCACGAATGCCCGCAGTTGAACTACCCCGCGAACGCCTCTTCCCGCACCTTCGCCGCCTCAATCAAAGTCACCGGATAATACGCATTCCGGACATATTGCTTCACCATCCGGTTGGTATTGAAGTAAGACCCGTTGAAAGCCAGCGTCGTCCGCATAATCCGCGCCCAGTTCTCCGGCGCATCCAGATACAGCGGAACCACCGCCGTCTCCAGCTTCTTATAAAGCGCCGCCGCCTCTTCATCGTCGTTGGCGCCGTCTTCGATGGCCCAGCCCGTCACCCCTTCAATGCAGCCCTCGATCCACCATCCGTCCAGAATCGACAGGCTCGGAACACCATTCAGCGCCGCCTTCATCCCGCTGGTGCCCGACGCTTCGTAGGGCCGCTTGGGCGTGTTCACCCACACATCCACTCCCGCCGTCAGCATCGCGCCCAGGTCCCATGCGTAGTTTTCGAGGTACACAATTTTCAATTCAGTGTCGGAATACTTCTGCGCGTCCTCCACCACTTTCTGGATCAGCGCTTTTCCCGGCTCGTCCTGCGGATGCGCCTTGCCCGCATAGATAATCTGCAAGCCACCCGCCGCCTTGGCAATCGCCTCCAGCCGCGCCGGATCTGTGAACATCAACGTAGCTCTCTTGTAAGTGGCCACGCGGCGCGCGAACCCCAGCGTCAGCACCTTGGGATCGAGCACCACGCCAGTCCGCGATCCAACCTCCGCCAGCAGATTCTCCTTGGCCCGCGCGTGCGCCGCGAGAATCTCCTTCTCCGGCAGGTCAATTGAATTCCGTAAATAAAGATTGTCACGCCGCCAAGACGAGAAGTTCGCATCCAGCATCTGCTGCATCGGCTCAGAAACCCATGTCGGCGCATGAACCCCATTGGTGATCGAATCGATCGCAAACTCCGGGAACATGGCTCGCGACACCTTGGCATGCTGCATGGCCACGCCGTTGCAATAGCGCGAAAACTTCAGCGCCAGCAGCGTCATGTTCAACATCCCGTCGCGATAACAGCCCAGCCGTTCCAGGCGCACGGTCCTGTCTCCGCCCAGAATCCGAATCGTCTGCTCGGTCGAAAACCGGTCGTGCCCCGCCGGCACCGGAGTATGCGTTGTAAACACGCACTTCTGCCGCACCAGAGCCAGGTCAGCTTTGGTAGGCGCGCCCAGCGGGCCGCCGCCCAGTTCGCTCTCCAGCAGCGCCAGCGTGAGCAGCGCCGCGTGGCCCTCGTTCATGTGGAAGACGTTTACTCGGTGGCCAAGCGCATTTGCCATCCGCACCCCGCCCATGCCCAGCACAATCTCTTGCTGCAAACGGTAATTCGTGTCTCCGCCGTACAGGTGGTCGGTCAGCCCGCGATCCCATCCCGAGTTGCCGTCAACATCCGTGTCCAGCAGGTAGATGGGCACAATATGCCCGTAGCGTCCCACAAGGTCGTAGCGCCATGCGCGCACCGTCACCACGCGATCTTCCACGCTCACTGTGATCCGCGCCCCTTCCTCCGTGCAAAAGTCCGATGGATTCCACGGCTGAACCTCCTCGCTCTGCACACCGTGCGCGTCCAGGTGCTGCTGGAAATATCCCTTGCGGTGCGCCAGCGTAAACGCCACCAGCGGCACGCCCAGGTCGGCCGCCGAACGCACTGTGTCTCCGGCCAGCACGCCCAGCCCGCCGGAGTACGTCGGCATGGCCGGATTGATCGCGACTTCCATGGAGAAGTAAGCTACAACGCCGCCGGTGGGAAAAGGCTCATAAGAAAATGGCTTCAACGATGTCGGATGCATCTTTTTTCTAGTCTCCGCGCCGCTTCTTGTCCTGCCCAACGGCGTTCTGCAAATAAAGTTCCCTGAGGCCGGTTGCCATACCGGATTTGGGTCTGGCCCTCTTCGCATTAATCTTTTGCAATTTTATCAAGAATGTCTTCGCCCATCGGTGCCACAAATGGGCCATTGGTAACTTGGTACGGCACTCAAAAGACAGTACTTTAGCGGTATGGAATTCTCTGTCAAAGTGAACAATATTTGCACACCTTGAATTCAATGCTGCGAAACCCATCAACCCCAAAATGGAACACTTCCCCAAGTTCGATGCCAAAATCTAGAAAGAAGCCGTAAGAGTCTCTTATTCCAACCGGTGCGCACCCTCGGAAGCAGTGCAAATATGAATCTGCGGCACAATCCCCGTCTGTCCTGCGTAAAGGCTCGCCAGCGCTTCTTGAAATGCCGCGGCTTCGCTCTGTTCCACCAGGTTGATGGTGCACCCGCCAAATCCTCCGCCGGTCAGCCGCGCGCCGATAAGCCCCGGCAAATCCTGCGCCAGCTCCACCATCGCGTCTGCCTCAACGCAACTGGCTTCGAAATCCCTGCTGTAGCTCCAGTGCGCCTCGGCCATCAATCGACCCAGTTCATTCAGATCGCCACGGATCAGCGCCTCGGCCGCCGCCACCGTGCGCGTGTTCTCAGTGATCACATGGCGCGCCCGCTTCAGCGAGTTGGGAGTCATTTCGTTGCCCCACTTCTCCAGGTCCTCCACCGTCGCATCGCGCAGAAACTTCACCTCCGGCCTGTGTCTTGCAATCACCGCGCAAGCCGCTTCCACCTCCGCGCGCCTGCTGGTATATTCGCCGCCGGTAACGGCGTGCCTGACCATGGTGTTGGCAATCACCAGCGCCACGTGCTTCGGGATCGGCGCCAGCTTGAAGCTCAGGTCGCGGCAATCCAATAGCAGCGCGTGATCCTTGGCCCCGTTGACGGAGATGAACTGGTCCATGATGCCGGAGCTCGCGCCCACAAACTCGTTCTCCGCACGCTGGCAGAGCCGTGCCAGCACTGGCCCTGTCATGGCTGAACCGGGATAGGCGACTCCGATCAATCCCATCACCGCCAGCGCCGTGGCCACTTCCACTGAAGCCGAGCTCGACAGCCCCGACCCCAGCGGCACATCGCCCCACAGGCTCAAACTGAATCCCGGAATTCGATTCCCCTCGCCGGCCAGGATCGACACCACCCCCAGCGGGTAATCCGTCCAATGCTGCCCAGCCTTCGCCGGCAGTTCCTCCGCATCAAAATACCGCACCTGCCCATAGTTCTCTGAGAAGATCGCGATCTTTCCATCCACGCGCGGAGAAATCCCCGCCAGCGTGGAGAAATTGATTGCCGCCGGCATCACGAAC
>Ga0302325_10025805_pt1 | contig 12209 bp, 11 predicted proteins | sample Palsa_T0_2_FD_201948 | JGI IMG/M metagenome (GOLD analysis project Ga0302325, IMG submission 201948) | Peat permafrost microbial communities from Stordalen Mire near Abisko, Sweden - Palsa_T0_2 | ecosystem: Environmental > Terrestrial > Soil > Palsa > Peat permafrost | place: Sweden: Abisko...
ACAATCGAGCGCAGGCTCGCGACGATGTTGCCGCCGATGCCGCGCGAGCGCACGACCACGCCAAATGTCTGACCCAGTGTTTCCTTGGTCCGATAGCCGGCAACCTTTTCCGTCGTTGCGACAAGCATGTGGATATTCCTCGCTCAGAGCCGATTCGGCTCAAATATACTGCAACGCAGCCTACATCCGTCCGTCGCGTTGACACGATTCGCGGCGCCTCTTAAACATGCCCGCCCTGCCGTGCCCAGATGGCGGAATTGGTAGACGCACTAGTTTCAGGTACTAGCGCTGCAAGGCGTGGAGGTTCGAGTCCTCTTCTGGGCACCATTTCTTAAGCATCCCACGACTCTCCCGCTTCAGGACGCAATCCGAGGGTTCCCAAGGGGAATAAACGGGAAACGGAAGCCGTCCTGATATGAGCGTCCGCCTGTCGCGGGCGCCGGATATTGCCTGGCACCCTGCGCCCGCGCCGAATAGGGGAGGCCGACGCAAGGCAAACCCCAGGGAGTTCGAGTGAACAGGCACGCGGGATTTGGAGAGGCTTTGATTGGACAGCTTCCGGCGCTGCGCCGATACGCCCGCGCTCTGGTCGGCAACCCGGCCCAGGCGGACGATCTGGTGCAGGACTGCATCGAGCGCGCGTTGCGTCAGGGCGACCGGCTGAGGGAGCTGCAGCGTCTCGGCGGCTGGCTTCGATCCATTCTTCACAATCTCTACATCGACGATCTGCGCCGTTCGCGATCGCGCGGTCCGGAGCGGGATATCTCCGACTATGCGGACGATTTTGCAGTCAGCACACCGGCCGCCGATCGCGGGACAATCATCGATTTTACCCGCGCGATGGACAGCCTCACCATCGAACATCGGCAGGTGCTGCTGCTTGTGGGACTTGAGGACATGAACTACCGCGAGATCGCTGCCGAGTTGGGAATACCCATCGGAACGGTGATGTCGCGCTTGGCCCGCGCACGGGAGCGGCTCCGTTGTGCGCTGGATGGAGACGTGCGCCGGACCGCTACGGTGCTGCCGCTGGATGCCCGGAAAGCACAACGATGACCCGACTAACCGAACACATTGACGATTATCTGCACGCATTCATAGATGGTGAAGCGGACGACGGGGTTCGCGCATCTGTTGAAGCCGCGCTCGCGAGCGATCCCGAGCTTGCCGGACTTGCCGAACAGTATCGCGCCGACAAGGCGCGAATCGCAGATGTCTATGGTGATCTGAACGAGCCGCTGCCCGAGCGTTGGATTTCCATGATCGAGGGTGGCACGCGAAGGGCCTACTGGCGCCAGGTTGCGTTGCCCGCGATGGCTATCGCGGCAAGCCTGGTGCTCGTGTTCGGATTGACGATTGCATTTCAACAAAGTGCGACACCGGCGAAATCGGATATCGTCGCCGAGGCGCTTGCGGCGCGGACCAACGAAATCGGGCCGGGTGCCGTGATCTCGGTGCGGTCGGATATGGAAGCGAAGCGACAGGGTAGTGTCATGGCGCGTGCTCTCGCCACGCGCGTGAAAGCGCCCGATCTTTCGCGTCTGGGATATAGGCTGGTTGGAATTCAGGCCTATGATTCGCCCGCGCGCTCATTCGAGCTCGTTTACCGCGACCGCAGCGCGCGCATCTTCACGCTTTACCTGCGCCGCTCGTCGGGGGCGCCGCGGTTCGACCAATTTGTCGAAAATGGACTGAGAGTGTGCGTCTGGCAGGACGACGTGGTGGGAACGGTGATGGCGGGAAAAATGTCGGCTCCGGAGATGCAGCGTCTGGCCAGTCTCGCTTATGTCGGACTGACGCTCTGAGACGGAACTTGCCGGAACGGCGTTCAACGAATGGCGCCTGCGGCGAGGGACTCCGGCGTAAAAATGGACGTCGAATGCGGGGCCGTGACCCTGTACGACGATGGCTGGTTATTGAACGCGAAAGCATAGGCGTATCCGCCCAGGTCGAGGTCGTATACGAACTGGCTACCCAGAATGACGGCGGGAATCTCAGGCATCAGGTACATCGTGGCCTGGCCGAATTTCCAGAGTTTGCCGTCGTCGTTCCAGGAGTCGCTGTACACCGCCATCCACGTATCTTCATCGAGATACAGTCGGCGCTTGGGCACAATATCGTGCGCGCCCGCGCGCAGCGCGCCTTCGACGACCCATACCCGGTGCAATTCATAGCGCAGATCGTCGGGATTGGCGTATTTCGCTCCCAAAATCTCCGCGGTCGGTCGTTGGTACAAGCGGTTGTTGTTGTAGGGAACAAACATCTCCTTCTTGCCGAGCAGCTTGAAGTCATAGTGGTCGAGGCCGCCGAAAAACATGTAGTATTCGTCGAGGCTCTCGAATCCCGCCGCATCGGGATCCGGGGCGTCGTAGGAGAGCGAGGGACTTCGACGTACGCGGTGCTCGCCCGGAAGGATACGCCAGGCAGCAAAACTGAACCTGGACGTGTTGATGGGTTGCCAGTCGAGATAGCCTTCGCCGACATGCCCGGGCGGCCCGTCTTCGATATGGAGTGTCTTGAAGTAGTAGCCGCCGAGCGAATCCGGCGTGGCGTTCGGGGCATAGTACGGAAAATCGGCTACTTCCCGATACGCACTTGCGAGTTCGATCCCGCCATTGGCGGACACGACATAGGTGTTGAGATGGACCTCGCGCGCCGGTCCCCAGAACGCGAGGAGGTGATTCCACATCGCCTCGAACCCGTCATGTGGAATGGGGAACGGTATGCCGCCCACAGCGCCCGACACGCCATAGGCGATGCCCTCGGGAGCGGCGTGCGCTCGCGTCGCATTTTGCAAAATGTTCACGTACACCCGCTCCGGCGCCGCAGCCGTGCGATGCGATGCATAGATTTCCATTCGATAGCCAGGGTACTTCCGGAAAAGGGCCTTCGCACCTTCGGGCAGGCGGTCGGAGTAGGCTTCGAAATTCGAAGCGGTGATGGAAAAAAGAGGTTTTTCGTCCGCGAACGGATCGGGTCTCGGCGTCCCCTCCTTGTACTCGGCAGACGATGTTCTAAGGCCACCCGTCCACGCCGGAATCGATCCGTCCCGGTTTCCTCCGCGTTCTGCGCCGACCGGAGTCAGTGTCGATTTCAGCAATTCCGCTTCCTGCGCCGTCACAGCGGCCCGAAGTGGGGTGCCGAAAATTCCTGCTGCCACGAAAACAGCAAACGCAAGACAGGCGAGGGGCCGCATTCGCAATCCTTGCTGGAACTTTGGAGAAGCGCATAAGCCTTGTAACCTGCGTATCATAGCGCATGTCACCGGCGGGCGCGCAATTCGGGGGACGATGGTGGGGTCGAGGCAAGACCGTCTGCGGATAGACGTCCGAGCGCGCCGCTTCGGGCGGCACGCGCTTTGGGCGGCGGCGCTTGCTTGCGTGCTTGTTCCCGACACAAGGCTCCGCGCGGCCGATCTTTTCGACAGCGACGGTTGGGACCTACGCTGGGACAACACGATCCGTTACACCACCGCGATCCGTCTGTTCGGCCAGGACGCAGCCCTTGTCGCCAATCCGAACGCGGACGATGGCGACCGGAATTTCGCAGCTGGTCTGATCTCGGATCGATTCGATCTTCTCTCCGAAATCGATCTGACAGACGGCAGTTTCGGTGTCGATGTCAGCGCGGACGGCTGGTACGATACTGTCTATCATCAGACGAACCACAACAACTCACCCGCGACGTTTAATCCATACTCAGTACCGCACAACGAATTCACGCCGGCGGTTCAGGCTCTTGAGGGCGAGGACGCCGACCTTCTCAACGCTTTTGCCTATGACAGCTTCGATGTCGGCGATGTTCCTGTGTCGATCCGTGTGGGCAGACACTCGCTGTTATGGGGAGAAAGTCTGTTCTTTGCGAATAACGGTATTGCGGCCGGGCAAGCTCCCATCGATGCCATCAAGTCGGCCAGCGAGCCCGACGCCGAGGCCAAAGAAGTCTACTTGCCCGTTGCCCAGGCGTCGGCCACCGTTCAACCCACCCCGAACCTAGCCTTCGGAGCCTATTACCAGTTCGAATGGCGTCAAACCCGGGTGCCCGGCTCGGGCAGCTACTTCAGCGACGCAGATTTTCTCGGCGCCGGCGGCGAGCGGATCATCGTTTCTCCGGGGCAATATCTGTATCGCAAACCCGATGAGACGCCGGACACCTCGGGTCAATATGGTGTGGACGTCACCGCGACAGTCGAGAATTTCGATTTGGGCCTTTACGCAATTCGTTTCGACGCAAAGGAACCCGAACTCTTCATTTTCCCTCACATCGACAGCGTTCCCTTCCCGGGGCTGGCGGGCACTTACCGGTTTGTGTTTCCAACAGGCATCGACGCCTATGGTGCCAGCTTCAGTACCTACGTCGGTCAGAGCACGCTCGCAGGCGAAGTGTCGGTCCGCCACGACATGCCGCTCGTAAGTGCCGCGGACGAAGCACTCGCGGGTTCCGGCGGGGGCGGGTACGGGGGATACATAAACTACGGTACGCCAGTCGTGGGCGTACATTCCTTCGCTCGCGGGGATACATTTCAGGCGCAGCTTTCCAGCGTTTCGACGTTGAGCCCTACCTCATTGTGGGATGGGGCGGATTTCAGTGCCGAGCTCGCCGCCAACGACCTGCTGGATGTGACGGAAAATGGTCAGGATATGGGACAGGGCCGCACAGGGTTTGCGACGGCGATGCGCGCCGTTTTCCAGCCGCGCTACTTCGAAGTGTTTCCTTTGCTCGACCTCTCTCTGCCCATCGGTCTCGGTTACAACCTGACCGGGCGGTCAAGCACCGACGCGTCGTTCAATCAGGGTTCCGGAGACATGGAGCTTGGCGTTTCGGCGACGTATCGCACCGTGTGGCAGAGTTCCCTCACTTTCACGCATTTCATCGGTTCCCCGGCCCGCCAGCCCTTTGCGGACCGGGATTTCGTTTCTCTCAGCCTTGAACGTACGTTCTGACAGATGTCCAATCTGTCGGGCAGGCCGTCAGGGTCAATTTTCTGCGGCAGCGGGAATGAATTATCCGGCAAATCCGTCTAGCATCTGCCTGCAGGCGACGGTCATCCCGGACGCGACGCGGCTGCGCGGCACAAAGGAGCCTCATTCATGCAAGTGCAAAAAGCTGTCCTTGGCACTGTCGCCATCTGCGCAATCATGCTCGTGTCGCCCGTTCTCGCACAGGGCGAAGATGGAACGTTCAACAAGCGCGGCAACGTTCTGATTGCCGACCAGTTCAACAATCGCGTGATCGAGATCAACAAGAAGGGAAAAATCGTCTGGTCATTTGGCCTCGGTCCGACGAATTTCAGCTCGAAATCGATTCTGGGGGTCAACGATGCCGAGCGGGTCGGTGAGGATACCCTGATGGCAGGCACCGGAATCCCGCCGGGCGTGGATCCACATTGCAACAACGGTTGTGCCGATAACCGTGTCATACTTGTGGATCCGAATGGCAAAATCATCTGGCAATACGGTCAGTTTGGAATTACGGGTTCCACTCCCAACGAGCTCAATGCTCCTGTTCAGGCGACATACACGAAGAAGAAAACTGTCTTCATTACGGATCAGGGCAATCAGCGCGTTATAGAGGTCGACAAAAAAGGCGACATCCTCTGGCAGTACGGAATGACAGGCATTGCAGGGTCGGGGTACGACCAGCTCAATAGTCCGAACTCGGCGGAGCTCCTCAAAAACGGCGTTGTCCTGATCGCCGACGAAGGCAACAACCGGGTCATCGAGGTCGATAAGCACTCAAAACAGGTGGTGGCGACATTTACCGCCCAGGGAACCCTCAATGCGCCGGCATTCGCGAGCCTGCTGCCAAACGGACAGATATTGATCCCTGACGGGGGCAACAACCGTGTCATCACGGTGGACTCAAATGACAACGTCCAGTTCCAGTACTTCACCAATCAGCAGCAGGGCAGCAACCCCAATCCTGCTCCGTCGCAGGCTGTCGAGACCAAGTCCGGCGACATCGTCATCAGTGATCAATTCAACAACCGTGTGATCGTGATCGACGCCAATCAGGATCTTCTCAAGCAGTACGGCAATCTCAATGTAATCGGATACGGCATCAGGAACACGAAGCAAGGGCTGTACGCGCCCTACGGCGCGAAGGTTATCGGCGACTATACTGGCCTCACAAATCCCAACTAACCTCCCTCCATCCCGGTCGGCCGCTTGCCCGGAATCGGCGCAAGCGGCCTTTTTGTTTGCCGCATGGGCAGTCGGTGACAGATCGTCGCGTCGGTCTTCATGAACGACGAATGGCCTTATGCCTTCGTCCGCTACCGGCTTGCGTTGAATCGGACGCCCGACTCATAGTTTGAGTGCGCAGGCGCCGGCGCTTGGATCTGCACAACGTGCGGAGCGAACATGGGCGGCCTTGAGTCTTGACAAATCCCGTACTTCGTCGCTGGGAATGGTCCGTATTCGCGAACTATCGAAGGGCCGGATCGTATGAAGATCAAATTGCACAAGGGTGATCTTCCCGACGGGCTGGATCTTGGGTCTGTCGTCGCCATCGACACAGAAACTCTGGGTCTCAACCCGCACCGCGACAGGCTGTGCCTAGCGCAACTCTCCGCCGGTGACGATGTTTGTCACGCGGTGCAGTTCGCTCCGGGCGCATACAATGCGCCAAATCTCAAACGCATGCTCGGTGATCGCGCCGTTACGAAACTCTTTCACTTCGCTCGCTTCGATGTCGCGGTGTTTCGTCGCTATCTCGGCGTCACCACCGCGCCCGTTTACTGCACCAAGATCGCGTCAAAGCTCGTTCGCACCTACACGGACAAGCATGGCCTGAAGGATATTGTGCGGGAACTTCTTGGCACCGACCTTTCCAAGGAACAGCAAAGTTCCGATTGGGGGGCGCCGGAACTCTCGGAAAGGCAGCTCGCTTACGCCGCCAACGATGTCGCCTATCTGCATCGACTGAAGGGCGTTCTTGACACGATGCTCGCTCGGGAAGGTCGGACGGGCTTTGCCAAGGCCTGCTTCGAGTTTCTTCCCATACGCGCCGAGCTCGATCTGGCCGGTTGGTCGGATGTGGACATTCTCGCCCATTAGCTCAATGTTGTCAGCCAGTTAACGCTTCTTTGCCACGCCGCTTGAACGCAAGGTCGACACCTCCCATAATCCGCATTGGCACGATTTTCGCTTATGGCCGCCGGGTTTCGCGGCAAAGCATCTTCAATGGCCGCTTCACTCGGGGGTGAGGCAGTCCTTCTATGGGCAGTTCCCCATGCGCGACACCAGTCCCGCCACCGGAGCGATCGCGCATGAGGTGCGTCCGCTGCAGAGTGACGACCTGACGGCGGCGCGGCGGGTTATCAGCTATGCGAGCGATGCCATACGCGCACTCGGCGACGGGCTGGGCGGGGACTTTTCCCGCGCTGTCGATCTCATCCTTGCCGCGAAGGGCCGCGTGATCGTCAGCGGCATGGGCAAATCGGGTCACGTAGCGCGAAAAATCGCTGCCACGCTTACCTCTACCGGCACACCATCGCATTTTGTTCACCCTGCGGAAGCAAGCCACGGCGATTTGGGCGCCATTACGCGCGCGGACGCCCTGTTGATGCTCTCGAACTCCGGTGAGACGCGGGAACTCTCCGATCTCATCACATTTGCGAACAGGTTTCGGATTCCCATTGTCGGTATCGCCAGTCGAAGCGATTCGGCCCTGCTGAAATCGTCGGATGTCGCTCTTGTGCTGCCCATCGCGCGCGAAGCCTGTCCCATGGGTTTGGCCCCGACCACGTCAACAACGCTCATGCTGGTGCTGGGCGACGCGCTCGCAGTCGCGTTGATGGAGCGCCGCGGCTTTACGCCGGACCAGTACCGGGAGTTTCACCCGGGCGGGTCGCTCGGAAAATCGCTCATCCGTGTCTGCGATATCATGCATGGCGGAGCGGAAATGCCGCTTGTGTCGGAAGCCGCCGGCATGCCCGAAGTTCTCGCCATCATGTCTGAAAAGAGCTTCGGATGCGTAGGCGTCGTCGACGGGGGAGGAAGTCTCGTCGGCATTTTCACGCATGGCGATCTGTCCCGGCGCGTCGATCGCGGTCTGCTCGATCGCGAGGTTGCGGACGTCATGACACGGGACCCGAAAATTGTTACGCCGTCGCAGCTCGCCGCGCAGGCCCTGGCAATCATGAACGACAAAAAGATCACGGTACTGTTCGTTGTCGACGGAGATGATTCGCTGAAGAGGCCAGTGGGAATCCTGCACATGCACGATTGCTTGCGCGCGGGGTTGCAGTGAGTTTGCCGCACAGCGACGCACCGCACGCTATTGCCGAGCCGTTATCAGCGGCCGGGCTCGCGCGGTCCCGTCGCGATTGGTCGTCAAGAGCGCGCGCCGATTTGCGCCAGACCGAGCGGTACACGCATTTCGTGGTGATCGCCAAGCGCGGCTTGCTGATCGCCGCCGCGGTGCTGGTGACCGCGGTTCTCGCTTATTCTTTGCAGCCGCGCCAGAACGGTAATCAGATCGCGTTCTCGTTCAAGAATATTCAGGTTCTGGGTAACGACCTGGCGATGACGAGTCCGCGGCTGACCGGGGTGGACGAGAAGGGCGATCCCTACATCGTGACCGCCGAAAAAGCGATTCAGGACCGTCTCAATGCCAAGCGTGCAAGGCTGATGAATGTCCAGGGCGATGTTACGCTGAAGGACGGCACATGGGTCAGCGGAACCGCGCCATCGGGAAATCTCGACGCGGCAAAAAAGTTGCTGACGCTGAAGGGTGCGATATCGGTTTTCTCGGACAATGGCTACGAAGCTCACACGACAGCGGCGAATATCAACATGGATACAGGAATGATCACGGGCAACAGGACTGTCGCCGGACAAGGTCCGCTCGGCACTTTTCGCGCCGACAGTTTCGAAATCGATCGCAAGAAAAATCTGATCTATCTCTACAGAAACGTGCAAATGACGATTTACGCGCATGCCAGGAGGAGCCGGTGAATCTCGGCGCATTTCGCCGGTTGGTGCCTGTGTGCATCGCGCTGGTTGTGACGCCCGCTGTGGCACAGGTTGCGGCCCCGCAGGACTCGACCGCTGCCAAACACGACCCGTCCGCGCCCTCGCAGGGCGGCGTCAATCTCGGCAAACACGACACGAATGCGCCGATCAATGTCACGTCGGACAACTTTGTCGGCGACCTTACGACAAAGGTGGGCACATATGTCGGCAATGTCGTGGTTATTCAGGCGGACTACAGGCTGAAGGCGGACAAGGTCAGGGTCGAGACGGTGAAGGGAGATTTGAGCAAGCTGTTCGCATACGGAAATGTGGTGTTCGTCTCCTCGACCGGCACGGCGACCGGCGACGATGGCGTATACGACCTGGCGCCCCCGCGCACGCTTACGTTGACCGGCAAAGTCGTGCTCACCAAGGAAAAGAATGTCATGAAGGGAACGATCATGGTCGTCAATCTGGACACCGGCGAGTCGCATCTGACGGCGCACGGCATGCCAGGCGACCGCGTTCAATCCCTGTTCCTGCCGAAGCCTCACCCCGCCTCGACAAAACCCTCTCAATCGCCGCCAAAATAGCCTTCACGCTTCCTTAAAGACCGATAGGCACAGTTCTTGCCATGAGCGAACAACAGGACAGTCCGCCCGCCGCCAGAGCGGAAAACGACCGGCCCCTGCCGCGCGTGGTCGCGGGCAGCCAGGGCCTTGTCGTGACGCGCATCGGCAAGAGCTTTCGCAAACGGCCGGTTGTCCGCGCCGTAAGCCTCTCGCTCAAGCGGGGCGAAGTCGTGGGCCTTCTGGGCCCCAACGGGGCCGGCAAAACCACGTGCTTCTACATGATCACCGGCCTCATACCTGCCGATTACGGACGGATCGAACTGGACGGCTACGATGTGACGCGCCTTCCCATGTATCGGCGGGCGCGGTTGGGCATCGGTTATCTGCCGCAGGAAGCTTCCATTTTTCGTGGCATGACCACGGAACAGAACATTCGCGCCACGGCGGAGATGGTGGAATCCGATGTCGGGCGTCTCGAAGCCATGGTCGAAGACCTTATGGCGGAATTCGGCATTACCCATGTACGCGATACGCCGGCAATTGCGCTTTCGGGCGGCGAGCGCCGGCGCGTCGAGATTGCGCGCGCCCTTGCGACGCATCCTTCCTACATTCTTCTGGACGAACCCCTCGCGGGTATCGATCCCATCGCCGTCGGCGAGATTCGCGATCTTGTGAGGCATTTGAAGGATCGCGGCATCGGCGTTCTGATCACCGATCACAACGTACGCGACGCACTGGAGATCATCGATCGCGCCTACATCATCCATGAAGGCCAGGTGCTGAAAGAAGGTGTCCCCGGTGAAATCGTGGGCGATCGCGACGTTCGCCGCGTATATCTCGGCGAACGCTTCTCGCTTTGAGAGAGCGTGAATAGTCATGGCCCTCACCCAACGACTCGAGATACGCCAGGGCCAGGCGCTTGTCATGACCCCGCAACTGCAGCAGGCGATCAAGCTGCTGCAGCTGTCGAACCTCGAGCTAGTCGGCTACGTCGAGCAGGAACTCGAACGCAATCCGCTTCTGGAGCGCGATGAAAGCGAGTCCCAGCCGGCGGACGAGCGGGAGTCTGCAGGCGCCGAAACGCAACCTCTCGAGACGCTCGAAAAAACTCTGGCGCGCGAAGATTTCACAAAAGCCGAAGACATCGACGCGGAGCGTTGCGATGTCTATGCGGAGGAATCAAATCCCTTTTCTTCCGCCGCGACCGATTGGACAAGGGCGCGTTCCGGGTCCGGCACGGAACTGGACGAGAACGCGCTTGAGCGGACACTGGCGGAGAGCACGACACTCAAGGATCATCTGCTGGAACAGCTCAAGATCGCCAGCCTCGATGCGCAGCAGCGACTGATTGCGGTGTCACTCATAGATGCCATCGACGAAGCAGGGTATCTGCGCGCCGAACCGGGTGAGATCGCAATCCGCCTGGGCACGTCAAACGAATCCATCGAAGACGTTCTTGCGGTCGTGCAGGGATTCGAGCCGACAGGCGTCGGCGCGCGCGATCTCGCCGAGTGTCTGTCTCTCCAGCTTCGGGAGAAGGGACGTTTCGATCCCGCGATGCAGGCGCTGGTCGCGAATCTCGAGCTTGTGGCGCGGCGCGATATTGCGGGTTTGCGCGTTTGCTGCGGCGTCGATGGCGAGGATATCGCGGACATGATCGCCGAGATTCGCGCGCTCACGCCGAAGCCCGGTCTCGCATTCGGGTCCGAGCCCGTGCAATCGGTCGTCCCGGACGTCTTTGTCCGCGAGGGATCGGACGGCGCATGGCATGTCGAATTGAATTCCGACACGTTGCCCAGGCTGCTTGTGAATTCCCGTTATTACGCAAAAATCGTGGGCTCGGCCCGCGAGAAGGACGCAAAGAACTATCTTGTCGAGTGTCTCAACAATGCGAATTGGCTGGTCAAAAGCCTCGATCAACGCGCGCGGACCATCCTGAAGGTCGCGAGCGAGATCGTGCGCCAGCAGGACAGCTTTCTCACTTATGGCGTGCGGCACCTGCGGCCGTTGAATCTGCGCACCATCGCCGATGCCATCGGCATGCATGAATCGACGGTGAGCCGGGTGACGTCCAACAAATATGTCGCCACGCCTCGCGGCGTGTTCGAGCTCAAGTATTTTTTCACTGCGTCGATTCAGGCCGTCAATGGTGGAGAGAACCACTCCGCCGAAGCGGTCCGCGACCGCATTCGCGAAATGATCGAGCGTGAAGGTATCCGCGACGTTCTCTCGGACGACCGAATCGTATCATTGTTAACGGCCGACGGAGTCAATATTGCCCGACGGACTGTCGCGAAGTATCGAGAGGCCATGCGCATTCCCTCGTCGGTGGAGCGGCGCAGACAAAAGCAGACGGAACCTTCTGCCGGGGCGAGTGTATGATTTCCGTGATTGACAGGTCGGAGACCGCGACATATGGTCCGCCGCCTTTTTCGAACTGGTATGCAGGAAGAGCGGCGTCAGACCGCACAATTGTTAGTTGATGGCGCGTGTGTGGGGGCCATGAAAGTTCGGGTATCGGGCAAACAAATTGAAATCGGCGAGGCGCTGCCCGAGCAGGTCCGTTCTCGAATCGAAAGCGCGATCGGCAAATATATTCTCGGAGGTGGAGAGGCTCACGTCGTATTCGCGCACGAAGGCACAGGCTTTCGGTGCGACTGCGCTGCACATCTGGATTCAG
>Ga0302325_10025806_pt1 | contig 12209 bp, 10 predicted proteins | sample Palsa_T0_2_FD_201948 | JGI IMG/M metagenome (GOLD analysis project Ga0302325, IMG submission 201948) | Peat permafrost microbial communities from Stordalen Mire near Abisko, Sweden - Palsa_T0_2 | ecosystem: Environmental > Terrestrial > Soil > Palsa > Peat permafrost | place: Sweden: Abisko...
AATATGGTCGACCAGCCACTCAATGGCCTTGCCTTTCCTGACATCCGAGCGTACCGCGGCCATCTGTTCTGTGCTCTCAAGTTGCTCGCGGACCTGGTCGGGCGTGCTCTCGAAGCGGTCGGCCAGACGCCCGATCTCGGCGTCCACGTCGGCGTCGGTCACCTCGATGTCCTCGAGGTCGGCCACGGCCCGCAATGCCAGGTCGGCCTTGACCGCCTGGGTCGCCTGGACCCGCAGTTCGTCGATCAACTGCTGCTGGGTGCGACCGGTGGCGCTCAGGTACTGGCCAATGTTGAGCCCCTGCTGGCGCAGCGCGTTCTCCAACTCATGGGCCCGGTGGGTGATCTCCTCGTTGACCAGCGCCTCAGGCGGGTCTTCCTGCACCAGGTCGGCCACCGCCTCGATGGCCTGGGAACGCAGGGCGGCCTGGGCCTGGGCCCGCTTGGTCACCGTGAGCCGCTTCTCGATGTCGGCCTCTAGCTCGGCCACGGTGTCGAACTCCGACGCCTCGCTGGCCCAATCGTCGGTCACCTCGGGCAGGATCATCTCCTTGACGTCCTTGACCGTGACCTCGTAGTTGAGCGCCCGGTCGGACGGCGCCTGCGTAGCGGCAGCCTCCGCGGCCTCGGTTTCGTCGGTCTCGTCTGTCGCGGCGGCGTCGCCCGCGTCGTTGGGATTGGCCGGCGCCGTCGGACGAGGCGCCAGGTCCACGATGAACTGGATGGCGTCGCCCGCTACCGCCCCCTGCAGGTGCTCGTCCAGCTGCGTTCCATAGGAGCCGGAGCCCACCTCATAGAGAAGGTCTTCGTTGCTCGTGCCCCGGTTGGGATCGGTCTCGCCCGGCCGGTTGACCTTGAGATCGATGGTCACGTGATCGCCGTCCTGCACCGGGCGGTCGATCGGGACCAGCTCGCCGAAATTGTTGCGCAGCCGGTCTATCTGGGCCTGGACCTCGTCGGGGGTCAGGATGGGTGAGGGAATGGTGACCCGCAGCCCGCCGTAGCCCGCCAACTGCACCTGCGGGCGGACCTCGATGATGGCGTCGAAGGACACTGGGCCGTCGTGCTCGCCCCCGGTGATGTCGATCTGGGGCGGGGCGATGGCGTCGACGTCGTGCTCGCGCAGCGCCTCGCTGTAGTAGTCGGGCAACGAACCCCGGATGGCCTCGGCCCGAGCGGTCTCCTTGCCCAAGCGGGCTTCCAGGATGCGTCGGGGTACCTTGCCAGGCCGGAAACCGGGGATCCGGACCTCCCGGGCCATCTTGCGATAGGTGGCGTCGAGTGCCTTCTCGAACTCCTGCTCGTCGATCGTGACCGAGAGCTTGACCTTGTTTCCCTCGAGTGACTCGACGATGGTTTCCATACGGGTGACGCAGTCTACCGACATGGCAGGAGATCCGGGCGAAGGCCCCTCGGGCCCTCTTGGGCCTGGCCGGTACCATTGGCCGACGTCCACGGGGAGTAGCGCAGCGGAAGCGCACCTGCTTTGGGTGCAGGAGGCCGGGGGTTCAAATCCCCCCTCCCCGACCGCAAGTAACCTGGCACCCGCCGCGGGTGTAGCTCAATGGTCAGAGTCCCAGCCTTCCAAGCTGGTCATGCGGGTTCGATTCCCGTCACCCGCTCTCGCTGTGACTCATGTGACTGGTGGGGTCTATTGTGTTGAACACAATCACCTGAGCAAGACGGGGCCATGGTGCGAGAGCAGCGGCTGGTGTTCGGCGAGGTGGCCGACCTGTACAACCAAGCCCGCCCCTCCTACCCGCCCGAGCTGATCGAGTATCTGTCGGAGTTGGCGACATTGGGCCCGGGCCCGGCACCAGGACGGGTCCTTGATGTCGGCTGCGGCACGGGCAAGGCCACGGTCCTTATTGCCGCCCCGGGGCTGACCGGGATCGGCCTGGAACCGGACCCCGACATGGCGGCGGTGGCCCGCCACAACTTGGCCCCTTTTCCCACCTGGTCGGTGACGCAGGGGGAGTTCGAGGACTTCGACCCGAGCTCGGACGGCCGGTTCGACCTGATCACGAGCGCCCAGGCGTGGCACTGGCTCGACCCGGCCCGGCGCTTCGGCCAGGCGGCGCGGCTGCTGCGCCCGGGCGGCTGGCTGGCGTTGTTCTGGAATCGCACAGCGGCCGACGACTCGTCGGTGCGCCGCGACATCGACGGGGTGTACGCCGAGTTGTTCCCCACCCTGTCACCCCATGGGTGGCTGACGGTGGGGCAACCTCCGGTCGGCACGCCGCCCCCGGGCACTGCGCTGGGCAACCCCAACTGGCGCATCTTCCCCTGGGTGCAGCGCTACACCACCGCCACCTGGACCGACTTGGTGCAGACCCATTCCGACCATCGCCTGTTGGCACCCGAGCAGCGGCAGGTTCTGTTGGGCCGGCTGACCGAGGTCATCGAGGGCCACGGCGGGGCGTTCGACCACCCCTACGACTGCTGGCTGTGGACCGCCCGCCGCCTCTGAGAAAACCGAGAGAAAGGCTCTAGGCGGACCGGCGGTCGACCGCCCCGGCCATCCGGTACACCGCGGTCATGACGGCGTCGAAGGCCCGGTCGGGCAGTACCCGTCGCGCCGCCAGGATCGGCTTCGCCCCCGCCCCCACGGCGTAGCGGGTCTTCGGCCGCCGGGCCGTGACCGCCTTGGCCACCGCCCGCGCCACCACGTCAGGCGACGACGCCACCTTCACCTTTCCTTCTGACGCCCGCAGCACGGCGGCCGACCGCGCCGCCTGTCGCGCATAGGGTCCACTCCCTGACACGCTGACCAGGCTGTCGGCCGCAATGGTGGCCCACTCGGTGTGGATGGCGCCCGGCTCGATGATCACCACGTGGATGCCGAACGGCGCCAACTCCAGGCGCAATGAATCGCTCAGCCCCTCCACTGCGAACTTGGTGGCGTGGTACCAGGCGCCCAGCGGCTCGTACATCTTCCCGCCGATGGACGAGATGTTGACGATGTACCCGCTCCCCTGCGCCCGCATGTGGGGCACGACCAGTTGGGTCAGCCGGGCCAGGCCGAACAGGTTGACGTCGACCTGGCGGCGCGCCTCGTCCATGGGCACCTCCTCCAGGGCGCCGTAGGAGCCGTAGCCGGCGTTGTTGACCAGCACATCGATGCGCCCCCTCTCGGCCACGATCCGCTCGACCAGGGCGACCATGGAGGCGTCGTCGGTCACGTCGGCCTTCACCGTGATGATCCCGGCGTCGGCCAACGACGCCATGCGCTCCACCCGCCGCGCCGTCGCGTACACCACGTAGCCCATAGCCTGGAGACGACGAGCGATCGACTCGCCGATGCCCGACGAGGCTCCCGTCACCAGGGCAACGGTGGTCATGGCGCCTCCTCGGGCAGTCAGGCTGTCATGCAGTCAGGACTGCAACCCTACGGCTAGTACCGGCGGGTGTTGTTGCTGACCGCGGTCACGATGCCCAGCACATAGGTGGCGCTCAGGCCCAGGCTGGCCCCGACCATGTCGAGCACGGAGCGCTCGCCGTCGGACATCGAACCGTCGGCCACCGCGATCTGCGCCAAGCGGGTGATGAACATCTCCTTCCCCTGGGCGTTCAGCCCCGGGGACAACCGCCCCAGCTGAGCCGGCAACTCCCCGCCGTTCATGCTGGACAGGTCGGCGCTCAGACTGGCGTCGTTGTACCCCGCCGCGCCGGTCGATGCGATGGCGTCGACCCCGGCCTTGCGCGCCGCCGGGTCCCACGAGCTCCCGGCGTTGAGGATGGCCACGACGGCGCTGCGCATCGAGTCGCGGATGGTGTCGGTCAACACGGCCGAAGTCGGCGTCTGGAGCACCTCAGGCCGGAAGCTGGTCCCGCACGTCTGGCACTTGACCTGCTCGCCCTTGGACCCGCCGGTCGGGAAGATGGGAATGAAAAAGAACGTGAACCACCGGCGAAATCGCTGCAGCACGTAATGCCGGTCGGCGCCGCACTTGGGGCAGAAAAACTCGCCCTCGGAAACCTTGGAGGCGCGCATCCTGAAACCCCAGATGAAGATCATGGAGGAGTTGTCGGCAGAAGACGCTCATTCCTTTAGTCGGATTCCTTTAGTCGGAGTGGCCCAGTTCCGCGCCCCGTGGTTGGTACCCTCGCCCTCGTGCGGAAGGTCGTTGTCGCCCTGGTCGGGCTGACCCTGGTAGTGAGCGGGTGCGCCGGCGCGAGCCATCGCAGCGCCGCCCCGGCGCCCACCACCACCGTCTCGACGGTGGCGCCCACCACCTCGACCACCGATCCTGCCGAACCCGCCGGTGACTCCCTGGTGGCGTCGCCCACCGTCAGCCCACTCTCCTACTCCGCCACGCCCGGTGGCCCGGCCGCAGGCACGCTGCCCAGCGTGACCTGGGGTAACCCGGTTGTGCGGCCGGTCGTCAGCCAATCGGGGGGTTGGGTCCAGCTCGGGCTCGACACCCGGCCCAACGGCTCCACCGGCTGGGTGCCCCAGGCCAGCGTGCAGCTCGCCCTGTCCGCGTACCGGGTCGTGATCTCGATCAGCAAGCGCAGCCTCACCCTGTTCCAGAACGGGCAGCAGATCTACACCTCGCCCGTCGGGGTGGGAGCGCCTCAGTGGCCGACCCCGCTCGGGACCACGTTCATCGACGCCGACGTGGCCACGCCCAAGTTCCAGGAGTACATCTACGGGCCCACCGTGTTCGTCCTCGGGACCCACTCCAACGTGTTCACCGATTTCGACGGGGGCGACGGAACGGTGGCCATCCACGGCTACCCATCCGACCCGGGATCGACCGACGGCGTGGCCGTATCCCACGGGTGCGTGCGGGCCAATCCCACCACGATCAACGCTCTCAAGTCGGTACCGCTGGGCTCGCCGGTCGACATCGTCGCCTGACGCGCCGACTGCTCGCTCGTACAGGATCCAGTCACGGCGTGTTCACGCCGCGCTGACAACTCCGACCCAGCCCGGAAATGCCCGTCGGTCATCCTGTACGTGGGTCCCCCTCATCCCCGTGGGGTACGCCCGCCGGCGTCATCGGTGATTGCCGGGCGACCAAGCAGACCGATTTGCGCCACCGGGCTGCTCGAAAAACCTGACGAGGTCCCCGTTCTCCTCCTGTCCGGGGACCTCGTCGCGTCACAGCATCGATGGAAAATTGGGGCCGTCCTTGGTCTGGCCGTGGGCGGAGGGTTGCACTCGCTCGGTGGCTCGTTCAAAGGATCCTTTATGTACTCAGAGGTGAACTTTGGATCCTTTGTACGACGAGGGCGCGGGTGGCGGCCGACGGCTGGGTCCTGCCGCACAGGCTCAGGGCATTGCGATAGGGGACGTCCCCCATTTCGGTACTGGGGGGTTTCGGGGGAGGGTCGACGGCCGTTTACTCGATTCAGCGATCCCCGCTCACCAAGGAGCCACCCATGATGACCAGCCCGTTCTCCCCTCCTTCCAATCCTCGCCCGCGAGCGGCGGCTCCAGTGGCGCCCGACACGCTGGCTGCATGGCTCGACCAGCAGGCGCGGGATCTGACCCACCCGGAGCTGGTGGCGGACGGGCTGCGCCGGGCCGGTTGGTTCCCCAACCACGCCGCCATGGAAGCGGGGCGCTACCGGACCCGGTTCAACGAGCACCCGCTCGGCTACGGCGCCCTCTTCGTGTCGACCGGGGTGGCGGCGCTGGCGCTGGGCACAGTGGGCCACGTGCTCGCCTCGGGCCTCAACGGGGGTATCAGCCGCAACAGCCTGGGCTTGTGGCTCACCATCTTCTTGGTGTCGCTTCCGTTCGCCGCCTGGGCGCAGGTGTGGGCCAATCGGGTCGACCGGGAGGACCCGGTGGCGGTGTGGTCCCTGCCCCGCCGCTCCCTCGCCACCGCCCTGGTCGTGGGATGCGCCATCGTGGGCATTGCCCGGTTGATCTGGTACGGCGCCCAACTCATCGGGACCCTGGTGGGAGCCACGTGGGCATCGGGCGACTCGATCGCCGGGGGTCTGGTCAATGTGGCCATCACCATCTGCATCGCCGCCCCCCTCGGGCTGTGGAGCTGGAACTTCCTCCACCGCTTTGACCACGAGGACCCGACCCGTCCGGCCAACCAGCAGCGTCGCCCGGCGTAAAGCCACCCCCAGACCGAGCGGGGGGAGCGGCGATGCGGCATGGTGGAAGCGTGGAACGCGGGGTGTTGATCGGACTGGCCGGTCTCCGGTGGGCCGCCTGGATCGGACTGGCCGCGGTCGCCCTGGTCAACCTGCACCGCGACCAGCATCCCGTGGTCGTGCTCCTGGCGGTGTCGGCCACCGCCGCGGTGACGGCGGTCGACCAGGTCGTGCTCATCGGCCCCCGCTGGCGGTCGGCCCTCGGGCCGGGCCTGGTCGCCACCGAGGTGGCGGTAGCGGTGGCGGTGGTGGCGGCCGACGGTTGGGTCCATCAGGCGGCGGCCACGGGGCAGACGGTGGCCGGAATCTGGCCGCTGTGCGCCATCTTGGGGGCCGCCGTGGCGGGCGGGGTGGTGTGGGGGATCGGTGTCGGGCTGTTGCTCAGCGCGGCGCGCTTCGTCGCCGTGTTCGTGGCCGCGGGCACCAACGCCGTGATCGGCCGGGACCTGTTGGGCGCGTTCACCACCGGCGCCTCGTGGATCGTGTTCGGCGCGGTGTGCGGCACCATCATCCACCTGTTGCGCAAGGCTCAACACCAGCTGGCCGAGGCCGATGCCCGGGACCACATCGCCCGGGACCTGCACGACGGGGTGCTACAAACCCTGGCCCTGATCGAGCGACGCTCCGATTCCCCCGACATCGCCCAGTTGGCCCGGGAACAAGAACGCGACCTCCGCTCCTACCTGTTCGGCGACCGCTCGCAGGCGGGCAACCTCCGCACCCAGCTGGGGCAGGCGGCGTCGCGAGCCGAGCGGGCGTGGCCCACTACGGCGGTCACGGTCACCATCACCGACGACGTCCCGCCGCTGCGGGCCCAGCAGGTGGAGGCGGTGGTGGGGGCGACCACCGAGGCGCTGACCAACGCGGCCAAGCACGGGCACGCCGCCCAGGTTGTGGTGTTTGCCGACGTGGACGAGACATCGGGGGGGTTGTTCCTCACCGTGAAGGACAATGGCGGCGGGTTCGACCCGGCGACGGTGACTGAAGGAGTGGGCATGGCACGAAGCATTCGTGGTCGGGTCGAGGACCTGGGCGGTCGGGTCGAGTTCGCATCGGCCGGGGGCGACGGCGCCGAGGTCCGCATCTCGTTGCCCGTCACCACCAGACGCTGGGCCAACCGTGGCTGACCCGGGCGCCGGGCCCGCCGGCACGGCGGCTCACCCGGCGGACGCGCCCGTCTACACCGTGGTGATCGCGGACGACCACCCGACGGTGCGCTCGGGCATTCGGGCCGATCTGACCCCGCCGCTGCTCGTGGTGGGTGAAGCGGGCGACGCCACCGCCGCCCTGGCGTTGATCGATTCCTTGACGCCTGACCTGGTGGTGTGCGACCTCAACATGCCCGACGGGGGCGGCCTACGGGTAGTGCGCGAGACCACGGCCCGCCACGGCGACGCGGTGAAGGTGGTGGTGTTCACCGTCTCGGAGCACGAGCAGGACCTGCTCGACGCCGTGGCCAGCGGCGCCTACGGCTACCTGACCAAGTCCACCCCCGGCCCCGAGTTGCACCGCCAACTGCTGCGGGCCGTCCAGGGGGACCCGCCGTTCGCCCCCCAGCTGGCCACGCTGCTGCTGGGCGAGTTCCGCCGGGTCGCTCGCCAGGCCACGGGCACCAACCCGCTGTCGGACCGCGAACGCGAGGTCCTCAACCTGGTGGCCCGGGGGTACACGTACAAGCAAGTGGGCAAGGAACTGTTCATCGCCGAGAAGACGGTGGAGAACCACGTCCGCAACATCCTGGGAAAGCTCCACCTGACCCGGCGGGCCGAGCTGATCCGCTGGGCCGCCGACCACGACATCCGCTGACGCGCCGCTGACGCGCCGTTGACCAGCCGAACCCTGGGGCCTCCCCCACGCAACTTTGGGGGCCAGCCCCAATAGCCCCCGGCGGTGAATGAGCGCACCGTATTGGCATGCTCACGTTCCAAGAAAACGCCAAGCCAGCGGCAAAAACCACGCCACGGGACCGCTACGTCGACTTCCTGCGGGCCCTCAGCCTGCTGGTGGTCGTGGGGTGGCACTGGATCTTCAGCATCGTCACCTGGCACCCGGGGCCGGGGACCACCAGCCCGATCGGAACCACGCCCGGGCTATGGGCCGGCACCTGGGTGCTGCAGGTCATGCCCGTGTTCTTCTTCGTGGGCGGCTTCGCCCACCTGGTGACCTGGGAGTCGGTGGAGAGGGCGGGCGGCGGGTACCGCCAGTTCGTGGCCCGCCGGCTGAAGCGGCTGCTGCGCCCCACCGTCATCTGCCTGACCGTGGTCGGGAGCATCTGGTCCGTGCTGACGTTCGGCCCGATCTCGGTCCCCCATCTGAACGCCACTGCGATGCTCATCCTGAGCCCGTTGTGGTTCATCACCATCTACGTCGGCCTGGTGCTGCTGGCCCCGCTGTTCATCCGCCTGCACCGCTCGGCCGGCATCTGGGGCCCCATCGTCCTGGCCGGCGCCGCCGTTGCGGTCGACATCTTGCGATTCCACGACCGGGTGCCCGACGTGGCCTGGCTCAACATGGTGCTGGTGTGGGGCTTCGCCCATCAGCTGGGCTTTTTCTGGACCCGCCTGACCGCGGCCTCCCGGCGGTTGGCCTGGACGATGGTGCTGGGCGGACTGGGCAGCCTGGTTGCCCTGACCAACATCGGCTCGTACCCCCGGTCGATGGTCGGCGTGCCAGGCGAGGCATTTTCCAACATGGGTCCACCCACCGTGTGCATCCTGGCCCTGACCGTTTTGCAGATCGGTGTGGTCCTGTTGCTGCGGGCCCGCATCACGGCATGGTTGCAGCGCCCGCGGCCGGCCCGGTTCACCGCTTGGGCCAGCACCAACTCGATGACGGTGTACCTGTGGCATTTCCCCGCCTTCGCCGCTTCCTACGGGCTGGTCGTCCTGGTCGGCCTCTCGGTTCCCCAGACGGCGTCGGCCGGGTGGTGGATCCAGCGCCCCCTTTGGGTCATCCTGCCTGGGGCCCTGACCGTCGTGTTGCTCCGCACCTTCCGACGTTTCGATCACCGATAGGACAAGTGCAAAACATTTCCTGGCCGTGGTGCGTCAATTCCGGCAAGAGACCACCAACGAAATCGGAGATCGTCCATGACACCTTTCAGGAGATTGCTCGTTGCCGCCGCCGCCGCGGCACTCACGACCGGCGTGGCGGCCATGGTGGCGGGGCCGGCCCTGGCCCAGCCGGCCCAGCAGCCGATCGGACCGAAGCAGTATTTCGCGGGCCAGGTCAACGGGAACATCGGCCAGTCGGTGCTCAGCGTGCGGGGATGCGCTCCCGCCACCACCGCTGCCGCGGCGCCGGGCAAAGGCAATCCGCTGCCCGGCCAGACCGTCTCGGTGCGGGAGTTCGTGGTTCCGCCGCCGTCGGTTGGGCCCACGTTCCTCGGTTACACGGGCCGGGCCCACAAGGTGAGCGTCGATCTCGTGGTGGAAATGGTGGAACCGCCTCTCGCCTACCAGGTCCACCTGGCCAACCTGACGGCGTACGGCCAAACGGCGGCCATCCCGACAACGCTCAGCATCCCGTGCAATGCCGTCGTCACCGCCGTCTTCAACCCCCTCAACGGAGGTGCCAAAGAGCGGGTCTCGGACGTCAACGTCACGGTGGAAACGCCGCACATCGTCGCCGTCGCCCCCACGCCCATTTCGGTGTCCAGCGCGCCGATCTACCTGTTGCAAGGCACGGGGTTTGTGCCCAGCACCGGCTACACCGTGGTCGAATGCCCCTCGACGAATTGGATTGTGCCCCAGAACCCCTGCGTCACGTCGAATAGCGTGAACGTGACGACCGACGACAACGGGGCGTTCACCCACTCATTTGTCCCAGTGCCGTGCACCGTTGTGGTGCCGTCGACTTGTTATGTGGGTGTTGCCATCCCGACCGGGATAGACACCATCACCCTGGTAGGCGCCGACAAGATCATCGTGCCGTAAGGACCAGAGGGAAGCTGACGGAACCGACCCCCGGCCACCGCGGCCGGGGGTCGGTCGCGTGGGAAGGATTATCGGGCGAAGGTCATCGTCGTCGCGGCGCTCGACATGAAATACGGCTGGATCTGCTGCAGGTACCCGGGGGCAAGCATGCTCACCTGGTCGACCACCGTCTCGCGATCGGCCGGTCCAAGGTTGGGCGTGTAATCGGCGCTGGGCAGCAGGCCCCCAAAATCGACCGTGCCCAGGTTCAGCTTGGCGTTGAGCACGCCGGCGCGCGACAGGTCCTTGTCGGCGATGGCCTTGGCCAGCACGTCTTTTTCCATGACGGCCAGGGCGTAGCCGTACATGTAATAGCCGTCGGGCACCTGGGTGGGGAAATATTGCCGCTGAATGGCCAGGAACTGGCTCATGCCGGCGACGCTCGGGTCACCCCATTGCGCCTCGTAGCCCAGCACCCACACGCCGAGCAGGGCCGGCGCCACCGGGGTGGCCGTACCCCCCACCTTTCCGGTCGAGCTCATCAGGAATTCGGACCACGCCGGGCCCTGGAATATCCACTGCGGTGTGTAACCCATGGCCGCCGCCGTGCCCACGATGGTGGCAGCCGGGGTGGGAAGGGCGGTCACCATGACCACCGTCGCGCCCGCATTCTTCATCGCCAGCACCTGGGACGTGAATGCGGTGTCGGTCACGTTATAGGTGGCGGCGCCCACCCGGTCCAGGTGGTATGCGCTGACCCCGGCCGTGAACCCCTTGAGGCCGTCGGCCCCGTAGGCGTCGTTCTGGTAGATGATGCCCAGCTTGGCCCCCGGCTTGTGCTGCGAGACGTACTGCATGGCGTTGGCCACGTCGACCGCGTAGGGGGTGCCGATCACGGCGTTGATCTTCTGGTTGACGAACGCCGAATCCTGCGCCGCCGTCCCCACCAGCATGCCGGCGGACTGGGCCAGCGACTCGATCGCCTGGGTGGTCGGGCTACCCAGCGACTGGGCCAGGAACAATATATTGGGCTCGATCTGGTTGAAATCCTGCACCTGGGTCTGGGGGTCGTACTTGCTGTCCTCGACCGTCAGGTTGACCTTCCAGCCGTCGATGCCGCCGTGGGCGTCCAGCCAGTCGAAGTACGACTTCTGCCCATCGGTCAGCGGTATCCCAATGGGCGACGCTACCCCGGTGAGCGGCGTGAGCACGCCCAGCGTGATCGTCTTGGTGGCCGCGTCCACCCCCGGCCCGGTCTTGAGCCCACCCCCGCTGGCCGACGGGCCCGACCCCCCGGTGGAGGTCGAGCACGCTCCCCCGGCCAACGCCATGAGGCCGGCCAGCGCCATCCATCTGATCCTCCGTGCATGCATCAGGACCCCTCCTGTGTCGTTGTTCCGTACCTTGGACATTCGGCACCGCCAATGCGTTGCGCCCCGCTCACGGCGGGGCGGCCTGCCCTACCCGCCGACCTCGAAAAGAAGCCAGTCGCCGGCCCAGGCCCATGATCCCCCGGGGCTCGACCAGCAGGAACACCACCAGCACCACCCCGTACACGATGGCCGAGGCGTCGGACACCGAGATGCTCCCGTGGTTGTTGCTGCCCGTGGCCAGGAAAGGCAGGGAACTGGACACGTTCTGGAGCAACGCCGGTAGCCCGATCACGAAGGCCGCGCCCAGCACCGGTCCCCACACCGTGGCCATGCCCCCGACCACGATCATGACCACGTACTCGATGGACAGCGCGAGGTCCCATTGGGTGGGGACGACGAAGCCCAGGTACGAGCCGTACAGCGCCCCGCTCAGCCCGGCCAGCATGGACGAACCGACGAAGACCATCACCTTGGTCCGGGCCACGTCGACGCCCAGCACGGCCGCCGCCAACTCCCGGTCCCGCACCGCCGACATGGCGCGACCGTGGCGGGAGCGGCCCAGGTTGTACAGGTACGCCATGGCGGCGGCCAGGACCAACAACGACAGGTAGTAATAGAGCCCGTCGCGGTCGATGAACAGCCCCGCCACGTGCACTCCCTGGCCAAAGTTCACCGATCCGAAGATAGGGACGGGCAGCGCTTCGCCCCCCGGACCGCCCGAGATCGAGGTGACGTTCACAAACACCTGCTGGCCGATGAAGATCAGCCCGATGGTCACGATGGCCAGGTACAGGCCCCGCAGC
>Ga0302325_10025810_pt1 | contig 12209 bp, 9 predicted proteins | sample Palsa_T0_2_FD_201948 | JGI IMG/M metagenome (GOLD analysis project Ga0302325, IMG submission 201948) | Peat permafrost microbial communities from Stordalen Mire near Abisko, Sweden - Palsa_T0_2 | ecosystem: Environmental > Terrestrial > Soil > Palsa > Peat permafrost | place: Sweden: Abisko...
TTGCCCGTCTCGTCGACTTCCAGAACCACCGGTTCGCTCTTCGGCGTAAAACTTGGCATAAAGACACTCTTGCCATCGGCAGACCAGTCACCATTGGAAAGCGGCCACTCCTTCACGCTGACCTCGCTTGCCACCTTCGTGGCCACAGAAAAGAATCGGATTTGATGCCGGCTAAGGAAAATAGCGAGCTTCAACCCATCCGCAGAAAGGCTCCAGTTGGTGTAGCCGTTTGGAATTCTGAAAAGCTCGCTACCGGCGCCATGTTCGAGATCGAAGGAAACAAAGATTAGATCCTGGCCCACGAGCTTGCTGAAGATGCATAGCGTCGCTGGAGCTTGGGCGCACTGGTAATTGATAATGCCCTTATCGCTCAGGATCAAATGTTGCGGCCCTCCTATCAGGGGTTTGCTCATGAGGGACGCCGGGAAAGAAGTGTCCTCTGGTTTTGATGTGACCAGATAAAGAACCTGCGCTCCGTCCGCACTCAAACGCGGTAGATAAATACTCCGGCCCTCCACGAGGACCTGGGCGGTGGTCTCATCGATTCTTTGCTTGAAGAGCTTCCAAGTGCTGTTGCGGTTGGAAACGAAGAGGACTGCATTGCTATCCGACGTCCAAGCCTCCGCGATATTCGCGTTTGCATCCAGGGTCAGGCGTCGAGGTGTTTTCCATTGCCGCGACACTGCATCGAATGCAGCGATGAATGCCTGGGGCTGACGGTTTGTCCTCCACAGGACCAGGCGGTCACCATTGGAGGTGGCGCTTAGACCCTCGATCCTTCCCTCCGCATTTGTAACTGGCTGGGGTTGGCCGATTGCCTTCCCGGTTTGTTGGTTAACCGGAACCGAGTAAACTCCGTAATCGTCTCCTTCGCTCGCCTCGCCCTCGCGATACGCGTAGAAAACGCGGCCGTCCGAGATCCACCAAAGAGCCATTCCTATCCGGGGGTCGTCGTCGAGAACAACCGTCGAACCGCCCCCGTTTGCATCGATCGTCTCTAACGAAAAGGTTTGCTCGGCAGGATCGGGAGCGCTAGCAAAATGGCGTTCGATATAAGCGAGCCGCTGCCCGCTTGGCGACCAGACCACGGGGTAGATCCAGCTTCCCAACGAGTTCGGCGGATCGCGTCTTCCCGCCGAAACGACCTTTCGCGGATTGGCTCCATCGGAGTCCATCACCCACAGCTCGGTGCTAAACCGCGGTCCCGGAAGGTAGGCGATCCGCGATCCATCGGGGGAGACAGACCCTCCGACGGCGTCCTCTTTAATCTCCTGAGGATCGCCGCCCAGCAGGGAAATTTTCCAGAGGCTGGGTTTCCAGACGTCAAGTGACTCCGGCTGGCCTGCCAGGTGCACGACCAGAAGGTGCGTGCTGTCTGGAAACCAGCTATTCGGCCACGCTACGAAGCCTTTTGGAAGCGGCCACGGGTGCGTTTCCCCGGTTGAGATCTGGCGCAGGTAGAGTCCGGTTGGGTCAGCGTAGGCCACGTACTTGCCATCGCGAGAGGCCACCGCATCTCTTACAGGAACTTCCGGTGGGTTCGAGGTGACTCGCTGCTCTGTGACCGGATATGCAACGGAGCGGGAAAGCCAGCCATGCTTACCGTAGAGCCCGAGAAAAAATCCTGCCACTACTAGCGCTGATACCGCAGCGACAAATGCGGCAACCACGATTTTTCTTTTCTGTGGCCGTTTCGCTTTCTCTTTCGCTTCACGAGGGACGGGGCTTTCGATCGACGCCTCGGGGAAGGGTAAGCCCACTGCGGCGCCGTTCGCTTTCTGCGACGGCTTGACTTCGACGGTTCGTTCTTCAACAGTCACTCTGTTTACAGGAACCAACAGCCGGTATCCCCGCTTGGGCACCGTCTGAATCATCTGGCTCCCATTTTTACCATCGCTCAGGGCCTTTCGCAGTTGAGAGATGTTCTGCGCCAGGGCAACGTCTTCAACGAAGACATTCGGCCAAAGCTGGCCTATGAATTCGTCCTTGTCGATCAGCCGGCCGTCGCTGTTCAGCAGAATGAGAAGAGTCTCAAAGACCTTCGGCGTCACAGCCACAGGCTGTCCTTCATGGAGCAGAAGCTGCTCGTCCGGGTCCAATCGAAATTCGCCGAATTCGTATATTTGTCTCATAGCAGAGGGGATAAGTGCGAAACCGCGCGACAACAGGAATTCATTAAAAAATATCTAGGATTTCGTCAAGACAATCCGCGAGAGCCGGCGCATAGTTCATTGAGTTTCAGCCGATCTCCGAGGTGATCCGTCATGTGAACTCTCATCTTGTTGGCTTCATCGAGTCTCGCAGCGAACCCTTCAGCAGCACTTCGACCTAAGTTCCATCGACCGGGAACGCTCCCAGTCTACGCCTCCGGCGCAGCATACACTTTCCAGAACTCGCGCCCGGCGGTACTGGGATCACCCTCAACCGCAGCCTGATCCGCCGATCACCATGAAAAGGAGACGCAAATGAATCAGCTAGTCTCGAAATCGTCCTCGACTCGACGCCCGGTAGTCCAACTGGCTCGAATGCTTGTCATACCGGCCCTTTTGTTGGGGCTAACTGCTCTACCCGCCGCCGCCGAAGACAACGGCTGCAATGCAGCCACGCTGAAAGGGGATTATGGCTTTACCATCAATGGGTTTCAGCCCAATCCCGACGGCACCCAAAGCCCTAACAAGGGAGTAGCCATCACGCACTTTGACGGAGCCGGAAAGCTCACGCAACAGGATTTTGTCATCACCGCTGGCGTTCCAAATCCGGGTAACGGAGATTCTACGACGGGGTTTGTCTTCTCCAACGGCGAAACCGGCAAATACAGCTTGAGTCCGGATTGCACCGGCACGATGGAGATCGTTCTGCCTGTCCCCCCCGGGTCTGGGTTGTCCCCTGGACTCATTCAACTCATGATTGTGGTGACCAATAGGGGCCACGCAATCCATACGGTCGTTGCCGAAATCACTTTTCCGGGAGCTCCAGTACCTACTTTGAACACGACCAGCAGTGATGCCTGGAAGATCGGATACGATTGCGATCACGATCACGACTAGATCGCGTTTGACTGGTGTTAATGGAACCTAGAAGCACGCTCATGCTTGGGGAGAAGCTTGATTGGCAGCCCAGAGAATGGCCAATTCGAGATTCCCCCCGCCTTGGGCGTTCAAGTGGTCGAACGTATCGGGCATTGTGCCGTGTTCTCGCTACCGGCAAGGGTTGTTGCAATCGCTCAGCCCGCGTCTGCCGCGAGAAGTAGACAACTCGACTTTGCCGTCCTTCTCCTCGGTTCATGCATGCTCTTTCGACGCCGACCACGCAACCGTCGATCTGTACAACCGGTGAGGAAACACTCCTTCCGCAAAAGGCGGATCGGTAGAGACAAACGCGCTCCTCGTCATTTGTCCGTAAAGTCGGCAAATCGTACACTTGCCAATCGGCGAGCGATGTTGGGGGAAAAGCCCGTTTTCCGGCCATTTGGATTACTTCCGAATTGCCCGTGATCTAGGCGGAATTCCGATTTCGAGCTGAAATTCACTGCCAACTCAGGAACGATTGGCTGAGGTGCTGTTAGGGTTGAAAGATGGCCTCTATTGGTAGCCGGAAAAGCTGCGCAATCTTGAAGGCCAGGGGCAGACTGGGATCGTACTTCCCGCTCTCGATGGAGTTCACGGTTTGCCGCGATACCCCGAGATGCATAGCAAGGTCTGCCTGAGACCAGTCACGTTCGGCACGCAAAACGCGAAGACGGTTCTTCATCTGTCAGACTGGTTCGCCTATAATCGTTCCGCAGCCATAACCAAGTGCGATCAGCCCAGCCAATTCTTCCGTCGTGGAGTTACCCACCAGGCGACGGTTTCCCACTTCCACAACCGGCACGGACCTGATCCCTTTTCTCAATAGAGTCTGCGGACTAAGAGTTAGGTCAAATGTTCTCAATATGAACCCGGTCTGCTTTTGTAGGACCTGTAGGCGGGCCAGAACGATGGGGCAGAATGGGCAACTGAAGAAGCTGTAGAAATTCACTGTGATGGGAGCGCTGCGAGGATCTTCATGCGGGGAATTCGGATCGAACCTATCGACTATAGGTCCGTAACCGAGAAAGCGCGAGATATGAGGGAAGAAATGGAAAAGCGCCCAACGGAGGCTGGGAACACCCACCGCCCAAACCAGAACGGCAACCCAGTCGCGCCGATAACTAAAATACCCTAGGCCAGCGACAAAGCCTATCCAGGAAAGCGCCAGACCCACAACGTTGCACTGTTGATCTTTGAATTGCATGTTCATCGGTATCTCCACGTTGAAACGATGTACGCACATGCCCAGAGAAACATCATTGGAGTTCCCAGAGCGTCAGATCCAGCGTGGTAAATCCCCGCCTGATCAAGCCCCCCCATCACGAATGCCAGCACCAGCGTGAGGATGAAAGCGAAGAACACCGATTCAAGACAGATGCGCCTCTGCAACTCATCCATTTTCTGCACAGCGCGGAATAGCGCCCATACAAAAAAGAGTGCCGGTACAACCGGCATGAGCGTCAACCATGCCGGCGCCGGGCGCGCCTTCCCAAGTGGTTGCACCGCTAACATGGTGAGCAGCGCGCACATTGCCCAAATAAAAACTGGACGGGTGAACCGTGAACGCCAGGTCGGATTCGGTGCCTTGTGCATAATTCATACGGTAAAGCGTGTTTGTCATTTTGTCAAACAAGCTTGATATAGAGAGGGGCTTCCCTCTCCGGTCCATTCGCTGATTTGTCGGTATGCCACCAAGCAAAGGCTCGGTCCCCCTGGCCGGAATGACCGAATCGATCCGACGTCCTCGTTCCGCGCGATTTGTGGACAACCCGGAAGCTATCCAAACGTGCTTGTGAAAAATGTACAGGGATCCTCACTGGCAGTTCCATCTTGGGGGCTAAAGTTTTCGCGGGAATCAAGGGTTCTTATCACATCGAATGGTTCGAGTGATCCAATGTGACCAGACACTCGCCTTCGCGGCTTTTATGATGATGGATGTTGAGGAAGCAAGAGGACTGTTCCAAAGGTCAATTGGGCTTCCTTTTACAAGTGAGGTTACAAAATGGAAACCATAGTGATCGTTCTCGTAGTGCTGTTCTTACTCGGCGGCGGGGGCTGGGGATACTCCCGCTGGCGCCGAGGATAACGCGCGACCAGACCAATACACCTGACAAATATTTGCCAAGTGTATCGGGGATAGAGTTCGATTCAGGGGTTCTGAAAGGACCTCTCATCATGAAAGCACAGAGAAATGCTTTTCCGCTTTCAACTGTGCTTTTTACTGCCATCTGCCTTGCCATCGCGGCTTCTTCACAAACCATCCCCAACGGCACGGCGATCGACGCGGAAGTTAGCAAGATAATGCCTCGCACCCACGCCAATGGCATGGCCGTTGCGGTCATCGATCACGGCAAGGTCGCCTACGTCGGCGCCTACGGCATCCGTAACGCTAAAGGAGATCCGTTGTCCACGGACACCGTCATGTATGGCGCGTCGCTCACCAAGACAGTGTTTGCCTACCTGGTCATGCAGTTGGTCGATCAGGGCAAGCTCAAACTCGACACACCGCTGAAGGACGATCTGGACAAGCCGCTGCCGAGCTATGGCCCCGATACCGTTTTCCCAGACAAGTACGGACCCTATAAAGATCTGGCCGACGATCCCCGTTGGGAAAAGATCACGCCGCGTATGTGCCTGACTCATTCCACCGGCTTCAGCAACTTTTGGTTCCTCGAACCGGACCAGAAACTGCACATCCATTTCGAACCCGGCACGCGCTTCAGCTATTCGGGCGAAGGAATGATCCTGTTGCAGTTCGTGATTGAACACGGGAGCACAGCGCAGGGGTTGGGGCTGGACGTCGGCGATCTGGCGAAGGCAGATTTCAACGCTCTGGGAATGACCCGCACAAGCCTGGTGTGGAAGAACGGTTCCGACCCCAACGTGGCGGACGGCTGGAACGATCGGGGCCAATCGCAGCCCCATGAGAAGCGCAGCAAGGTGCGCGTGGCGGGATCGATGAATACCACAATCTCCGACCTGTCAAAGTTTGCCGCGGCGCTGGTGAGCGGCGATGGACTTAGCCCGGCCTCGCGCGCCGAAATGACAAAGCCAAGCTTGCATATCACGACTGCCGGTCTATTCCCGCTTTTCCAGCCCGACTTGCCACTGAGTGAACAGCGCAAGGACCTGGCTTCGGGGCTGGGTGTCACTGTATTTGACGGCCCACAGGGCCACGGATTCTTTAAGGGCGGCCACGATGGGCAGACCGCCAATACTCTGATCTGTATCGAGGCCAGTCAGCGCTGCGTGTTGATCCTTTCCAACGATGTTCGCTCGGAAGCAGGCTTCGTCGATCTGGTGCGGTTTATACTCGGCGACATTGGCGAGCCCTATGACTGGGAATATGGCGACCACGCTGGGAAGTCTTGAGGCCGCATAGTCAATTTTTCGCAAGGGTCGCCGCTCTTAAACGTTACCTCGGAGCATTCACGCCAATGATGTCGTATATTGCGCATATGCGGTTCCGAATTGCTCGGATGCTCCTTCTGATCCTGACGGTCGTTTTCCTTGCGAGTAGTTCGTGCCCCGCCTCCGAACTGGCCTTAGTCGGCGCAAAAATCTATCCCTCCCCGACGGAGCCGCCCATCGAAAATGGCTCGATTCTGGTGCATCAAGGCCAAATCCTTGCCATGGGACCGGCCCGCGCGATCAAAATTCCGCGCGGCGCAACCGTAATCGACTGCAAAGGCCTGATTGTAGCCGCAGGTTTCTGGAACAGCCATGTTCATATCTTTACGCCCGGGCTGCTTCGGGTGCGCGATTCAACCGCTGCAGAGCTCGATGAGCAACTCGACACAATTTTCAATCGGTGGGGTTTTACCACCGTCTTCGACCTCGCGTCGGTGCTCGACAATACCCTCGTACTTCGTCGCCGGATCGAGAGCGACGAAGTACGAGGCCCGCGCATTCTCACGGTCGGCGAGCCGATTTGGACGATCGAGCCGGTGTACGTGCGCGACTATATGCGCGATAACAATATCCATATTCCTGACACCGAAACTCCTGATCAAGCGATTGCACTTGTACGCGATCATGTCGCGAAGGGCGCGGATGGCATCAAGCTGTTCACCGGCTCACTCCAGGACGGGGGGCAAGTCGCAACCCTGCCCTTGGCAATCGCCAAGGCCACCGCTGAGGAAGCGCATCGCCACGGCATGCCCGTCTTCGCGCATCCTCAGGACCCCGAAGGTGTCGAAATCGCGATCAATAGCGGCGTAGACGTGCTTGCCCATACCGTTCCCGGTTCACCGCCATGGACCCCGGAGTTTATCGCGAGACTGAAGACAGCAAATCTCGCGCTGATACCCACTTTGACACTTTGGGATTTTGAGGCACGCAAAAGCCAAACTACTGGCCAGGAACGTGAAGCCTGGATCGACAAAATGGTCGCCGAACTCGGAGCTTACTCCAAAGCGGGTGGGGAAGTCCTGTTCGGCACAGATGTGGGCTACACAGATCATTTCGATACCACGTTGGAATTCACGCTCATGTCGCGGGCGGGGATGACATACCAGCAAATCCTCGCCTCACTTACCACGAATCCGGCGCGGCGTTTCAAATCCTCTGGCCATAGCGGACGCATCGCGAATGGCATGGACGCCGACCTAGTGGTCCTGGGAGGCGATCCAGCGCGCGACGTGACGGCGTTTTCCAACGTGCGCTACGTAATCCGGAGCGGGAAACTCATCTTTGCCGCGAGGTGATTCCGCAATGGCTGCGTCGCGTCGCGAGGCTCCAAAATGGCGTGTCAAGGGATTTGAACCAAGGAATTAGGGTTAAGAGGTTTCTGTTTTCCAGCGATGGCGCGCTCAGGCTAATAGCCACCTTTCCAGAAACTCTCTTAGCTCTATCGGTGGCCGCAGCCAAACATCAGCTTCTGTCTCGTGCCATTGGCGGCGCATCAGAACGCTCAGGCCGTGCGGGCCAATATTGTTTACCGCGCGAAACGCAGCCTCGTCGGTCCAATCGTCGCCCAGATACGCGACCGGGCACGCAACCTGCGCGCCAGCACTGGCCTCCCTAAGGATTGCCGCAACAGCACCACCCTTGTCGCAACCCGCGCGCAGTTCCAAACCAGCCTCAAACTCCAGCAAGATCAGCCCACCGGTCCCCGCAAGCGGCTCGAAAAGCGCCCGCGTCTTCTGCTCAATCAGCTTCGCCTTGCGGGGGGAGGCGCCTCGCCAGTGCACCACCGCACCGTTGGCCTTATCTTCGAAGAGGCCGCCCAGGCTGTCGCACTTCAACATCGCGCGCAGTTTGTCCAAAATCTCCCGGGCCGCGAAAGACGCCTGCTCCAGCTCTCGCCGGCCATCGGGGAACAGGCGCTCAGCTCCGTGCAAGCCCCAAACCTCGAGCGGCGGACTAATCCCGAGCAGCGGAGCAATTTCATGCGCAGGACGGCCTGTGACCACGACCATTCGCGTTCGTCCCTGGCGCCCGATGCGGGCCAAAACCTCCCGCACGCCAGCCCAGGGCGTTGCCTGAAACCGATCCAACCGGAACGGTGCCAGCGTGCCATCATAATCCAGCAGCAGAAGCCGAGTTGCCCCGCACGCAAAGGCGCTAAGAAACTCTTCCAGCTTCTTTGCCGCGTCGACCGTCACCGGATGCTCGCTTTCTACCCCAGTTTGCGATGCTTCACTTCGACCCGCAAGTTGGGCATCGGCCGGACGTGGGCTGGATCAGTTACTCCTGCGCTCTCCATTCGCAGTTCACGGAGGTCGCCCAGGATGCTGGCTGCCCAGCGATAAATGTTGTGATCCATGACATGAAGGCGCATCCGCTGCATCCTCATGCGCCGCTCACCGCGGTCCATTTCCAGACCCTGATGGATGGCCTCGGCCACACCTTCAACGTCGTAGGGATTTACGATCAGTGCATCGTGCAGTTCGGTGGCGGCGCCGGTGAACTTGCTCAGTAGCAGCACACCGTCCTCGTCGTCGCGCGCGGCCACATACTCCTTGGCTACCAGGTTCATCCCATCGTGCAGCGAGGTCACAAGACACACCGCCGCCGCGCGGTACCAGAGATCCACATCCACGTGGCTCAATTGACGTTCGATCAGCAGAATGGGCTTCCAGAGGGCCGTCTGGTAACGCTGGTTGATGCGCTCCACTGTCTCCTCAATCTGGCGGCGCAAATTCATATAACTGGGAATGCGCGAGCGGCTGGGTGCGGCAATCTGCACCATGGTCAGCCGCTCTAGGTAAAAAGGATGCTCCTCGAGAAGCTTCTCGACCGCCACCAGACGTTCCACGATTCCCTTGGTGTAGTCCATGCGGTCTACACCCACGATCAAGGTTTCACAGCGCAGTCCAAACTCCTTCAGCAGTCCCGCGCCCGAAGGTCTCGCCGTCTTGCGCTCCGGCTTGCTGCCATCCAGGGCCACGCTCACCGGATAGGGGCGCACCAAGCTAACGTGCCCAACGCGGCGAGCGGTCATGTGTTCGCGGTCGGTGCGGGACTCCAGCACGCGATCCACGGTGGAAAGAAAGTTATTGCAGTGCAGCGGAATATGGAAACCGATCAGGTCCGCGCCCAGCAACCCGTCCAGAAGCTCCGCCTGCCAAGGACAGATGCCGAATCCCTCAGGGTTGGGCCAGGGAATGTGCCAGAAGATGGCCACACGTGCGTCCGGACGCGCCGACTTGATGAGCCGTGGCGCCAGCGCGAAGTGGTAATCCTGCACAAAGACGATGGGGTTGGCGCTGCCCTCCATCTCCTCAAGCATCGCGGCGGCAAATTTCTCATTGACATGCCGGTAGCACTCCCAGTCTGGAGCGCGAAAGATGGGCCGAGTGTGCGCGATATGACAGAGCGGCCACAGCCCCTCGTTTGCAAAGCCGTCGTAGTAGCCTGCCTCCTCCTCGCTCGAAAGCCACACTCGGCGTAGAGTGTAGCGGGGATCGCTGATCGGCACGCGGAGCCGATCGAACTCGTCAACGTTCAGGGCATCCTCGCTGCCACTGCCGTGCGCCACCCACACACCGTCACAGGCCCGCAGCACCGGCTCGATGGCCGTCACCAGCCCGCTGGGGGGAACCACGCACACGGTCTCCCGCCCGTGCAGCACGTGCATATATGGCTCCCGATTCGACAACACGAAGATCCGGCTGGAGCCAAAGCGCTCTCTAATATGTACGGCCAGCCGCTCGGCAGTCCACTGGTGCTCGCCGGCATCGCGCAGCCGGGCTTCGGTTTCCGCGGCGGCCCGGGCCTCTATCAGGCTCTCGGCCATCGACTCCACCTCGCGGGCCAGCGGTGAAAAGAGATCCTGCTCCGGTAAACTTTCGTCCGCAAGATCGTCGGCTTGCCCCATGCGCAACCGCTTGAGCCGCTCCGCCACCCGCATCATGGGCCGCATAAGGAACCAGCGGACCATCAGCAACGTCACGCCCACGATCAGTAGAACAAAGGCTGCAATCCGCCAGAAGCTCTGCCGCCACACCAGCGCACCCTCGGCGTGGATGGAGCGGGCATCCTCCAGAATCACCAGCGCTCCGGCCAGGCGTCCGTCGACATACAGCGGAGTCGCCTCCTCCAGCCACTGCTGATCGCCCTGGTGACCAAAGACGGATGTGGCAACACCCTGCTTGATGGCCTTCTCTAACGGCCCGCGTGGCAGTGCTGCAAACACCTCGGCAGGCCCCGCTTCGGTCACCAACCCTCCCTGCATGTCATAGACGGCCAAGCCAAACTCCTCATTCCGTGAGCGCAGCCTCGCCGCCTCTGCCGCAATCTCCGCAGTCTGGCCGCCGGCCACCGTCTTCTCCATCTCCGATTGCAGGCTCTTGCTCAGCCGAGCGGTCCTGCGCTCCAGTCCCAGCCGCAGAGCGTGCTTGTGGGCCAGCACCTCGAAATAGGTCGAGGCAACCGAAACCAGTGTGATTCCTACGACCAGCGCAAGAATCAACCGCATGCGAAAGAACTTCATGTCACCCCTACGTGTTCTGTTCTATACAAACTTCTCCTGGTTTTCCTGGGCAATTTGGAACAGTCGTCTGTCCCTATGGCCGTAATTCAACCTGTGGAGGAGTGCCGCATATGAAAGACCAGACGCCAACGGCACTAATATGATTGACAAATTAGACGTGAGTCGATTCCCGTCAAACACTTGGATGCCCCAGTAATTAGAATCCACTTTCCACCAGATATGCCATGGCTAGCACACACGGGCCCACCTGAAAGCGCACCGGCACCCTGCAGCCGGTCACCGGTGCGCCGTTGGCCGGCTCAGGCTTGCGAGTAGTCCCTGCCATCCAGGTCGGCGAATAGGCCAGGCCCGGTTGGCTTCCAGTTCAGTTTTTGCCGCGTGAGCGCGCTCGAGGCAGGCATATCGTGCCCGGCGAAGATACTGAGCCAGCCGAAGTGCTGCTGGGCCTCTTCAGGCTTGATGCTGATCACCGGCACTTTCAGCCCGCGGGCCAGGGCCTCGGCGATGGCCTTCATCGACACGCCCTCCTCGTCGACCGCGTGATAGATCGCGCCCAGTTCGGCCTTCTCAAACGCCAGATGGTACAGCCGCGTCGGAAACGTGCGCCGGCCAGCGATTGCCTCCATCGCCGATGTAGGCCGACACACGCTTCTCTCGCGCCACCTGTAACGTATGGCACCAGGCCCTGTTTGTGTGTATCGTGCACCTGCGGCAGCCGCACCACGCTTGTGTTCACGCCGTGCGCCGCCAACTCCTTGACCGCCACCTCAGAAGGCGCGCGCGGATTCCACGAGGCTGTAGGGCCGTCCTCTGTCGCGTGCTTGTCGTCGCCGCTGTTCGCGATGGCCGTCCCGGAGGTAACGACAAACGGCCGGTTCGAGCCCAGCACCACCTCCGCGATGGCCTCGATCGCCTTGCGGTCGTCATCACAGTTCTTCTGGAACTGCGAGAAGTCGTGGTTGAAGGCCAGATGAATGACGCCGTCTGTCCCTGCTGCTCCGTCGCGCAGGCTTTCGAGGTCCTCGATGTTGCCATGGAGTACTTCGGCCCCAGCCGTTCGCAGCTTCTCAGCGCCCGCCTCCTATCGTGTCTCCGGCAACGCGTTTCCACGTATTTCCACCTATTCGTCGTCGACGAATCCTGCATGATTCTGCTAACGAATAGCGATAACGGAGAGCTCGCCTTCCGTCCACTGCTTGAGACCA
>Ga0302325_10025812_pt1 | contig 12208 bp, 12 predicted proteins | sample Palsa_T0_2_FD_201948 | JGI IMG/M metagenome (GOLD analysis project Ga0302325, IMG submission 201948) | Peat permafrost microbial communities from Stordalen Mire near Abisko, Sweden - Palsa_T0_2 | ecosystem: Environmental > Terrestrial > Soil > Palsa > Peat permafrost | place: Sweden: Abisko...
GGGCATCCATGCCGACGCAGCGCTGGAAGCATGTGCCGGTCTGCTGTCCCAGCGTTCGCTGCATCCGGTTCTGGGCGACGACGTCTTCGGCGGACATGGCGATGTGCAGGAACCGGTTCACCTTACGATCACTGATCGCCGAGTACGCGGTGGCGAGCTCGGGCTGTTCGAGGGCGAGGTCGTACGTGCGCGCCAGGGCATTGATGCTCGGTCGGATCACCGGGTGGTCGACCGGCTCGCTGACGGGGGCGCCCATGTAGTGCACGGCGAGTTTGCGGCCGCGCAAGCTGTCGATGTAGTCCTCGCCACTGCGGATGGGCTGCTCGCGCCGCGGACGTGCCCAGAGGGCTGCCGTAGTTTCGTCCAGGATGGTCATGACGGCCTCCGAAAATGCGTGGGCACGGATCGAGCTGGCCCGGCGATCCACGACGGGTGCGGTCAGGCTATATTTCGGCAATTAAAAACCTGTAGGGACTTTGGTCCCTTATGCCGCGGTCACATGCCGTGCGAGGTTGGTCGGTAAACCCCGTCACCTTGGGAGGACGCATGGCGACAGCGACAAAGCTGCACGTGCTCGATTGCGGCGCGATGAGCTGCGACCTTACCTGGCTGCTACTGAAACCCGGGCGCAGCATCCGCAGCCGCGCCGACAGGGACAAGCCGGTTGAGTGGTATCCGTGCGCGACCCACGCGGCGGTCGTCGAGACACCCGAGGGGACGCTGCTGTGGGACACCAGCTGCCCGCGCGACTGGGAGACCCGCTGGGTGCCGACCGACCTGCAGGAGTTCTTTCCTTACGACCAGGTCACCGAGGAGGGCTACCTCGATTCCCGGCTGGCTCAGCTCGGGATCACCGCCGGTCAGCTCGACTACGTCGTCCTCTCCCACCTGCATTTCGACCACGCCGGCAACGTGCGCACTTTCGCCGGGAAGGGGCCGCGGCTGGTTTGCAACGACAAGGAGAAGAAGTGGGCTTTCGGGTACCCCGGCGTATTCAACGGCGCTCACCTCAAGGCCGACTACGAGGGGCTGGAGTTCGAGACCGTGTCCGGCGACACTGAATTCCTGCCCGGCGTCACCTTCATCGAGGCACCTGGCCACACGCCCGGAACCATGGCAATGAAGGTGGATCTTCCGCAGACCGGCACGATGATCTTCACCTCGGACGCCCTCTACATGGGCGATTCCTACGGCCCGCCCGCAATCCCGGCGGCGATCGTCAACGACCTGTCCGCCTGGTACGCATCGGTGGAGAAGCTCCGCGGCATCGCGGAGAAGTCTGACGCCACGGTGATCTTCGGCCATGACGCGGACCAGCTCCGGTCACTGCGTCGGGCACCAGACGGCTTCTACGACTGAGGGCGGAAATTGACCATCACTCCCCCTGGCCGCCACCTGCGCGCGGCGGACCTTTCAGCGCCCGTCGCCCTCACGAGGCAGCCGCAGCCGCTTACCACCTCGCCCAAGGCGGTCACCGAGGATGAGACCGCCGGGATATTCTCCCGGTCGATGGAGCTGTGGTAGCCGATGCCCATCTACCAGCTCCGGTGCAGCCAGGGCCACAGCTTCGAGGCGATCCAGTCGTTCCGCGCGCCGCTACCTGCCTGCCCGGAATGCGGCGGCGAGACGGCAAAGGTGCCGTCGGTGTTCGGGATCGGCGGCCAGGCCGCGCGGTCGCTGCCGCCACCGCCAGAGGCCATGCCGCAAACCTGGCGCGGGACCTATGAGGGAAATCGGGAGTACGTGACGCAGTTGCGGCGGATCGCGGAGCAACGGCGGGCGCTGGAAGATCGCCACCCCGAGCTCGCGGGCGACCGGCGTCCCGTCCTCGCGCACGAGGGCCGCTTCGAGTCAGCACCGCTGCGGGTCGGCGACCGCATTCCGGCCCCGCCGGGCCCCGGAGAGCACATTCACAGCCCGGGGTCCTCCAGCCACCCATGAGCAGGCGTCTCCGATCTGACGTAGTGATGGCATCTCCCGTGACCACGGTATTCGACAGTCGCGATGATGGATCCCAGCACCGCCGCAGCCTCCATCCTCGCCTCCCGCGCCCGCGGCTACCTGGAGAGGCAGATCCGGCGCTGGAACGGCCAGCAGGAGAAGTCCAACGCCCAAAAGGTGAGGGCGGTCGATGAACTCGGCCTCAGCAGGCCCAAGGCCTCAGCAGGCCCAAGGAGGATTAAGGAATGGACTTCGGGCTGTCGCCGCGGACGGAGGAAGTGTGTGCCCGGATGTGGGGGTTCATGCGGGAGGAGGTATTCCCCGCGGAGAAGGAGTATGAGCAGTGGCGGGCGAACAACGACCCGCATGCGCATCCTCCCGTCCTGGAGCGGCTGAAGGCGTCGGCGAAGAAGCGGGATCTGTGGAACCTCTTCCTGCCCGCGATATCAGGATTGTCGAACCTGGAGTACGCCGCGGTCGCGGAGATCTCGGGATGGTCGCCGGTGATCGCACCGGAGGCCATCAATTGCCAGGCCCCGGACACCGGCAACATGGAAACGCTGCACCTGTTCGCGACGCCGGAACAGAAGAAGCAATGGCTCGAACCGCTGCTCTCCGGAGAGATCCGGTCGGCTTTCGCGATGACCGAACCGGACGTGGCGTCCTCGGATGCGACGAACATCACCACCCAAATGGTCCGTGACGGTGACGACTACGTGATCAACGGCCGCAAGTGGTGGATCAGCGGGGCCGCCGACCCGCGGTGCCAGGTCTTCATCGTGATGGGCAAGACCGAACCGATGGCGGAGACGCACCGGCAGCAGTCGATGATCCTCGTGCCCCGGGACGTTCCGGGAATGACAATCGAGCGGCAGTTGCCCATTTTTGGCTACCAGGACCAGCACGGGCACTCTGAAATCGTGTTCCGTGACGTACGGGTGCCGACGTTGAACATGCTGGCCACCGAGGGGGATGGGTTCGTCATCGCCCAGGCCCGGCTCGGTCCGGGCCGGGTTCACCATGCGATGCGTGCCATCGGGATGGCCGAACGTGCCCTTGGGCTGATGGTAGATCGTGCGAAATCGCGGGTGGCGTTCGGCAAGCACCTGTCCGACCAGGGTGTGGTGCAGGAGCTGATCGCCCAGTCCCGTATCGACATCGACCAGGCCCGGCTCCTGGTGTACAAGACAGCATGGCTGATCGACAAGTACGGCGCCAAAGGGGCGCGTACGGAGATCGCGGCGATCAAGGTAGCCGCGCCGGCGATGGCCACCGCGGTGATCGACCGGGCGATCGAGGTGTTCGGCGGCATGGGCGTCAGCGACGACACGCCGCTCGCGTATTTCTACGCCTGGGCCCGCAGCCTGCGCATTGCCGACGGGCCCGACGCCGTCCACCGCCGCTCGATCGCCCGCGAAGAGCTCAAGCGAGAACGCCCGTTTGTAGGTTGACCAAAACGTCGGGAACCGACGTGGGAGTCTCAGCCGGATCACCGTTCGAGATAGCCCGGCGACCCGGCGCTCCAGGCCGCGAGGTCGAGCGGCGGCACATCGACATCCTGCGCCGGGTCAAAGACGCGGTGACCGTGCCGGGTGGCGGTCAAGCTCGGCCCGCACTTCAGCTCGGTCGGGGAGATCGCGCTGCGGCTGGACCAGGCCGGCGCGGACGGCCTGGTGCTCTTCAACCGGTTCCTGCAGTCCGCGCGATGCGAGACGCTAATGGTGCCCGCCGCCCGTGGTGATCCAAGTCTGGGGTCGCGTTTCAGGTGTTGGTGACGATGAACGTTCCGGTCATGCCTTCCTGTGCGTGCCCGGGGACCGGGCACAGGTAGCGGTAGGTTCCCGGGGTGCTGGCGGTGAAGCTGAGCGTCGCGGCGTGCATGCCCGCTGATGTGGGGTTGCCGAGGAACCACACCGCCGATCCGGTGAACGCGGGGCTGGCGGTCAGCATCGGCATCCACGAAGACCCGGCGCCGCTGGCGGTGATGACCAGGCCGTGCGCGGTGCCGGGGTCAGCGTTGACGACCTGGATGCTGACGAGGGCACCGGCCTTCACGACCAACACCGGGTCGGCCAGGCCGGCGATGCGGAACGTCTCATTGGGACCGCCGGCCGGGCTGGCGAGCACGGTGAGCCGGACGCTGGTGCCGGTGAAGGTGATCCGGTTCGCCGCGCGGTCCAATGTGGCGCCGGCCGGGATCTGGCTGCCGAGCCGGGCGGCCTGCGCCGGGCTGACCCGGGGGCCGGGGGCGTTTGCGAACAGGGCGCCCATGACCTGCCCAGGGTCGCTACTGGTGCTCATCATGAAGCCGGGCAGCGCCTGGCCGCGCATCCACTCCGGGGCGGCGGTGCCGCCCATCATCCACTGGTAGCCGGTGGCGCCCATCATCCACCCGTAGGAGCCGCCGCCCATCATCGAGCCGCCGCCATACAGGCGGCCCATCATCGTCAGGTAATACGCATACCCGGAGCCGCCGGGCGCGGCCGCCGCGGCAGGCGTGGCCGCCGCCGCGGCGGGCGCGTTCGGTGTGGCCGCGCAGCCGGTGAGGGCCGCTGCGGCCACGAGGCTTGCCGCGGCGAAGGCAGCGATGCTGATCGCCGCGGCAAGACGGGTGCGCTTCACGAGAATCCTTCCAGTGCGCCGATGGCTGCCCGTACGTGACGGGTCAACGCGAGACAGGCTCGGGCCGGGCGCCGTCCACTCCTGGCACGAGCGGCATCGCCGGACCTGCCGGACCCGCCGGTCCTGCCGGTCCTGCCGGACCCGCTGGCCCTGCCGGACCCACCGGACCTGCCGTCGCCGCAAGGACTGCGGTAGCGGGCGCCGGGGTGGCCGACTGTGCCGGAACCACCGCGGCCGGGACTGGCTGCTCCTGGACCGGGCGGCCCACCTCAGCGATCCTCCACCACCAGGAGATCTTCTGCTCAAGGTAGTAGTCCACGCTGTAGCGATCGGTGCCGGTGTAGGCGGCCAGCGTCAGCAGGCATACAAACACCAGGGCGTAGATGATCGAGGTGCCGATGTCGGTGGACCCGGCCCCGTACGGGCCGCCGAGCCCCTCAGCAATCGACCAGATCATCAGGCTGAAAATCGCCGCCGAAATGTAGGTGAACTTACGCGCGATCCCGAGGATCAGCGCCACCGCGATCAGCGTCTCGAGGACCGCCGCGAGGTAGGCGAAGAGCGCCCCGTGAGGGTCCTGCACGTTCATCCAGAAGCTGAACCACGGGTGCAGCCACGCGGGCTGGCCCTGCGCCGCCATCTTTATCATGGCGACATAGCCAGACTTGAACCCCGGCAGCCACTTGAGCACCGCGTCAATCAGCCAGATCACTCCGAAGGTAATCCGCAGAGCATATTTCGGCCACGCCGGGATGCCCTCCCCATCGTGCGAGTTGTGCTTGGCATTGCAGCCTCTATTCTTCATTGGCGAGAAACGTTATCCGCCTCGCTCATCTCAACGCTGTTCTCTCCATACCTATGGAGGGAAAGCCATAAGTCCCCCCTTCGCACGTCCTAGGGCACTTCCTACCAGGGATATCCCGCCGGAATATTTGGATCACCTGCCCGGCACAGGTCGGGCTCGGAGGGGATGGCGGCGATGATGTCGGGGTACGAAGGAGCAGGCGACTGGCCTGTCTGGGCAGTTGCCCTCATGTGGATCGGGACGCTCGCGTTTTTGGGTGTGCTGATCTGGATCGGGTACATCCTGATGACCAGGCAGCGCCAGCAGCGCCGCGGCGATCTGGGCACCCAGGAGCGCCGCAACGGAGCGGACGCGCGCTGGGTACTGGACGAGCGGCTAGCCCGCGGTGATATCGACGCTGCGGAATACCAGAAGCTGCGGAGCCTGATCGCCGCGGGCGATGACCAGGCCCCGCTGGCGCAGCGAGCGGGCGATCTTAGGAAGCCCGCAGCATTAAGCGCTACGGCTTAGGACGACCTTGAGCGCTCCGGTGTCGGCTGGCCTGGCGACACATCGTAGGCCTTGTCGAACTCATCCAGCGCGAAGCGGTGGGTGACAAACCGTCCGGCATCGACTTCTGGCTTCGGGGCTTCTTCCCAGGCCATCTTCCCTGGTCCGTGGTAAACAAGAGCACATATCACAATCTCCTCTTTTGTCGGGATATCATTGCCACGATGCTTTCCGCGACACTTCGGCAGCAGAGGCGACGTCCCGCGCAGGCAGGTCCAATATCTTGTGACGGCCCCTATCCGCGCGTCTCGCCGATTATTTCCTGCCGGCTCTGCTCTGCCGGAGGCGGCCGGTCCAGGTCAGGTGGGTGCCGCCGCTGCCGGGGGTGACGAGCTGGAAGGTACCGCCGTTGCGCTCGGCGCGGCCGCGCATGCTGGTCAGACCGCTGGACCGGGCGGGGATGCCGACGCCGCAGCCGTTGTCGATAACGTCGAGGATGATCAGCCCGTCCTGTTGCGCCAGGGAGATGCTGATGGCAGTGGCGTGGGCATGGCGTGCGCAATTAGACAGGGCCTCGCGGGTAACGGCGAGGATGTCGTGGGCCAGGGCTGCGTCCGGGCCCGCGTCTAGCGGGCCGACGAAACGGATGGCCGCGGCGAAGCCGAGCTGCGGCGTGTGCTCCTCGATTATCGCCAGAAGCCGGGCATGCAGGCCGGCGGGGGCCGCCCGGGACTGGTGGAGCCCGAAAATGCTGGTGCGGATATTGGCGATAGCCTGGTCGAGGGTGTCGATATAGCCCTTGATCCGTTCCGCGTCGGCCGGGTCGCTGCGGGCAGCGTGGCCTTGGAGGGTCATGCCGAGGGCGAACAACTCCTGGATGACATGGTCGTGCAGGTCACCCGCGATGCGGTCATGGTCCTCTGCCTGAGCCACGATGATCTGGTCGATGCGGGCCCGGGCGAGTTCCATGGCCACAGCGGCGTGGCCTGCGAAGGACGCAGCCATGTCCAGGTCCGTCTCGGTGAATCCAGGATTCGCGGCCAGCCGGCCCAGCATCAGCGCGCCGCCGACCTGCTCGCCGGCGGCTAGCGGGACGACGATCACGGGGCCGATATCGGCGTTCAGCGCAGCGGCGGCCGCTTCGCGGCGGCCGCCGGTAGCCAGGCTGGCCTTGCCGGTGAGGATCGCCCGCCCGGCCAGCGAGTCTGCCAGCGGGGCGGTCCGGTTCATCATTCCTGCGGTGAGCGCGCCGGATACGCCGGTGATGATTACCTCGTCCGTGCCGTGAGGTACGGCCAGCGCGGCGAAGTCCGCGGCCGCGGCGGCTGCCGCGAGCTGCGCGATTAGCGCGTACGGCTCCCCCGCCTGGCTGGAAAGCAGCAACGGCGTCAGCTCGCCGGAGGCGTCCAGCCACCGGCGACGCTGCTCGGATTCGGTGAACCGGCGCGCGTTCGCGATCGCCGCGCCCGCGGTCGCGGCGAGCGCGATCGCCAGCTCCTCATCCTCGGCGGTAAATTCCCCGCCGTCGCAGCGCTCGGTCAGGTAAAGGTGGCCGAAGACCTTCTCCCCGATGTGGACCGGGATACCGAGGAAGCCGCTCATCGGCGGATGTCCCGGCGGGAACCCCGCCGACGCGGGATGAGCGGTGAGATCAGCCAGCCGGATCGGGAGCGGCTCGCTGATCAGCAAACCCAGGATCCCCCGGCCCGTGGGCAGGTCACCGATCCTCGCGACCAGCTCCTCGTCCATGCCGGCGTGCACGAACTGCTCCAGTCCTCCGTCGAGGCCAAGCACGCCGAGCGCCGCATACCGGGCACCGAGAAGATCCCGGGCCGCGCCCACGATCTGCCGCAACACCACCGGCAGGCTCAACTCGCCGGCCACCAAGGCATTCGCCCGCAGCAGCCCGCGCAGCCGCCCCTGCGTGGCTCGGACGTCATCAGCGCGGTCCGCCAGCTGCACCAGCAGCTCATCCAGTTCCAGCCGCGGTAGATCAGGAAAACCTAGTCCGCCCGCTGCATCCGCGGCACGCGCGACTATGCCGCCTGGCGCGGGATCCGGATCGCGCGTGCGGGACACCTTCGGTGCTGGCCGTGCCGGTGATGGCGGCATCCGCCCGGACATTGATTCGCCTGCCATAGCCTCTCCCGCCGTCAACAAGACGAGCGACGACGAGCGCAAGGTCCGGGCCGGCCGCGCTCTCAGTTAACGGCATTAACGAGTCCGGCACAAGCCCGCGGCGCCGGAACCGGTTCGCCCGTGCCCGTCCGGAGCCCTCGGGCAGGCGCTGAAAGCCGCTTAAGGGCCGATGGTCCTGCGATCAGGGCCTATCGGCGCTACCCGCATCGCGGCCGGCGGGCGAGGCCCGGTCCGCCTCTCTCGGGCGGCCCCAATCCCGCCACGGGCCAGTTAGTCATCGGCGACGAGGGACCCGACCCGGTCGGCCAGACCGCCGTCGCTGCGGTTACGGACGAACGCGTAGACGGTGACCACGGCCACGACGATGAGGGCTGCGTAGGGGAACCAGTCATAAGGTGTCGGCTGCCCCGGCTTGGCCAGGTAGTAGAGCGGCGCGATGATCGCTGCGGCGCCGAGCGCGGGCAGCACGCCGGGCCGGCTGTCGTGGCGATCAGCCCGAAGCCGAAGAAGAAGCTCATGGCCGGGCCGATGTTCGCCATCGTCGATGCCGAGATGTCCGGAATGCCGAGTGCGCCCCCGCGGAGGCGGTTCTCGCGTCCCGCGACGACGGCTGGCGGGCCCCTGTTTTCGACGATCACAGGTTCTTCGATGCTCATGGTCGACACCGGTGTAGTGTTTGCGCGGAAGAATCCGCGGATCTCGGAGATCCTGTTGAGGCGCCGGTGGGCGGTGGCCAGGACGCGGTGCGGCGACTCGCTCATTAAATTCCTCGGATAAAAGTTGAAATATATCCTACTTTAGTTCAAGTCCAGGCACTTTCCGCCTGTCCGGGCACAGAGAAAGTATCTACGAATGTGTCATATCGCCGAAATCCAGAGATAGCAGAATGGGATTACGGTTAACCCTGATCATTCACGCTCGCGGGCGCCCAGGACCCACCCGATGGAGTAGGCCAGCTGGTGCCCGGGCCGCGATGCCAGCGCATCCAGGCGGGCGATCAGCCCGTGGCTGGCCCGGCCCCATCGCAGGTGGCCATGAGCCGCCGCCGGTTCTTCGGTGGCACCGCGGTGATCGCCGCGTCCAGGGCCCGAGACCGCGATCGAAGCATTGGCGTCCTCCTTGGTTTCGTCCATAACGGACGACAGCGGTGATACGAAGGGACCTTTGCCGCTACCTGCAGAGCGGCGGGCGTGCGAGCCTGTTCGCATATGGTCATGCCCTTGGGCGCAGGATGAATAACGGGTAAGGATCTGGTACCGATGTCAGCGGCAATCACGAATGGCGCACCCCGGATCGTAGTGGGAGTAGATGGTTCTCCGTCATCGCGAGCGGCGCTGCGCTGGGCCGTCAGGCAAGCCAACCTCACGAACGGCACGGTAGACGCCGTCATGGCCTGGGAAATTCCGATCGTGCTTCAAAGCTATGCCATGGTGCCCATCTACGTGGAACCGGACGATAGCTTTGACGAAAACGCCAGGAAGAGCATTGAAGCGGTGATCAGCGAGGAAGTCGAACCGGCCGACAGCCAGCGGGTGAGGAGCCTGGCCATCAACGGACATCCGGCGCGGGTGTTGCTGGACAACGCGGCCGGCGCGGATCTGCTCGTGGTCGGTAGCCGCGGTCACGGCGAATTCGCTGAGGCCCTGCTGGGCTCGGTCAGCCAGAATTGCGTGCATCACGCGTCCTGCCCGGTGCTGATCATGCGCGGCGAACGCGGTCGAGCCGCATAGGCTTACGATGCGTCGTCAGCGGAAGGGACCTGCTGGTGGAACCGGATGCTGGGAACCGCCCGGAGTTTCTTCCGCATCTGCAGCTTGACGATCTCCTCGCCGAACTGCAGGTACGGCTGCAAGCCGTGAGGGCGAACAGGGACCGGATGCGCGGCCTGATCGAGGCGGTCGTGGCGATCGGCTCCGGCCTGGACCTGGAGTCGACGCTCGGGCGGATCGTGCAGACCGCGGTCCGGCTGGTCGATGCGACCTACGGGGCGCTGGGCGTCATCGGCGAAGGCAAGCAACTGGCCGAGTTCATCCCGGTGGGCCTGAGCCAGGACGAGATCGAGGCGATCCATCACTGGCCCGAGGGACGCGGCCTGCTCGGCCTGCTGATCGACGATCCCCGACCGCTGCGGCTGGCCGACATCGCCGCCCACCCAGCATCCTCGGGATTCCCCGGCGGGCATCCGCCGATGCGCGGCTTCCTCGGCGTCCCGGTGCGGATCCGGGACGAGGTATTCGGCAACCTGTACCTGACCAACAAGCGCGGCGGCGGGGACTTCACCGAGGACGACGAGGCGGTGCTGGTCGCGCTGGGCGCCGCGGCGGCCGTGGCGGTCGAGAACTCCCGGCTGTACGAGGCGGCCCGCCGCCAGCAGCGCTGGATTCAAGCCAGCGCCGAGGTCACGACCCGGCTGCTGTCCGGCTCCGAACCCGGTGAGGTACTGGCCGACATCACCCGGCAGGCGCGGGAACTGTCCGAGGCCGACCTGGCCGTGCTCGCCCTGCCCGACGAGGAAGGACGCCGGCTGACGATTACCTACGCCGACGGCGACGGTGCCGACGCCGCCCGCGGCCTGGTGCTGCCGGCCGGTGAGTCCCTGTCCGGCCGGGTGCTGTCCACCGCTGAACCGCTGACCGCCACTGACTTCGCCGCCGACGAGCGCGCCTCGAAGGCCGCCCGCCGAGCGATGAGCCAGATCGGGCCCGCGGTGGTGTTCCCGCTCGGCGCGCCGGGCAACGTCCGGGGCGTGCTCACCGTCGGACGCCGCCACGGCGCCTTGCCGTTCCCGCAAGCCCAGGCGGACGTGGTGGCCTCATTCGCCGCGCAAGCCGGCGTCGCGCTCGAGCTCGCGGCCAGCCGCGCCGAAGGCGAACGGCTCTCGCTTTACCAGGACCGGGACCGAATCGCCCGCGACCTGCACGACCTGGTCATCCAGCGGCTTTACGCCACCGGCATGTCGCTGGAGGGAACGATGCCGATGATCACCAGGCCGGAGGTGGCGAGCCGCATCACCAACGCCGTGGACGCGATGGACGAGACCATCAAGGACATCCGGGCCACCATCTTCGCGCTGCAGGCCCATGATGCCACCGGCCAGCCGTATCTGCGTGGCGACATCGTCGCGCTGGTCGAGGAGATGACGCCGCTGCTCGGCTTCGCGCCGTCGCTGCGTCTGGGCGCGGGTCTCGGCGCGCCGGTCAGTCCCGAGCTCGCCAGGCAGGTGCTCGCCGCGCTGCGCGAGGCCCTGTCGAACGCGGCCAGGCACGCTGACGCCCGCCAGGTCGAGGTGACGGTGGACGTGGATCCGGAGGGGATGCTCAGCGTCCTGGTCATCGACGACGGGGCCGGGATCCCGGCCGGGGCGCACCGCAGCGGGCTCCGCAACCTGGCCGAGCGGGCCGAGGACCTCGGCGGAACGCTGCGGCTCAGCCCGACCGATCCGACGGCGCCCACTCCGGGCACCAGGCTGGAGTGGCGCGTACCTCGCGTCTGATGGCCCCCGTCTGAGGGCCCCTGAGCGCCTCAGACGGGGGCCGCGGCGTCGCCGTCGTGCTGGCCGTGAGCGCGAAGCCGCCGGCCGTTTAGTAGCTCGGGTGAAATCCGGATAAAGTTTTCCCGCACTCCGTGAGCCCATGAACTGAGGTCGATCTTCTGCAGGCGGCCTATGTCCTCGGGGTCGGTCACCTCTCGCGACGGTCCGATCGCGGTGACACTCCAGCCGGCCTGCTGGGTGTCCAGGCAATCGGTCTCGAACGCGACGACGTTGTGTCGGGTCGCGGCGGCGAGCTTACCGTCACCGTCCGTTTTAATGACGATGTCACCATCGTCAAGCGCGAAATTGACAACCTCGACGGCCGGCAGCGCCTGCCGGGTATAGATGATCCGGCCCATGGACACGGATGCCATGAGCTGGAGACATTCACCCCTGGACAGTTGCTGGGGAGCCGGGTCGTCGGAGTACATAGCAACGAGGATGCCGGGAGCTGACCGGTAAGAACAGGGAACAAAGTCCTTAGTCGCCGGGACCCACGGGCCGCTCGCCGCGGCCGGCGTGCTGATCGTCGAAGACGCGCACCGCGTAGGCCGCCGCCTGAGTGCGGCGCACCATGCCGAGCTTGGCGAACAGCGCGGACACGTAGTTCTTCACGGTCTTCTCGGCCAGGAACATCCGCTCGCCGATCTGCCGGTTGGTCAGCCCTTCCCCGATCAGCT
>Ga0302325_10025814_pt1 | contig 12208 bp, 9 predicted proteins | sample Palsa_T0_2_FD_201948 | JGI IMG/M metagenome (GOLD analysis project Ga0302325, IMG submission 201948) | Peat permafrost microbial communities from Stordalen Mire near Abisko, Sweden - Palsa_T0_2 | ecosystem: Environmental > Terrestrial > Soil > Palsa > Peat permafrost | place: Sweden: Abisko...
AGTGTCTGAACGAAAGCGAGCGCGCTGCCCAGATTAAACAGCCCGTCGGAGCTGCCGAATTTGTAGGGAACCATCGCGCCCGTAAGAACAATGGTTTTGTCCTGCACCCGCTCGGCAATGAAGCGGGCAGTCTCGGCCATGGTGTCGGTGCCATGCGTGATTACGATGCGGTTGCCGGGAGTAGCGCGGCATTGCTCGGCAATGAGGACTCGGTCCGCCTCAGTCATGTCGAGACTATCCATCATCATCAAAGTGCGCACTTCCAGTTGCAGCTTGGCGCGGCCGAGGGTGAGCATCTCGGGCAGATGCGAATCCTTGAAGAACAGGCGGCCATGGATTTCGTCGTACTCCTTGTCGAAAGTGCCGCCGGTGACGAGGACGCGTATCGGAGTCACGGTTAAGCGTGGATGTCGTGGAAGGCGATCAGGCAGCGGTCCGCGGTTTCGATTTCGGGATAACGGCTGCCTTCCTGCTCAATGAGATAGAATTCCACACCACCAGCCGATTCGGCGGCGGCGAAGATTTTCTTCCAAGGAGCTACGCCTTCGCCAAAGAGCACTTTGTAGCCTTTTTGCGGCGACCAGTCTTTCAGATGAAGAGAACGGATGCGGCCGGGGTTCTTTTCGATCCACGCGACCGGGTCGGCGCCCGCTTCGATACAAGTGCCGACGTCGAGTTGAAGGGCAACGTTCTTGTCGGTCTCCTGGGCCAGGATTTCTATCGGCCGCTGGCCGTCGATAGGGCGCCATTCCAGGTCGTGATTGTGGTAGCCAGCGCGGCAGCGAGACTTTTTGAACAGGTCGTCACCTTGATTCAACATGACGGCGACGTGCTTCCAGCCGTCAATCGATTTAGGATCGCCGGCGCTGGCCAGGATGATGAAGCGGGCGCCCAGAATGCTGTTGAGTTCAACGGCTTTCTCCAAGCCCTCCGGCTGGTAAGCAGGCCAGCCGTTATGGGTGGAATGACACTTAAGGCCCAAGTCGTCAAGGCGTTCGCGGACTTCCTTGGCGTAGGCGGTGGTCCAGCCAAAGTAAGCAGAGAAAAACTCGACACACTCATAGCCCTGTTTCGCGACGGCGGCGAGAGTGGCGGGGAGGTCTTTTTGCAATTCATCCCGCACGGAGTACAGCTCGAGGCCCACGGGAATGGAGTTGCGTTTGGCGAGAACGGACAGGGGAGCGGCTGTCATGGCAGCGAGCATGGCCCGGCGGGAGACGGAGGCGGCTTCAATCATCGCAAGGGCAAGATAGCACAAAACGCTGAGGAAAACCGAGGAAAACCGAAAACTCCTCCGTTTTTCGGCGAACACGAGAGATAATAAATGAAAGTTCTGACGATGGATCAATTTACACATGAATACGGGCACTGAAAGACGTCCTTTCAAGGTGTTAAGACCGCCGGAGCATTCAACCGCCATGGTGATTGCGAGATATGCGAATCGTGAGGTAGCGGTGACAGCACGCCCACACGATGAGCCGAGTGACTTACTTTGGAAAGCGCTGCGCGTGGGGAGCTTGTGCGCGGCGTGCGCCTTCGCTTTTTTCGTGTTGAGCGAACGGCATCTTTTTGAGCGGAGCGGGGACAAGCCCGGTCCGTTCACGGACTCGATCCAACGAGTGCGCTTGGATCCACCGCGTTCTACGGTGGTCCCGGATGGCAAAACGGTTTCGGCGTCGACGGCGCCCGAAGGATTTGTTCCGCCAGCCGACAAGCGATTGAAGATCACTGAATTTGCGCTTGAGGTTTCGCCGGAGTTTCAGGATCTGGATGGCGTCGAATTGAGGCTGACGGGGGTAAACACCGCCGCCAAAACCTTCGACATCACAGTGCGGACGAGAGAGCGTGAGTTCTACCGGCAAGATGTCAAATTGGAAGAGCACGTGCCGCTGGCCAGAAATTCGCCGCAGGGGCCGGAACTGGTAGTGGGAGAGATCGGGAAAGATCGAGTGTTTGGCTACTTGAGCGAACCGCTGCGCCGCGGGCACCGCCGGCATCGCCGGCGCACTTAAAGACTGAGGAAAATTTCATTGAAAAGAATATTGAGGCTGGCACTACCGGCGGCCATGTTGGTAGCGCAGGCAGCCGCGCAGACGTTCGACCCGAGTTTGTTTCAAGCGCAGAACGAAATGGCGTGGCGCGAGATTGGCCCTTACCGGGGCGGTCGCATGCGAGCGTTGGCAGGCGTTCCCAGCCAGTCGAACGTTTTCTACGCGGGCGCGGTGAATGGGGGAGTGTGGAAGACCAACGATTACGGGCGAACCTGGAAGCCAATCTTCGACCTCGAGCCAAGCGGATCGATTGGAGCGATCGCGGTGGCGCCTTCGGACCCAAAAATTCTCTATGTAGGCAGCGGCGAAGGGCTCCAACGGCCGGATCTTTCGACGGGCGACGGGATTTACAAATCGGAAAACGCCGGTGAGAGTTGGACGCATTTGGGATTGCGCGATGGGCAGCAGATTGCGCATCTGGCGGTGGACCCAAGAGATCCGAACCGGTTTTTAGTAGCGGTGATGGGACATCCCTACGGGCCGAATGCGGAGCGGGGCGTGTTTCTTTCGACGGATGGCGGGAAGAGTTACACGAAAGTTTTATACAAGGATGAGAATACCGGCGCGAATGACGTAGAGATCGATCCGAAAGATCCGCGCATCTATTACGCGGCGTTGTGGGAAGCGCGCCAGGGTCCTTGGGAGAACAGCGCGTGGAGTGGGACCAATGGAGGGATTTTCAAGTCGACGGATGGCGGAAGTACTTGGGCGCCACTGAAAGACGGATTACCGGAGGGCGTGATTCAGGCGAATCTGGCGATTGCGGCGAGCGATCCAAAGCGAATTTATGCAGCGGTCGCTACGCAACAAGGCGTCGGCATTTATCGATCGGACAACCAGGGAGAGCATTGGGAGAAGATCACCAGCGACGAGCGGCCGGCGCAGCGCATTGGCGGCGGAGATTTGCCGGTGCCGGCGGTTGACCCGCAAAATGCGGATGTGGTTTATAGCGCCAGCACTGTGACGTGGAAATCGACAGACGGCGGCAAGACCTGGAGCGGATTGCGGGGCGCGCCGGGAGGCGACGATTATCAGAGCATTTGGATTAATCCCACCAATCCAAAAATTCTGATGATTGTAAGCGATCAGGGCGCGATTATCACGGTGAACGGAGGCGAGACGTGGAGTTCGTGGTACAACCAGCCGACCGCGCAGATGTATCACGCGTCGGCGGATAACGCGTTTCCCTATCGGGTATGTGGCGGTCAGCAGGAGAGCGGTTCCGCATGCGTGGCCAGCCGCGGCAACGATGGCGAGATTACCTTTCGCGATTGGCATCCGGTAGGCGCCGAAGAGTATGGATATGTGGAGGCAGATCCGCTCAATCCGGATTTAGTCTACGGAGGGAAGTTGACACGCTATGACCGGCGGACCGGGCAAACGGCGGAAGTGGGACCGAAGCCGTTGCGCGGACCTGGCTATCGTGTGCTACGAACGCAGCCAGTTGTTTTTTCGCCGGTTGATCCGCACGTGCTCTATTTCGCGGCCAACACCATCTGGAAGACGCGCGATGGCGGCGAACACTGGCAGGAGATCAGTCCGGATCTTTCGCGCAAGACCTGGGAGGTTCCCGCCAGTGTGGGCAAATACCGCGATACGCCGAGCGCCAAGCCGACACAACGAGGAGTTGTGTATGCGCTCGCGCCGTCGCCACTCGAACTAGGCCGGCTATGGGCGGGCACGGATGACGGCTTAATTCACTTGACGACGGATGGCGGTTTGCATTGGAAGGATGTGACACCGCCCGAACTCAAGCCGTTCGCGAAGGTTTCGATTATCGATGCGGGGCACTTCGACAAGAGCACCGCTTACGCAGCGATCAACACCTTGCGGCTGGACGATCTGCGGCCGCACATTCTGCGGACCCACGACGACGGAAAGACTTGGACGGAAGTTGTGAGTGGGATTCCGGACGGCGCGCCGATCAATGTAGTGCGCGAAGATCCGAAGCGCAAAGGTTTACTGTTTGCGGGGAGTGAGACAGAGGTGTACGTTTCACTCGACGATGGCGATCACTGGCAGCCGTTGCGTTTGAACATGCCCGCTACTTCCATTCGAGACGTGATTGTGAAGGGCGACGATTTGATTGCGGCCACGCACGGGCGTGGGTTCTGGATTTTGGACGACATTACGCCGTTGCGCCAGCTTAAAGACGGTGAGACTGCGCCGGTGGTGCTTTTTAAGCCGGAGACCGCGATGCGGGTGCGCTGGAACACGAATACCGATACGCCGATCCCGCCAGATGAAGCAGCCGGCAAAAATCCACCCGATGGCGCGCTGATCGATTTCTATCTCAATAGCCCTGCTTCAGGCGTCGTGACCCTGGAGATTTTTGATCACACGGGTAAGACGGTGATCCGGAGATATGCAAGCGATCAAGAGGATGAAGAAGTAGATCTGGAGAAGCTGCAGGTTCCCACCTATTGGGCGCGGCGGCCGCGGCGGTTGCCGACCGCCGCGGGGATGCATCGCGTGATTTGGGATATGCACTATACGCCCGTCTCAGTGAGTCCGGAGGAATTGCCGATGCAGGCAGTGTTTGAAGATACGGCGCCCGCGAACCATGCGCCGTGGGTGCTGCCGGGGACTTATACAGTGCGGTTGACGGTGGATGGCACCCGCTACCAGCAGCCCCTGACCGTGAAGATGGACCCGCGTGTGAAAACGTCCGCGGCAGGTTTGACGGAACAGTTTGTTCTTTCGAAGAAGCTTTATGACGACCTGCAGCGAGGATCAAGCGCGTTGAAGGAACTCGAAGCGCGGCGCGTCGAATTGCGCGAGCGTTCGGACGAGCAGTCGAAAGCGCTCGACAAAAAACTGGAAGAGATCGAAGGGCGCAAAGGGGCGCGCTTTGGCGGCGGAGGAAGATTGCCGGTGAATGGTCCGCCGACGCTATCGATGGTTATGACGGCCCTTGAAAATCTTCTAAACGCTTTGCAAGATGCGGATGTTGCTCCGACCTCGCAACAGAGAGCGGCGGTGATGGCGCAATTAACGGCGATGGATACGCTGCTGCAGCGGTGGGAGGGGTTGAAGAAATAAATGCGCCTGGCCGACGTTTGCATAGCCGGCGGCGGGCCTGCCGGCCTGGCGGCAGCGCTGGCCCTGCGCAAACAGGGTTTTGAGGTAACGGTGGTAGATTGCGCGATACCACCCATCGACAAAGCGTGCGGCGAGGGTTTGCTTCCCGACAGCTTAGCGGCATTGAAGCGCTTGGGCGTCGACCTCGGCGCCGGCGTTGGGCAGCCATTGCGCGGACTACGATTTATCGATGGCGCTTCGATCGTTACGGGGGATTTCCCGAATGGCATGGGCTTGGGGATGCGGCGCACGTTTCTGCATGAGGTGCTGGTCGGACAGGCGAAGGCGGCCGGCGTTCGAATGATCTGGGGCGCGAAGAATGTGCGGCTCTGCGCTGAAGGGTTGACCGTGCAAGGGGAAGTGCTGCGCGCGCGGATCGTAGTGGGGGCCGATGGACAAAAGTCGGCCATTCGCGAAATGGCGGGTTTAGACGCAATCCGCAGTGAGCGGCGGCGTTATGGGTTTCGAACTCACTACCGCCTTGCGCCCTGGTCTGAATACGTGGAGGTGTACTGGGGTGCGCGAGGCCAGGCTTACATTACGCCTGTCGCCTGCGATGAGGTCTGCGTCGCATTCGTCTCACGTCATTCAAATTTACGGCTCGAACAGGCGCTGAGCGATTTTCCGCGGCTGCGTGAACGGCTGGCGGGTGTGCCACATACCTCGCCGGAGAAGGGCGCTCTGTCGATTTCGCGGCAGTTGAAGCGGGTGCATAAAGACGGTTTGGCGTTGCTGGGCGACGCGTCCGGGTCGGTGGATGCGATCACAGGGGAAGGTTTATGCCTGGCGTTTAAACAGGCGGATGCGCTGGCCACGGCTTTACGCGCGGGCGATCTGCGGCAGTATGCGGCGCGGCATAGAAGCATTGGCGCGAAACCCCGCATGATGGCATCTATGATGCTGTCGATGGAATGGCACAGCGAACTGCAACGGCGGGTGCTGGCGAGCTTGGCCACGCGCCCGCAGGTTTTTGAATCGATCTTGCGGCTTTCTGTGGGCGAGAGGCCGCGGGCGGGCTTGATGACGCGGCAGCTATTGGGATTTGGCTGGGGTGTTCTCACGGCTTAGCGGCTGAGAAAAGAGGGGCGGGCAATCTTGCAGGGGCGAGCTTGGGGAGTCTGCCTGTTGGCTTCGGTAGCCTTTGGCCAACAGCTGGCGGTGGAGTTCGACAAGACTGCAACTAAGATCGATTGGATTTTGGTGGGGAACGTACACACGGTACACGGCACCTTCCGGTTGAAACAGGGAGCGGTGACCTTCGACCAGGGCAACGGCAATCTATCGGGCGAACTCGTGGTCGAGACAGATAGCGGCGATAGCGGCAGCGCCACGCGCGATAAACGCATGAAGAAGGAAGTTCTAGAGACGGATCGATTCCCGGAGGTGCGCCTGAAGGTGACAAGGCTGGAAGGATCGATAACGGCGGAAATCCCGTCGACTGTGCGTCTGTCGGGGCAACTAAAGATTCACGGAGCGAGCCATGAAGTAAGTATTCCGTTGCAAGTTACGCTGAGGGGTGGGGAGTTTAGTGGAAAAGGCAAGTTTGTCGTGCCATATGTAGAGTGGGGCATGAAAGACCCGAGTAACTTCTTATTCAAAGTCAACAAGACGGTCGAGATTGATGTGGCGGCGGTTGGGCATGTCAAGCGCTAGGAGCTCTACCGGCTCTGAAAGGCCATTGTTGATTCTAGACGCCTTCTGAAAGCCACTCACTAAGGGAGCCCACCAATGATAATGAAACCCTCCTGCGACAACGCATAACCCCTAGCCGAGCCGCGACTGCGAAGGAGCGGTAACGATAAGTGGTGTTCCGCCGGTTTTTCAACGGAGTGCCTATGGACCTGCGGCCCATCAATGATAACGAAAATCGACTCCGAGCCGGAAGCGTCAGCGACCTAGTTTGGTCTTTCCTCTCCTCCGCTCGCTAGCCACGTTTTTCTAGGGAGCGGCGTTCTGTCCCGAAACGGTTAAGCACCCGAGCGCAGCCGGTGCTTGCGCGACAGTTTCTTCTGTATCTCCGGCCAGAACTCCTTCAGGATGTTAGAAGCCATATCCACGCCGAGTTGGTTGGCCAGTTTGACAACAGCGTCCGAGGCGTCGCGGTTGTTCACGTAATAGGCATTTGAAATTGCTACAGCGGCCGAGTTACCAAGGATCTCCGAGTAATTGAAAGCGGTTTCGCCGGCATCGTTATGGGTGAAGACGATCTGACCCATTGCATATCCTAACCGCGACCAACCCGAGCCGGAGCCCTTGCGAAAATATCTCGGATCCTGATGGAGCAGAGTGGGGAAGATTCCCTCCGTCATAAAATCGCCGATGACGTAATCGGCGTAGGAGGTTCCCAAATAGCGGCCATAGCCCGCGGCTCCTTGTCCAAACGCTTTGTTGGCGTTGGTCAATTGCGCTTCACCGGCAAACACCGCAGCCAGAATGAACGTGCCCCGGTCAAAAGCGTCTTCACTGGCGATGACAAATTTGTCACGCGGCGAGATGGGTACATAAGGATGTAAGGGCGGGGAGGTGCGATAGTTCGGGACAATTCCCAATAGCCGTTTGCTCTCCGAAGGCGGATTGTCCACAGGTGCGGAAGCCGTTTTGGAGCTGTCCAGAATGCCAGGCTGTGGCGGCCCGTTCGTCGCGGCGGCGGCCACTTGAGCGCGCAGGTCAGCCGCCAGCAACAGACAAAACGCCACGCGGACGGAGATCAAAGTTAAATTGCGTAGTAGCACAACGCCCCGCCCGTTAGATGTCGAGTGCGTGATGCGAGTTACAAGAGATTCGAGAAGAGGAAGTGGCGGCGATGGCTGGAACGAGTCGGCGACGTTCGCCGGCGCATGCATGGCGCGCTGAGCGACGCCGCTCTACGGCAGTTGCAGGAACAAGTCGAGAGGTTGAAGCATGCCGCGTGAAGCGCTACGCAGCCTTTTGTACCGGCTCTGGCTGCTCGATTTTGGCGACTTGAACTCCCGTTGCCAAGCCGAATTTCCTGAACACTCTGAGCAACAGCCATGAGGGATCAAACTCGTACCAGGCAAGGCCGTGACGAGCCGACGTGGGATGCGCATGATGGTTATTATGCCAGCCTTCGCCGAAGGTGAGCAGAGCGACCCACCAGTTGTTGCGGGAATCGTCACGGGTGTCGAAGCGGCGGCTGCCCCACATATGCGTGGCGGAGTTAACGAGCCAAGTGGCATGCAAACCGAAAACTACGCGCAGGAAAATGCCCCAGAGAAACAGCGGCAATCCACCCAAGGCGAGGAGAACGACGCCAAGGGCCACCATCGGAAGCCAATGATAATTATTGAGCCAGATGTAGAAGGGCCGCTTGGCAAGATCGGGCGCATACCTCGACATAGCGGCGGTATTGTTGTGATTCGATTCACCAAAAATCAGCCAGCCGACATGTGCCCACCAAGCGCCATCGCGCGGCGAGTGCGGATCGCCCTCCTGGTCCGACTTCTGATGGTGAATACGGTGAGTGGCGACCCAGGAAATGGGACCGCCTTCGAGGGTGAGCGCTCCGCACACCGCGAAGGTGTAATCGAGCCAGGTCGGCACCTTGAAAGAGCGGTGCGTATGGAGACGATGGTACCCGAGGCTGATGCCCAATCCCGTCGTGGCCCAATACAGCGCCGCGGTAATGAAGAAGAGCTTCCAAGTGAAGAAAAAAAGAGCCGCGATGGCGCCGGCATGGAAAACCACCATGGCAATAGTCGTAGCCCAGTTCAAGCGCTCTGATTTGTGAAAAATAGCGTCAATATTTGTTAGCACGAAGATCCGTTTCGATATAACTCTGTGTCTCCAAGCTATCAGGAAATCTTCGCTTGTTCTGTAAGACTTGTGTAATATCGAATTGTCAAAGAGAAGCCCGTAAAACGGACGTTTTAGGCTAGCGAAAACCCTGGACGCGTAGCCATGCAGCCAGATGATCGGGCCAAGTGCGGAGGATAGGGTCCGCTGCGGCCAGCCCTACGCCATGCTGGCCTTTTTGGTATATGTGCATCTCTACTGGCACCCCCGCTTTTCTTAGGGCTAGGTAATAATAAATGCTGTTTTCAACGGGAACAACCTGATCTTCAGTGGTGTGAAACAAGAAGGTAGGCGGCGTTTGGGCGGTGACTTGAAGTTCGTTGGATAGGAGTTGGACCAGAGTGGGGTCGGGCTTGTCACCGAGCAGATTACGCCTTGAACCTAGGTGGACGTAAGGCTCAAGCATGCTGATGACGGGATACGATAGGATCGCAAAATCGGGCCGGTCGCTTTGGCGGTCAATGGGGTCCGATTCGCTATCCGAATGAGAGAAGTGGGTAGCGGCGGTTGAGGCGAGATGGCCACCGGCGGAGAAACCCCAGACGCCGATATGATCGGGAGCGATACCGAATTCGGCGGCGCGGGAGCGCACGTAGCGGATAGCGCGCTGGGCGTCCCAAAGTTCAACGGGGTAATGATACTTGGGGCCGAGCCGGTATTTGAGTACATGTGCGCTGATACCGAGGTTGTTGAGCCAGACCGCGATCTGCACGCCCTCGTGATCCATGGCGAGGTGGGCATAACCTCCGCCTGGGCAGACGATGACACCGGTAGATGTTTTGGCGGGGCCGCCGGCTGGGTAAATGGTGAGCGAAGGTTTGTCATCGTCCGCCGTACCTTGCGCTCCGGGTGCTCCGTCGGGCCAGAGCAGGACAGTTTCCTTGGGAACTTGGGCGGTGAGGAGAGCGGCCAAGCAAACGACAAAGGCAACAAGACGGACGGGACGCATGTCCTCTCTGTTATATAACGAGCGCCGATTTTCATTGGGATCTTTAGTCCCGCGAGACGCTTATCTGCCATGGTGGGGCAGGCGCTTTCGCCTGCCATCCCTACTTTTTCCAGTGCCCGAATATAGGTCACCTATTCCTCACTTGGCTGGTCTCGCACCGGGCAGCCGCTTTGGCAGGACGAGTCCTTCGATCATTACCTGCGGTTGGTTGCTCGGCGAAACATTGGCCTTGCTCCAGTGCCGGACGGCAGGCGAAACCGCCTGCCCCACCGATGCAACCCAGCGGCAAAATGTAGAAACTCGAGTAACGGGCGCCGGGCGCCCTTAGCCCATATAGCTGAACAGATTTTTTATGTTCATTGTGCCCTGAGCGGCGATGGCGGCTTGCATAGCTGTCTCCGCGGTTGTCAGATTGGTGGCAGCTTGCGTCGCGTCGGCATCGCGCAAACCACTCAGTTGGGATTGAAGACTGGTCAAATTGGAGGTAGCGGTGGTGGCGGAGTTTTGCAGCCAGTCCAACGTATTGCCGGAAATTGTGGTGGCTTGCCCCAATTGAGCGATCGAGGCGTTGATGCCCGTGACGGCGGCTTGAATGCCCGCCTGGTTGTTGCTCTGAAGAGCCTGGCCGAGAGTGTAAATATTCTGGAAAATATTGCCCGCCGCCGGTGCTCCTGCCGCAGTTTGAGTGTCGAAGACTTGCTGAGCCGTTTGACCCGGAACCAGCAGCGTATCGCCGTCGCTGTTGGTCAGAGTCACTGTGTTGGTGGCGGTGTTATTTTGCACGACGCCACCCGGTGCGCTCCAGTTAAAGGTGTAAGGCTGGGTGGTTGAATCGTCGCCGCCAAAAACATATTGGCCCGAAAACGTGGTGTTCGCCAGCGAAACCATTTGCTCATCGACGCCCTGGACCTGTTGGGCTAAGGAGGCACGGCTGGCGGCGGTTGCGGTAGAACTCGACCCCTGTGCCGCAATGGACGTGAGCTGATTGAGCAGATCGCCTGCGGAACTGAGAGCGGAGTCGCTGACGTTAGCGATCGTGGTCGCCTGGGATATATTGCTTTGAATCTGCGTGACGTGATCGATCTGGCTTTGGAAGCCGAGAATCGCGTCGATCGCGCCGGGATCGTCCGAAGGCACGTTGACGCGATAGCCGGAACTGAGCTGCTCGTTCGCGGTATTGATGCGTGTTTCGGCGGCGTTTACATCGCTGAGAAAAGTTGAAGTATAGGCGTCAAGGCCGGCTAGCATTCTTGTTCCTCCTTTTAATCCATTTAAAGCTTGTAGACATTTGTTTTATGGCTGGGCTACCCATGAGGCGCTGGCTGATAGCAGGTCCTGGGCAATAGTGTTTACTACCGTGATCATCTGCGCCGAGGCTTGATAGGCCTGCTGGAACTGCAGAAGCTGGGTTGCCTGATCGTTCAGCGACACGCCGGAAACGTTGGCGCGCAAAGTTGTGGCCTGGTTCAATATATCCGTGGCAGTGGTGACGTTGTCCGAAGCCGTAGAAGCCTGCTGACCGATATCGGAGGCGACGTTGCCGTAGGCCTGGGTATAGCTAAAACCGTTGAGCATATCCAAGGGATTGGTCGGATTGACAAGCCCAGCCAGCTCAGTGGCGACGCCGTTGGCTACAGCCGGGACGGCTGCCACGGCAGGCGGACCCGCCGAAGCGGCCACGGCGGGAGTGATGGCCGCTAGTTGCGAGCCGGTGATGTTCGCGACCCCAAGGGAAGCGGCGACAGCTGTTGGGCTGACCGGATTGCCAGCCGCATTCACGGCACCATAGGTAAACAGCGCGACTCCGGGCACAGGAGGCGGCCCGGCGCTGCTTTGCCCGCCTTCGAGAAGAGTGTTCACCCGCTGGGCAACGGTCTGTGCCAACTGATTCAAACTACCTTGGGTTTGACTGTTGCCGAGGAGCGAAGGCATGGTGGTGTTGGCGAAGGTGAGTTCGGCGCCGATCGAGCCTTGATCCACGAGGGACGTGACGTCCTGGCCGGCGACGGTCAACTGTGCGGTTGTAGGCGCCGCGTTCGGATAGAGCGCGGTGGCAGAGGTCGGCGGGTAGCTGATCGTCAAATTATTCTGCGTGGTACCCATCACCAGTGGCGCTTGGCCGCTCAACAGCACGGTGGCGGTGCCGTCGCTTTCGATGTGCACTGAGACGGGCGCCAGCGTAGACATATCTTGCAAGGTGGTGTACAACTGGGCTTGCAGGCCGGCGTCGTTGCCGCCATTGGGGCTGGAGCGGATCTCGCCGTTAATGGTGGCAACTTGCGCGCTGTCCTGGTTCAGCTGATTCACCGAAGCG
>Ga0302325_10025815_pt1 | contig 12208 bp, 6 predicted proteins | sample Palsa_T0_2_FD_201948 | JGI IMG/M metagenome (GOLD analysis project Ga0302325, IMG submission 201948) | Peat permafrost microbial communities from Stordalen Mire near Abisko, Sweden - Palsa_T0_2 | ecosystem: Environmental > Terrestrial > Soil > Palsa > Peat permafrost | place: Sweden: Abisko...
TCGATCCGATCCCGACATGATTGCCTACCTCGAAGCGGAGAATCGCCACACCGAAGACGTGATGGCGTCTACCAAGCCTCTGCAAGAAGCGCTGTACAACGAGATCCTCGGGCGCATTCAAGAGACCGACGTTAGTGTACCGGTAAAGCGCGACGACTATTTTTATTACACACGCACTGTAGAGGGCCAAGCATACTCGATTCAGTGCCGTAAACACGGTACTCTAGATGCGCCCGAGGAAATCCTGCTCGATTCAAACGCGGCCGCAGAGGGCCAGAAATATTTCCGCCTGGGAAACTTCGCCGTCAGTCCCGATCACCGCCTGCTGGCGTATTCCACTGACTTGGAAGGCGACGAATCCTACACGATCCAAGTGAAGAATCTTGCAACCGGCGAGCTCTTGACGGACCGAATCGCGAACACGTATTACACGCTCGAATGGGCGAACGACAATCGAACTTTCTTCTACACGGTTCTCGATGCCGCCAAACGGCCCTATCGGGCATTCCGTCACCAGCTGGGCGCTTCATCGGATACGTTGATCTATCAAGAGGACGACGCGCGATTCAACCTGGGCCTGGCGAAGACTCGAAGCCGTCGATTTGTCTTTATCGAGCTTGCGAGCCCGCTTACTTCCGAACTGCGATATTTGCAAGCTAATGATCCACGCGGCGACTTTCGCGTGCTACTGCCCCGCCGTCAGGGCGTCGAATATGACGCCTCGCATCATGGCGAATACTTTTACATTCGCACCAATGACCAGGCTAAGGATTTTCGCTTAATGCGGACACCGGTGGACAACGCAACGGAGGCCGGCTTGGAAGAGGTGATTCCCGCGCGCCCGGCCATCACTATCGAGGGTGTCGATTCGTTTGAAAATCATATCGTCGTCTATGAGCGCGAGCGAGGCCTGGAGACTATTTGTATTCGCGATGGCTCCGGCGCTTTTTCCCACTACATTGAATTTCCCGAACCTGTGTATAGCGCCAGCGCGACCGGCAATGCCGAGTATAAGACCAACCTTTTGAGATTCAACTATACTTCGCTAGTTACGCCGGCTTCGGTATTTGATTACAACATTCACACGCGCGAACTCGAATTGAAAAAGCAATATGAGGTGCGCGGCGGTTATGACGCGACGCAGTATCAGTCCGAGCGGATTTTCGCGACAGCGCCGGATGGCGTCGAAGTGCCAATTTCATTGGTTTATCGCAAGGGATTTGGCCGGAACGGCTCGAACCCCCTGCTGCTTTATGGCTACGGCGCGTACGGCCACAGCATCGATCCTGGATTTTCATCCGCACGGCTGAGTTTGCTCGACCGCGGCTTTGTGTATGCCATCGCGCACATTCGCGGCGGCGCCGAACTGGGCGAAGAGTGGCACGATCACGGCAAGCTGCTCGAGAAGAGAAATACGTTCACCGATTTCATCGCTTGCGCCGAGCATTTGCTTGCCACCGCATATACCTCAACCGAGCGCCTCAGCATCATGGGCGGTAGCGCGGGAGGTTTACTTGTGGGCGCGGTGTTGAACTTGCGTCCCGAACTGTTTCACGCCGCGATCGCCAAGGTGCCCTTCGTCGATGTTCTTAACACCATGCTTGATCCCACGCTGCCGCTGACAATCGCCGAATACGAGGAGTGGGGCAACCCGGAACAAGAGCAGTTCTATCGCTATATTCGGTCCTACTCGCCATACGATAATGTGACGCCGCGTGAGTATCCGGCGATGCTGGTGACGGCCGGCCTCAACGATCCGCGCGTCTCTTACTGGGAGCCCGCCAAATGGGTGGCTAAGCTGCGCGCAGTGAAGGCAGATTCAAATTTGCTCCTGCTTAAGACTGACCTGGGCGGCGGGCATTTTGGCCCATCCGGCCGGTACGAAGGATTCAAGGAAGTGGCGTTCGACTACGCATTTTTATTGCGCTCGGTTGGCCAGAATCTTTAGGAACGATCGTCCTCTTAATTCTTCGATCGTCAGTCCCGACGCGCCCGCTTCCTGCTCTGTGATCGCTCCGCAGTTGACGCCTCGCAGCAGAAAAGTTAACAGCCCTTGTCCGGTGGCCGCGTCATCGAAGACATCGCCCACTAACGTCGCTTGCGCGGCTTTATCGATAAAATTCCGCAGACGCGCCGTTGCCGGCTCCAGGCTCTTCAGAAAAAATGCGTAGACTGCGGCATATCGCGTCGGAAGCTGCCCGGGGTGCAAATCCCAGCCCTGGTAATAGCCGTTCGCGAGTGACCGCTGCACCAGATCGAAGTGGTGCCGCATAGCCCGATGCACGACTGTGCGGTTCTCGGCTGCCTGATCTCCAGTCAGCGCCCCGCCAGTTGGCGCGCGGTGGCGCGGGATTGGGAGTATCGTACTGGGACCATCGGATAGGCTCACGCCGCGACCGGCGGCGCTCACCTGCATCACGTTCCGCGCAAAGTCGCACGCGGGATGATCCAAGCGTTGCTCGGCTGCCGCGATATCGCAGCTGGCGGTGTAGTCGTATGGTCCGAAGTGGAGCCCACGGCATCGCCCGCTCGCCGCTTCAATCAGCTTCGGAATGCCAAAGGCGCCAGAAGCATCGATGACCGCCTGTGGCGTTTCAATCATCAATTCAGTCCTCAAAACACCCGGATCCAATCCGTAGCGCGTTTCCAATCGTTCGAGTATTTGCACCAGCTCCGCTACTTGTCTTGGCACGCTGATCTTGGGGAGCGTGACCACGAAGTTATCCGGCAACCGGATTGTCTCGCTGCACAGAGCTTGGAAAAACAGATCGAGCGTCCGTCGTGCCCGATCCCGCAAGGCTTCGGTAAAGGGCTTGATGCGAATTCCGATGAATGGCGGAAAGCCCGGTAACGCCTGGGCCCGTGCCAAGGACTGCGCCGCCGCTACCGCATGCCCGTCTTCGTCGGCATCGGAACGATATCCGTACCCGTCTTCAAAGTCGATCCGGAAATCCTCCACCGGCTCTCGTTCCAGCTTCGCAACCGTGCGGTCAAACACGGACCGCGCAAACTCACCGGCCGGGAGCCCGAGACACTGAGCGAATGACACCGCATTAGGCGTGTAAGTGCGAATGAGTTCGCGAGCGAGCGTGCCTAGCCGGGCCGGCGTTTCGGCCTTGAATAACTGCGCACCGCCGTAAACGGTATGGACTGGCTGGCGCGGGGCGGATTCAGCGTGCGATTCGACGGTTAGAACCACCGGGTCATGAGCACTTTTTGCTCGGTGTAGAACATCACGGCGTCCTTGCCATGAGCGTGCAGATCGCCAAAAAACGAATTCTTCCAGCCTGCGAACGGGAAGAAAGCCATGGGCGCTGCTACCCCGACATTGATCCCCACCATGCCCGCTTCCACTCGCGAAGAATACTCACGCGCCGACTTGCCGCTGCTGGTAAAAATCGATGTCGCATTGCCAAATGGCGAGCTGTTCACCAGCGTGATGGCGTCTTCAAGAGTCTTCACGCGTATTAAGGAAAGCACCGGCCCGAAAATCTCTTCCCGCGCAATCGTCATCTCGGGCTTTACGTTGTCGAAAATCGTCGGGCCAAGGAAAAAGCCTTCGCTATTGCCGTTGTAGGACCGTCCATCCATGATCGGCTTCGCGCCTTCGTCCACACCCGTCTTGATGTAGCCGGCGACTCGCTCTTTGTGCTCCTTAGTCACCAGCGGGCCCATGCCGATGCCTTCCTGGATGCCGTCGCCAATCGGCATTGCATTCACTTTCTCCACCAGAAGCTTTAGCAGCGGTTCGGCCGCATCGCCAACCGCTACCAGCACGCTCCCGGCCAGGCAACGCTCGCCCGCCGCGCCAAAGGCCGAGCTGATAATATTCTCAACCGTCTTCGGCATTTGCGCATCCGGCATCACCACCAGGTGATTCTTCGCGCCGCCGAGCGCCTGCACGCGCTTCCCCTCGGTCGCCGCGGTTCTGTAGATGTACTTCGCGATTGGGGTGGATCCGACGAACGATAAAGCTCGCACCAGGGGATGATGCAATAGCGCGTCGACGGCTACCTTGTCGCCATGAATCAAGTTAAAAACACCCGCCGGGATGCCCGCATCATGCAGCAGCTTCGCGGCCAGGGTAGGCGTCATCGGAACCTTTTCCGACGGTTTTAGGATGAATGCGTTTCCCGCCGCGATCGCGAAAGGATACATCCACATCGGCACCATGGCGGGAAAATTAAATGGCGTGATGCCGGCGCACACGCCTAAAGGCTGCCGAATCGTGTGGCTGTCAATGCCGGTCGAAACGTCATTCAGCGAATCGCCCATCATCAAACTCGGCATGCCGCAAGCCACTTCCACCATCTGAATGCCGCGGCGAACTTCGGCCCGCGCGTCGTCGATGGTCTTGCCATTTTCCGTGGTGAGCGTGGCCGCCAGCTCATTGGCGTGCTTCTCAAGCAGAGTCTTGTAGCGATACAGCGGCTGAACCCGATCCACCACCGGCACGTCGCGCCACTTGAGATAAGCGGCGTGCGCAGCCTGCGCCACGCGATCCACATCGTCGGCAGTTGCGTAGGCCACTTGCGCAATTTCCGCGCCAGTCGCGGGATTGGTCACTGGCATCAATCGCCGATTCCCGGCGTCTTCCCATTGGCCGTTGACATAAAAAGAGACAGTTTGGACGGACGGTTGGCTTGCAATCATTGGATTCTCTCTAGTTTAGGTTACTACCCTAGATTACTATTGCGGCGGCTCTATTGTGACTTGGCTCCGCGCTGGAACAGCTCCAAGTATAGATTGTTCGGATCTCGCACCAGACAAAACTTCGCCGACCCGTTGACCACCGGCTCGCCGTTTTTCGAAATCACGGTCGCGCCAGCGTCCTTGAGCGCTTTCACCGTGGCATCGATATCCCGTACGCCAACTTGCAAAATCGCCGTGCCCGGATCTTGCACCCGCGTGTGCAGCGGCTTGCGATCGATATCTTTGAACTCCATGAACGCCATCATCACCGAAGTGCCGGGGATCAACGCGGAGCTCCTTCGAAACTGCGCGCCGGGCGTGCCTGCGGTGTCCATCATGAGCTTCGTGCCATCGAAAGCCGTGGGCGGCAGCGTCTGAAATCCGAGCACGTCGTGGTACAAGTGCAAAGTTTGATCCAGATCCGCGACGATGATCTCGAACGCACCGCCGATTATGTTGCTCGATGCGGGCGCGGTGGTCGACGGCGCCGGATCGCGCTGCGAAATCTCGATGAAAAAACCGTCCGGGTCCTGCACGAAAACGACCCGTCCGCGACTGCCATTCGCGCCCATAATCGTCGCCGGTTCGCCGCCCTTACTATTGATGTGCGCGTTCGCCGCCTTCAACTTCGCCATTAAAGGATCCATATCGCGCACCGTGAGAATGAGGCTGGCCGCGCCTGGGTCCTGAAACCGGGGATGAGCCGGCTGGCGATCGATGTCTTTGTAGTCGATCAACTCGATGCCAAGCTTCGATCCGGGAATCCTCAGAATCGCTGGCCGCGACTGCGCGCCCGGGGTGTTCCCCATGTCGATGATCCAGGGCGTGCTGTCAAAGGCGCGCGGAGGATTCGGCATCTCCAGGCCCAGCACGTCGCGATAGAATTCGACCGATCTTTCGACGTTAGCCACTATGTGGCTAAATCCACCCACACCTACCACGACGCCTGGATCGGCGGGTGTCTGTGCCAAGACGCCTGCGCTGGTCCCGGCGAGCATGAGAACAATTGTGGCAACTCGTATCATAGTTTCGTTATGATACACTGCCGCGAGATCTCACCCGGCTACGATATCCCGCAAGGACCAGTCCGCGCGCCTGTCCAGGTCTCCGGAGGTGACGTTCTATCGCTGACCTGCGGCCCCCGACCGCTTACAATGGGACACGACGTCCGATGTTCGGCGCGACGTTGTGATGATCACGGCGGAAGATGATCACGGCACCAAACTTTATCCAAAAAGTGGCCCCACAAACCAGATTTGCGGCTTCCGTTTGTCCGGCTTTCCTGCTCGTCCTGCAACCAATTCTCTTTTTTCGCCGCATGGTTATTAATCGCGCTCACATCCCCTTTGATATCGAAGGATTTCATTATCCTTTGATCGCGTACGTCGCCCAGTGCGCGCGCAGAGGTGTCGCGCCGCTCTGGGATGCATATTCCTACGGCGGAACGCCCATACACGCCGATCTTCAAGCCCAGCTGTTCTATCCGTTCACTTGGATTGCGATTTTATTGGGCGACTGGTCCGACGGGCGGAATCTTTTTTATTGGGTGGAGTGGCTGGTCCCGTTGCATATGATCTTAGCGGGAATCTTTACCTTCGCGCTTCTCCGTAAGTTCGGCCTGGCGCGTCCCGCGGCGTTCATGGGCGCCAGCATCTATCAGCTCGGCGGTTTCTTTGCTTCTCAACCCCAGCATCTCTGTGGAGTCTGCGCTGCCGCCTGGCTGCCGCTCGGGGTTCTCGCTGTCTTCGAGCTCCGGTGCAACTTCCGCGCTCGATGGTTTGGCGTGCTCGCCCTGGCCGTGGCTCTTAGCATCCTGTCGGGCATGGCCGCCGCCACAATCGTGGTTGCGATCGCGATTTGGATGTTCATCGCGGCTCTAGTCGTGCTTCGGCAAACATCGTGGCGAATTTTCTGGATCGTTACGGCCGCGTTCGCTGTCGGCGTGGCAATAACTGCCGTCGAGCTGGTGCCATTGTGGACTCTGTCAAATCTCAGCGTTGCCTCCGAACGATGGCGATGGCGTGAATTCGGCGGCGGCTTGCCGCTGCCCAGCTTAGTCTCCTTTATATTGCCGTACCATTACCACATTTTTGAGATGGGTAAGCTCTATACGTTGCCCTACAATTCCACTTTATTGTACATCTACTGCGGTGAGGTCACTGCTATTTCCGTGGCAGTTGCGGGGTTTCTGCCAAGCGCTCGGGCGCGCATATTTCTCGCACTGACGCTCATCTCCGCAGTTTGGATGCTCGGTGAGAATACGCCCGTTTATCCATTTATCTATGTCCACCTTCCGCGCATGATCCGCGGGGCTCTTTATTCCGAATATGCGTTGATGGCATTCTGCTTTTTCGCCGGGATTACGGCGGCAATTGTGCTCGACTGGTTCGGTTCTCGCGCCCCACGCGCTTTGCTCTGGTGCGTGGCGCTGCTCACATCTTACGATCTGATACACACGGGCGCGAATCGGCCGATGAATTCGGACGATGGGAGCTACGGCGCAGATCTAGCATTCGCGGAACAGGTTGCAGTCAAGCTCCACGCTCTCGTCAATAGCACTACCCCACCCACCCGGATCGATTACACCGATCATAGGTTTTGGCAACCAATGCAGGCATCCGGCCTGCTCAACCTGCCGACTCCCTCGGGCAACAATCCTTTTGCACTGCTCCGGCCTATGCACGTCCGCTGGCTGTACACGGCCGGCAATCCCTGGGAACGGGACCCGGTGGTCAACCGTTTTGATTCGCCCCTGCTGAACATGATGAACGTTGGTTTCCTGGTATCGGATTCCGCGATTTCGGCAAATGAGATTCGACGCGCTGGGCTAAAGACGCAGGACAATATCGGCCCGTTCTACGTGTACCGGAATCCGCACGTCTTGCCACGCTTTTTTCTCGTCCCGCAAATCGAGAAATCGTCCAGCGAAACTCAAACGATTCAGTTGTTAGGTGAGCCGTCTTTCAATCCTGCGGCTGAAGCGATCGTCGAGGACATACCCGAAAGCCGCGGCGGATTGGCAATTTCAGCGGTAGACGTACGTTCCTATACGCCGAACAGATTTGAGCTGATGGTTTCAACCGCAGGCCCCGCTTTCCTGGTTACATCCGAACCGATGTACCCGGGTTGGACTGCAAAAGTGAACGGGACGACACAATCGCTTTTGATGACAAACGGCGCCTATCGCGGTTTGATGCTGGCACCCGGGCAGAGCGACATCGTCATGGAATACCATCCACGGTTTTTTGCGCTCTCAATTGCAATCAGCAGCCTTGCCTTACTAGCGATTGCCATCCCTGTGCTGATGAAACAGCGTACATTCGCCTACAACTCCCGGGGCTGATTTTACGATGCAGTTGATCAGGGCCCGCCTAGCTAGTTTCATAGGCCGGGTTCGACATCCGGCTTGCAGTTTGCAACACCTTCGGCAGGGTTACCCGTGGTTTCGGTCCTGTTGATTGGTTTCGTTGTGATACACTGCCGCGAGATCCCATGAGATTCTTTGTCCTGACGGCCTGTGCCGTTGTAGCTTCCGCCGCCACGCCTCAAGGCGCTGCGATTTTTGAGAGCCATTGCGCCGCCTGTCATCAGACCGAAACCGGTTCGCGGACGCCCACCCGCGCCGAGCTCGCAAATCTGAAACCGGAGCAAGTAATGACGGCCCTGCTTCGTGGAAAAATGATTATCCAAGGCTCCGTATTATCCACTGGCGAAATTCGGGCGGTCGCGCTTTACGCAACCGGCAAGAGCTGGTCGTCGCAGCCATTGGATCCGGTGGCGGGGCGCTGCTCCGGTCAAGTGAAGCCGTTTTCTCCCAGCCCTGACGATTGGAACGGATGGGGTGTCGATTCTTCCAACGCGCGTTTTCAACCGCACCCCGGCTTCCAAGCATCTGATGCGCCCCGCCTCAAGCTCAAATGGGCATTTGGATTTCCCGACGACACCGAAGCCGCCGGACAGCCAGTCGTCGTAGGCGGCCGCGTGTTTGTCGGCAGCAATGGGGGCTTGGTTTATTCGCTGGATGCTTCCACCGGCTGCGTTTACTGGACCTACGACGCGGGCGCCATTGTCCGCTCCGCTATTAGCGTCGTCATGGCTCCGAAATCGTCTCAGAACTTCAGACCGGGCTCAAAATGGATCGCTTACTTTGGCGATTATCATGCGTCCGTCCACGCCGTGGATGCGGAAACCGGCAAGCTGCTGTGGAAGGTCAAGATCGACGATCACCCCGCCGCTCGCATTACAGGCTCACCCACATATCACGACGGCGGTCTGTATGTTCCCGTGGCATCTTCCGAAGAGCTGGACGGCGGATCGCCCCAGTATGAATGCTGCACGTTTCGCGGTAGTTTGAACGCCCTGGACGCCGCAACTGGCCGCGTCCTTTGGAAGAGCTACTCAATTCCGGATCCGCCTAAATTTTATAAAAGCAACTCCGTCGGCACCAAACTTTACGGCCCCTCGGGCGCCGGCATCTGGTCTGCACCCACCATCGATGCGAAGCGCAAACGCATTTATGTCGGCACCGGGAATTCCTATACCGGCGTCGATATCCCCACCAGCGACGCTATCCTGGCCTTCGATCTTGCAACCGGCAGTCTGTTGTGGTCGAGTCAGGTGACGCCCGGCGATAACTGGATGGTTGGTTGCCCGAAGAGTGCGAACTGCCCGGCCAATCCCGGCGACGATACTGATTTCGGCAGCTCTCCGGTGCTGCGTTCACTCGCAGGAGGAAAGCAGATTCTGGTGGCCTCGCAAAAGGCGGGTGTCATGTACGGGCTGGATCCCGATCAGCGCGGCAAGGTGCTGTGGAAGACTCGCATTGGCGTAGGTGGTGCACTGGGTGGCATTGAGTGGGGTTCAGCTGTCGATGATCACACTGCATTTGCAGCGGTTTCCGACGTCAACCAGCGCGACAAGGGCACGCCCGGAATGTATGCGATCAAGATCGACAACGGCGAGAAGCTCTGGACCACTCCCGCTCCCGACAGCGCGGGCAACAAGGCGCAGATGTCGGCGGTGTCTGCCATGCCGGGCCTCGCTTTCTCCGGTTCGTGGGGCGGCCATCTGCGCGCGTATGCCACAAAAACCGGCGAAATTGTTTGGGACTTCGATGCGGTGCGCGACTTTGAAACCGTCAATCGTGTCCAAGCCCAAGGCGGCTCCTTCAATGGCGGCGGACCGGCCATCTCGAATGGGATGGTCATCACCAATTGCGGCTATGGATTCGTCGGGGGAAAGCCTGGCAATGTGCTGCTCGCGTTTTCAGTCGACGGCCAGTAGACCGAGCTGGTGCCAGCCTCATTGTCCCGGGGCGTCGCGAGAGCCATCCCAAGCGCCATACTGAAAGACATGCGGTCTGCGCCTCCGAAATCTTCTACTCGCCCGCACGCCGCGCTTTTGGTCCGGGAAACCTTTAGTCAATGGTCGCAGGACAATGCGCCGCGTCTGGCTGCCGCGTTGGCTTATTACACGGTCCTATCCGCTGCGCCGCTGCTTGTGATTTCGGTGGCCCTGGCCGATGTTTTCTTCGGGCAGAAGGCCGTTGAAGGTCAGCTTGCCTGGGAGATTCACAACTTTGTCGGCGACGATGTCGCGCACGCCATTCAGGCTGCAATTCAGGGCTCGCATAAACCAACCACTGGCGTCGTCGCAACCGCGCTCAGTGTTGTCACCCTTATCGTGGGCGCCTCTTCAGTGATTGTGGAGCTTCACGATGCGCTGAACCTTATCTGGGGAGTTAAGCAGTCCGCGGAAACCACTTGGCGTCAGGATATTCTCGGCTTCCTCAAAGAGCGCTTCTTCTCGTCCCTGATTGTTATCGGGGCCGGAAGTCTCTTGCTCATCTCGCTTCTTCTTAGTGTGTCCATCGCTACCCTCGGGAAATTTTTTCTGCCGCTCCTGCCCTCTTCCGAATGGTCGCTCCATTTGGCCGCGTTCGTGGTGTCATTTGCTGTAGTAATGCTGCTCTTCGCGGCGGTTTACAAGTTGCTTCCAGATGTGCGCCTGAAATGGAGCGACGTTGCGATGGGTGCTTCGGTTACGTCGCTGCTGTTCACCATTGGAAAACAACTGATCGCGCTCTATCTGGCAAGAGTCGGCTTTGAATCCACGTACGGCGCGGCCTGGGCCGTGGTTCTGTTTCTGGTCTGGGTATATTACTCCGCGCAGCTCTTCTTTTTGGGCGCCGAATTCACTAAAGTCTATACCCGCCGCTACGGATCGCATGGACCGTCCGCCGCTGCTGACGGCACGCCCGCGGCCGCACGCCAAGAGCTACCACTGAAGTGAGATTCATCTTGCTTGCGAGCGTAACCAAAACCCTAAACGGGGGTCCAATGAGAGTGTGGAATTCGCTTCGTTGCCTCGCGGGTGCCACGTGTGTGCTGACTTTCCTTGGTCTTTCCACCCTCGTGGCTCAACCCTCCGCGTACGAGGGAAAAACCATCGTGGACATCCAGTTTCCCAACGGTCAGCCGCTCGATCCCACCGATTTAGCTCGGGTGCAGCCGTTGAAGCCGGGCCAGCCCCTGCACTCCGCGGATGTTGCTAACGCCATCGACGGCTTATTCGGCACCGGAAGTTTCTCCGACATTGTTGTAGAAGCCGAAGCTTCGGGCGAAGGCGTCAGCGTGCGCTTTGTCACCAGGAACGCTTGGTTCCTGGGTGGCGTCACGGTGCAAGGGAGAGTGATTGAATCGCCTAACAAAGCTCAAATCGAAGGCGCCGGACAGTTCACTCTGGGAACTCCGTTTCATGACGCCGAGGTGAAGACCGCGATCGACAATATCCGCCGCCTATTCGATTCCAACGGACTCTATGAAGCGCAGATTACCCCGTCGCTGGAGCGCGATGCCGCTTCCCAGCAGATCTTTCTTACATTCAAGGTCAAAACCGGTAAGCGCGCTAAATATGAAATGCCCGCCATCACCGGTTCCACAAAACTCTCGGACGCTACCATTCTGCGGGCCACTGGTTGGCGGCTTCCGATCATTCATTGGTGGCGGCACGTCACTGGCACGCGCACGCGCGGCGGCGTCCAGGGTGTGTTGAATAAGTACGGTAAACAGGATCGATTGCTGGCGAACGTCGAGCTCACAAAGTTGGACTACGATGCGCAACTCCGCCGGGTGCGCCCCAACCTTGACATCACTGCCGGTCCCAAGGTGAAGGTGAGCGCCGTAGAAACCAAGGTCTCTCATCGCGTCCTGAAGAGATACGTGCCGGTGTTTGAAGAACACACCGTCGACGATGATCTGCTCAATACTGGACGGCTCAACCTGCGCGAGTATTTTCAAAGCCAGGGCTATTACGATGCCACCGTCGATTTCCAAGTTCAGCGCGTGCAAAACGATATCGAGACCATCCAATACTCCATCTCAAGAGGAATGCGTTATAAGTTAGTCCGGCTGACGATCACCGGCAATCGTTACTTCGATACGGAATCCATTCGCGAGCGCATGTTTGTGCAGCCGGCCGGATTTCTGATTTTGCCTCACGGCCGATATAGCGAAGC
>Ga0302325_10025818_pt1 | contig 12207 bp, 12 predicted proteins | sample Palsa_T0_2_FD_201948 | JGI IMG/M metagenome (GOLD analysis project Ga0302325, IMG submission 201948) | Peat permafrost microbial communities from Stordalen Mire near Abisko, Sweden - Palsa_T0_2 | ecosystem: Environmental > Terrestrial > Soil > Palsa > Peat permafrost | place: Sweden: Abisko...
TGATCCTTCCCGCGAAGCTCCTTGTAGGGCACGGCGGGAACTTCAACATGCAGGTCTATGCGATCGAGTAACGGTCCGCTGATCTTGTTCAAGTAGCGCTGGATGATCGCGCCCGTGCAGCGGCACTCTCGCGTGGTGTCCGAAAAGTATCCGCACGGGCATGCGTGCATATCTCAAACGCGAACTCAGTATGAACACATAGTGCCGGGGGCACAGAGAGCCACTCGTCGGCCGCGCACAACTTTAGTGTTGACGAATGAAACTGCAAGCTGATAGGTAGAGATGAACGCTGCAGTGAGTCGACCTAAATCCACACGTGATCTATCACCGACCGAGCGCCGCTTCGTTCTGGCGATGCATGAACTCAGGTTTGGGCGTTTCGAGTTTCTGCGGATTGAAAGCGGCGAACTGGTGCTCGATCCATGGCCAGCAACGATACGCGCTGTGAAATTTGGAACAGGAGAAGCGGATAAGCAGACAGGATTGCCAGACCAGTTCGACCTTAAGCGCCAAGTCGCTGATTTCTTCGAGCATGTGCGCTCTATGAATACCGGCACAATTCGTTGCCTAAATTGCGCCGCGGCCTGCCGTTCTCGATGGAGGTCGAATACTGACGGCGTTGAGATCACTCTTGAGCCGAAAGGCATCGGGTTGGTGACGTCCAGCTTGGGAATATGAGAGTCGAATGTAAATAAATGACTTAGGCGTTTAAGGCGCTGTTTTCTGGTCATATAAGTCAATGTTTTTCAATGACCCATTCCCAGGCTCCTGGTTAATGAGGTAAACGAGGTAACATCCGACGCCCGGCTTGCTATCGCGATTGACTATCTTTATTAAAGCCTCACGACAATGTTGCGTCGGTGCTCGTCAAATGTGAGCCGCTACGCCTTTCGGCAACCGCGCGCGCCACATCAGCCCGCAGTGGCTGCGTACGGTGCCACGGATGTGGCTGAACGATTCGAGTCAAGCCGGAAACCGAAAAACATTCCTGGACATATAGTTGTTGCGGTTGGGATGCGATACAACTGTTTGCCACTGCATCAGTACGGGTTCCCATGGAGCGAGCGCCACCGCCGTGCGGATTGATCTGGGTCCGCGTATTGAAGTCGTGGATCAGTGTAGTGTTTAGCCCGAGTGCCATCGCGTTGGCACTTGCCATTTCGCCGACCGGGGAGGGATGCGTTGGCGCTTCTCATACCCTTGGCTTTCAATCACATCCGCGGAGATGACTATGGCTTCTTGAATGCTTTCTCACAGTGTGGCGGGCGGAGGACGCTCGTTCGGGAAATTCCATGATCAGAATCGAGACACAGCAGACCGAGAGCCATCTGACTTTCAAGATTGCTGGAAAATTGTGCGGCGCGAGTGTGAGAGCGCTCGAAGACTGCTGGAAGGCGGCGCACCTGAGTTCTCCGGCTTTGGAAGAGGCAGTCGACCTCAGCGACGTAAGTTCGATCGATAAAGCTGGGTGGTGCCTGCTGCGGCATATGCATCGCGATGGCGTCAGATTTTCTGCAAAGGGTCTGGCAGGTCAAACGGTTCTCGATGAACTCACGGCAAAAGATGAACTCAATGGCAAAGAAGATAAGCGCTGATGAATATTTCGTTTAGAGCAGAAACCTGCACCTCGGGTGAGATGCGCGAGCGGAGCCTCGGTCAACATCAGTTCTTCCGATGGTTTAGGGTTCGAGTGGCCGCTCATAGCGGGGCCCTGGTCTTCGGGCTAGCCATTGCGACCCTGCTTTCGGCGCAGTCCTCAACTCCGATTCAGTTGCCCGCTTCCGGCCGGGGACTTCAGCCAGGATCGGTGGGCACCACACAATCCACAGTCAATGCCGGCGGCCAGAACAGCGTAAACCTGATAGACAGCTCGGTGAATATTCAGGGCTCATACCTGGGGAGCGTCCCTACGGGGACCGCGACCGATGCGGTGATCGGCCTCAGTCTTTCGGAGGCGCTCCGGCGCGCGCTCGACTACAACCTCGGCGTAGTAACCGTAACGGAGGGAGTAAGACAGGCACGCGCGCAGCGGCTCGCGTTCCTCAGCCAATTACTGCCCGAAGTAAATGGAAATCTTCGGGAAACCGCACAGCAGACAGACTTAACGGCTCTGGGCTTTCGCGCCTCACTTTTTCCAAAGGGATTTACGATTCCATCTGTAGTGGGGCCTTACAACTATTTTGATTTTCGTGCCACGCTGACGCAGACGGTCGCCGACTTCACGCGACTCCACAACCTTCACGCGGCGACGGAAAACGCCCGAGCCGCGCAATTCGCAGTGCAGGATACGCGTGACCTGATCGTACTGGCAGTCACCGGATCCTATCTTCAGATAAACACCGCTGCATCACGAGTGCGAGCCGCGGAAGCCGCGGTCCGAACTTCGGAAGCGACCTACCAGCAGGCGTCCGATCAGTTACGCAACGGCTTAAACGCGCGAATCGACGTGACCCGAAGTCAGGTGCAACTCCAAACCGACCAGCAGCGCCTGCGTGGCCTTAGTGCCGATTTCGATAAGCAAAAACTGACTCTGGCGCGCATCATCGGCTTGCCGTTGGGCCAGACGTTTTCAATGGCGGATGATTTCACCTTCTCTCCCCTCGCGGAACTAACGCAGGAAGATGCGCTCGCCCGTGCCAAAGAGGGTCGTGCGGACATCATGGCCGCGCAGGCCGCTCTCCGCGCCGGCGAAGCAGCGCTGAAAGCTGCCCGCAGCGAGTACCTGCCGAGTGTTTCCGTCGAAGCCGATTACGGAGTGATTGGGACCAACCCCTCGCAATCGCATGGCACCTTCGGACTGACCGGAAGCGTGAATTTTCCGATCTGGCAACGCCCCCGGATCAAGGCTGACATCGAGCAGGCTCAATCCGTAGTTGCACAACGAAGCGCCGAATATGCGGATCTCCAGGGCCGGGTCGATTACGAAGTGCGGCAGGAATTCATCGACCTCGCGGCAGCCGCGGACCAGGTCGGCCTGGCGCAGAAGAACGTCGGATTAGCGCGGGACACCCTGGCCCAGTCCCAGGACCGGTTCAAGGCCGGGGTGGCCGACACCGTGGAGGTCGTGCAGGCGCAGCAAACCGTGGAGCAGGCTGATAACGATCTCATCTCGGCGACGTACGAACACAACCTCGCTAAAGCCGCTCTTGCGCGGGCACTAGGGCAAGCCGAGAAAACAATCCCTCAATATCTGACAGGTAAATGAACGTGCCAACCCAAACTGAAGGGGCGCTGAAGACGAACGACGATAAGACGAACCACAGAACGGGTGAAGACTCCCACACGGCTGCCGTGCCTCCTGTGGCAAATGCCGGGCGCCGCTCGAGGGTTGTCAAGATTCTCGTGCTGCTGGCAGTCCTCGCGGGCGCTGGCGTGGGGGCAATGCAGCTCTGGGGCTATTTCGACAGCTATGAATCGACGGACGATGCGCAGATCGAAGGGCACCTGAACGGCATCAGCGCGCGGATCAGTGGAACGGTAACCGCGGTGCACTTCGAGAACAACCAGAAGATGGCGGCTGGCGAGGTATTGGTTGAGCTCGATCCGCGCGACTACCGAGTCTCCCTGGAGCAAGCGAAGGCCGCTATGGGCCTCGCGGCATCGCAGTTGACGGCCGAGCGCCCGAATGTCCCGATCACCCAAACGTCAAATGAAAGCCTCGTGGCAACTTCCGAGGCCAACATCAGTCAGGCGGAGGCTGCGGTCGCTCAGGCAGAGAGGGACTACGACTCGACGATTGCCGACCTTCGGCAGTCCGAGGCCAACAATACCCGAGCGCAGGCCGACGAAGTTCGTTATCGCGGGCTGGTAAAGAAGGAAGAAATCTCCAGAACACTGTACGACCAGAAACTGGCGGATGCCAAAGCCGACGAAGCGGCCGTGGAAGCCAAACGGGCCAGCAGCGAAGCCGCCCGACGGGTAATCGCACAGCGTCAGGCCAGTCTGCTCGCGGCCAGAACGCAACTGTCGGAAGCGGTGCAGAATAATCCGCGGCAACTCCTGCTGCGGGAAGCCTCACATTTCTTGCCATTTTCGAATTTTTCTTCAGTAGAGCAAACTCCAGTCGACTATGAATTACCGCGGGGGACGCTTTGAGGGCCAAGAACGCCACGGGCTAAGGTGCGCGATTGAACTGGAGGATCAGACGACCACTCAGCGCTTAGTCGAGCATCAAATTTGCCTCCTAACTAACTAAGCGTCAAAACAGCCAGGACCCCGCTGGAGCGGGACAGGTCGCGACGGGCTGCCATTCTGATGCAGACCGGCACAACTTTCGCGGCGAGCACATTTCTGTGGGCCCGATCCCTCTAGTGGGTGAGCCGCCGCTTGCCGACGCCTTGCGAACCTGCGCGCGCTTGCCTCGATTGAAAGCCTTGGTGCTGGCAGGTTCGCTGATGGGCGGCGATATCCAGCGCGCCGTTTGCGAAGTGTATCAGCAATGCCTGCTGGTGGTCAGGGTGAATATGGCCGGCAGTGTGCCAGACACCGCCTATCCGGTGGTTTTGTATCCGATACAGGTGGGAGTTATGACCGTCATGGCGGTCGCCGAAACGGCCAATTTCAGCATCGACGAGCGACCTCGTTTTGTCGGCTCTATAAGAAAGAAACCAAGCTCGGCGATTGCCCCCTCTTTAATCGCCAAACAATCGCCGCAGATTTGACTTGCTGTTTCTCCCAACCAGAGCGATGAATGTGACGACCGCAAATGACAAGCGGCAAAGGAGAAAACTCACATGTCAAAGTTTCACGACCGATGGCGAGAACAACATCAGGGCATTCGCCGAGCTCCCGGCCGGCGCCGACCATTCGCAATCGTTTTCAACCGCGAAGGAATTGGCCAAACTGACGGCAGAATGGCCAGTGGCGCGACTAATCGACACTTGGAACAGCTTTCCGGGCGTCGTGCCCTTCGACGAGCTGAAACCGGTCAAGAAGTTCACCAGCCGCAACGCCGCCGTTGCGCGCATCTGGCGGGCGATCGCGCGCCTGTCCCCGGACGGTGCGCAACCGACGGGGCCTGTTGCAACGGCCAAGGGGAAGCAAAGAAGTCCCCGGCCAAGGCTCCGCTGCGCGCCCGGGCGCAAAAGGGCGCGGAAGAGCGCAGCAATAAGAAACTGGGGTCATTACCATGATGAAGCGCGCCAAGGGAGCGACACTGGCAGAGATCATGGCGACCACGGGCTGGCAGGCGCACACGGTCCGTGGCTTCGTCAGCATTCTGGGCAGCAAGGGAAGCGAGAAGATCGAGTCCTCGAAGATCGCCACCGGGGAGCGGACGTACAAGATCGCCAAGTAGCCCGCACGCAGTTCCTTCAATCGGACGCCGCTTCCGGTTCCGACCGGGGGCGGCGTTTTTCTGTTTGTGTGGGCCACATTGCTCATCCAGTGACGTCACAGACCCGTCACATCACTGGTTTGGGCCCTACTCGGATGTGAACGTAAACGAAAAACTGCCTCCACCAATCCATTTGCCCAGAGGCGCCAATTCCGAGCGAATCGCTGCTTACCACAGCTTCTTCGCCTGCCTGGGACTCAACCGCCAGTCCGTTGCGCTGTTAAGTCCGACACTCCGGGCTTAAGCTCAAAGCCGTGTTTGATTCACGGCATGCATCCATGATCTCGCCTCGGCGTGGCGAATGATTCGAGCATCCGAACTTGTTCCTAAGCGACGAGACGATTCCTCTTTCCCGCGCACTACCTCCCCTGATATGACCCTCTTTCGGACCCGCAGTGCCGCTGTGTTCGGCATCGAAGCGCATCTGATCGATGTCGAAGTGGACATGTATCCTGGCGGGAGCGCGCGCGATTTCATCACGGTGGGGATGCCCGATACGGCGGTGCGCGAGAGCCGCGAACGGATCAAGTCGGCGCTGCTAAATTCCGGCTTCGGGTATCCGAATAAGTCCGTCACCATTAACCTCGCCCCTGCGAACGTGCGCAAGGAGGGCGCTGGTTTCGATCTGCCGATGGCCCTCGGCATCCTCGGCGCAATGGGCACCGTGGGCGCCACCGACCAGCACATGCTGGTTGGGGAGTTATCGCTGGACGGCACGCTGCGTCCGGTGCGGGGCGTTCTGTCGATCGCGGTGTGCGCGCGCAAGCAGGGTATCCCGAATCTGTTGGTGCCAGCGGACAACGCGGCCGAAGCCGCCGTCACCGAAGGAGTCAACGTATTCGGGATGCGTCATCTGGCGGAGGTGGTCCGATATCTTAACCAACCGGATCAGTTCCGGCCTGCGTCCTGCGCTATACCTGCCTTTGCCGCTGCCGATTCAGCCATTCCGGACTTCCGCGAAGTCCGCGGCCAGATCACGGCTAAGCGCGCGCTCGAAGTGGCGGCAGCCGGAGGCCACAACGTCCTGATGATCGGACCGCCTGGGTCCGGCAAAACGATGCTCGCCAAGCGATTCGCTGGGATACTGCCACCGCTGACGTTCCCGGAAGCCATTCAGACGACGCAGATTCACAGTGTAGCGGGCCTGCTCCCGCGTGGAGTTGGTCTGGTTGTGCAGCGGCCGTTCCGCGCACCGCATCACACCATCTCGGACGCGGGACTAATAGGCGGCGGTTCGGGCACGCCGAGGCCAGGCGAGGTCAGCCTGGCGCACAACGGCGTGCTGTTTCTGGACGAGCTACCCGAGTTTGCGCGCAACGTGCTCGAAATGTTGCGACTGCCGCTCGAAGAGTCGTCAGTGATGATCGCGCGCAGCAACATGTCCCTTTCGTTCCCGTCTGATTTTATTTTGCTCGGCGCCATGAATCCATGCCCTTGTGGATTTTTTTCGGACCCGGGGCGAGAGTGTCGTTGCACGGGCGCGATCATCCAGCGCTACTTGAACAAGATCAGCGGACCGTTACTCGATCGCATAGACCTGCATGTTGAAGTTCCCGCCGTGCCCTACAAGGAGCTTCGCGGGAAGGATCACGGCGCTGGTTCTACTGAAATGCGCCAACGCGTGGAAGCGGCGCGAGCCATTCAGCACCAGCGCGGATTCTATAATGCGCGCATTCCGTCGCCTCAACTGCGGAAACTGTGCGCCTTGGACGACGCCGGCGAAAGGACGCTGGAGATGGCCGTGCGGCGCATGGGCTTGAGCGCTCGCGCGCATGACCGCATTCTCAAAGCCGCCCGCACCATCGCCGACCTTGACAATTCCGAATCCGTCACTGCTAAACATCTTGCTGAAGCCGTACAATACCGCAGCCTCGACCGCAGTTACTGGAGTTAGTAACTTAAAACTAACTCGGATTTCCCGAAACACCCATTCACAATGCGGCGTCGAAGAAGCATGAGGTTACTAGAAATGAATAAACTTGTCTTAGCATCTTTCTGCGGGTTTCTGTGCATGGGTACCATGAGCGCGCAGGAGTTTTCGCACTTTTCCTTCGAACTTGGGGCCGGTTTCACGGAGCCAGTCGGCAACACCGCCAAGTATCTGGATAATTATGGGTGGAATCTTCAGGGCGGCGTCGGCTACAACTTTGCGCCTTTCATCGGTGTAATGGGCGAGCTAGGCTATACTTCGCTGGGAATCAACTCAACAACACTGAGCAACATCGGGTATTCCGGGGGCGGCGTCAACATTTTCTCGGCGACTGTCGACCCGATTGTACACCTGACGCCAAAAAGTCACTTTGACCTTTATGCCATCGGTGGCGGCGGCCTTTATCATGTATATGAGAATTTCTCGGCGCCGTCATCGGGGGCAGTTATCAGCCCCTTCGCCGGGGGCTCTTTCCAGCTCATTGAGCCGGCAAACGGCCTCTCCTATTCCGAAAATAAGCCGGGCTTCAATGGCGGCATGGGCGTAGCGTTTGGCACAAAGTGGCACGGCAAGATTTTCGCCGAGGCCCGCTATGTGCACATCTTCACGAATGCCAACATGCGGGCCGATTATATTCCGGTGACTTTCGGCTTCCGCTGGTAAATCGTGCACGCCAGCGTCACAGCCCGGGCGAATAATATCCGTGACGATAGTAAATGCGTAAGTCGGGAATTGCCCCCTGGGGAGTTACTGTGAGCTTGATAATTCGGTACTTTCCGTCGCGCTCCGGATTGGCCGGCGAGTAACCTACTAGATACTGGTTACGAAGCTGATTACCGATCCGGGCGCTAATGGAAGGTAACTCGTCCAGGCTCGTTACCGGATATTCGCGGCCGCCGCTTTGCTCCGCTAGCTCTTCCAGAAGCTTGGGACCTTTCTGTTCTTCGATGGACTGCTTGGGCGTATCGCCGTCATCGAAGATGCCCATGGCATAGACTTCGACGTCCGATTCCAGCATGGCGTTCTTGATTTCGCGCTCCGTGTGGCGGCTGCGATTGTCTCCGCCGTCGGAAACGATCACCAATGCCTTGCGCGTGTTTTGCGCGTGCTTCATTTCGACCATGGCCATGTGGATCGCATCCAGCAGAGAGGTGCGTCCGAAAGGCCTAGTGTGGGCAATCCGATCGTACACCTCGCCGGAATCGGAGGTGAAGGGGACAGTCAGTTTCGGCCGATCGCTAAATTCGATCAGGAAAAACTCGTCCTGCGGATTGGACGTCTTGAAAAATTCCGCCGCCGCTTCAGTGGACTTCTTGATTTTGTTTCGCATGCTGCCGCTGATGTCGTACACCAATCCGATGGACAGCGGCGCGTCTTCCATGGAGAAATTCGTGATGGACTGCTCAACACCATCCTCAAAAACCTTGAAGTCTTCCTTGTGTAAATCGGTGATGGGCGTGCCAAAGACGTTGGTCACTTGCGCCGGCACCAGCACCAGTGACGAGTCGACGCGAATGTCCGCTTTGGGAAAAATGGATTTGCCAGTGGAAACGGCTGGCCGAATTCGGGGCAGGATGGAGACCGCGGTATCGACGCCGGACGCCTGGAACGCCCAACAGGGGGAGCACGCAACAAACGCAACAGCGAGGCATGCCGCGTACCGATGAGGATCACTCATGGGACGAGTGCGAGGCATTGGGAGATTGTATATCAATCGAAGGTGGGCTGCGCAATTGGCCGGCTACGCTATTAGTACTAGTCGGGCTACTGCGGTCTGATAACCTGATCGTTACGTGAGGCTGTTATTCTCGATTTTGCTGTTGGCTGAATGCGCCGCCGCGCAGGATTTCGAGGGTATCCAAGTGGACAAAGTCGCCACCGGTTTTACTTTCACCGAAGGACCCGCGTGGTCCCCGGCGGGGTTTCTGATCTTCAGCGATATTCCGGTGAACAGGCTGCTCCAATTCACGGCGGGCGAGCCTTCCAAGGTATTTCGGGAGAATTCGAACGGCGCCAACGGGAATCGTTTCGACGCACAGGGGCGGCTATACACCTGCGAAAGCCATTCGCGCCGGGTCACGCGCACCGACAAGAAGGGGAAGGTGGAAGTAGTGGCCGAGCGCTGGCAAGGAAAGCGGCTGAATGCGCCGAACGACATCGCGATCCGCAAGGAGGGCGACGTTTATTTTACCGACCCGGCCTTCGGAAACCAGCAGGACGCGCGCGAGCTGGATTTCTTCGGCGTGTATCACATTTCTCGCAAGGGCGAGCTGGAAGTGATCGCCAGACCGGCGGGCCGGCCTAACGGCGTCGCACTTTCCCCCGATGGCCGCAGGCTTTACGTCGGCAACTCCGACGAGCGCAATGTACGCGTTTACGATGTGGATAGGAGTGGCTCGGCTTCGAATGAGCGCATTCTGATTTCCGGAATCGAAGGCGTGCCGGATGGGATCTGCGTCGACGAAAAGGGCGATCTGTACGTGGCGGCCAAGCGGATGGAGGCGTTCACGGCGGATGGAAAGCCGCTCGGCCATATCGCGCTGGAGGAGACACCGTCGAATTGCGCTTTCGGCGATCCGGATCTCGGATCATTGTACGTGACGGCGCGGACATCGGTCTATCGGGTGCGATTGAACGTGAAGGGGTTTTCGTATTAGCGAACAGAGCCGCCGTTATCCCTCGCACCCGTTCCTCGGAGTGGGCGCATTGATTATTGAGGATGGAAGGATATTGCTGGTCGAGCGCGGCAAGGAGCCGCTGAAAGGCTATTGGTCGATCCCAGGCGGCATCGTCGAAACCGGTGAGAAGCTAGAGGAGGGAATCCGTCGCGAGGTGCTGGAAGAAACCGGCCTGGACGTCGAACCGTATTCCATGTTCGAGATCTTCGAGCGCATCATTCCGGATGGAGAAGGGAAGCCGGAGTATCACTACGTGTTGATCGATTATTTGTGCCGCCGCCTGAGCGGCGAGCCGGCGGCCGCGAGCGACGTGAGCCGGGTGGCATGGGTTTCCGAACGAGAATTGTCCGGCTATCGTATTACAGAAGGCACCGTAGGCGTGATCGAGAGAGCCTTTGCAAAGCTTCAGCGCTGATTTACTGGAATTCGAGCCGCTGCGCGAGTTGGTCGGGCGCTATGTTGGCAGTCCGTTGGGACGAGCCGAGCTGGAAAGGCTGAATCCGAGTTCGGATCGGGCCGCGCTCGAAAATTCGCTGGCGGATGTGGCCGAAGCAATCGCGTATCAAGGCGCGTCGCGCCAGCCGCAAGCAGCGTCTCGAGGCTCGGCGATTCGTTTGCGATTCAACTCCATTCCAGACGTCGCCACGGCGCTCGCGGTGTTGCGCATGGAAGGCGCGATGCTGGAGCCGAAGCAGATTCTGGAGCTGGCGCGGCTGATCGAAGAGGCCGGCGAGATTCGCGCGGCTCTAAATCTGGCGGCGGAGAAGTATCCACGTTTGGCGGCTCATGCGGCCGCGACGGCCGATCCACGACCGATCCTGCGCGATGTGCGCGGCAAGATTCTTCCGGACGGCAGCCTGGCCGACGATGCCAGCGTTGCCCTACAGCGCTTGCGCCGCGACATCGAACGCCAGCAGAAACAGATTCAAACATCGCTCGATCGATTCTTGCGAACGCATCGCGACGACGGCACGCTGCAGGAAGAATTCATCACGCTGCGCAACGATCGCTTCGTTGTTCCGGTGGTCGCGGGCCAGCAGCGCAAGGTATACGGCGTGATTCATGGGGCGAGCAGCAGCGGGCATACGCTGTTTGTGGAACCGCTGGAGACCATCGATCTGAACAACGAGCTGGTCCGGCTGCGGGAAGAAGAGCAGCGCGAAACCCTGCGCATCCTGCGCGAGCTCACGGAGCTGTTGCGCGGCAATGGGCCGCAAATCCAGGCGCTGGTCGAAACTATCGGCCGCTTGGATCTGTTGTTCGCCAAGGCCGCCTTCGCGTCGGACTTCGATTGCGTCATCCCGCGATTCAGTCCGCGGTTCAATGCCGGTCAGCATCGCCGCCTGGTATTGAAGGACGCGCGGCATCCGCTGCTGGAAGACGTGCTGCGGCGCCAGAAAAAGCCGATCCTGCCCATTTCCCTCGCTCTCGATGAGAAACAAAGGACGCTGCTGATCAGCGGGCCGAACACCGGCGGAAAGACCGTTTCGATGAAGACTGTGGGGTTGCTGGCGCTGATGGCGCAAGCCGCGCTGCCGGTGCCGGCCGCGGAAGCCGAGTTCCCGCTGTTCGAGCAGGTACTCGCGGACATGGGCGATCAGCAGTCCATCCAGGAAAGTCTAAGCAGTTTTTCGGCGCACATCGCCCGTGTGCGGGAGATGCTGGAAACCGTAACACCGCAATCGCTGGTTTTGTTGGACGAACTGGGCCGCGCGACGGATCCGGAGGAAGGCGGGGCGTTGGGTGTAGCGATTCTTGAATCGTTCCGCGCGCACGGCGCATTTACGTTGGCATCCACCCATTTGCTGGCGCTGAAGATTTATGGCGCTACAACGGAAGGCGTTTTGAACGCGTCCATGGGATTCAATGAACAAACATTAGAGCCGACATATGTTTTGCAGTTGGGCGCGCCGGGAAAATCCGCAGGCTTGGACATTGCAAGCCGCCTGGGGCTTTCTGAGGACTTGATCGCGCGGGCGCGCCAGCGGATGTCCACCAGCGAGCGCGATATCGCCGTTTTTCTCAACGAGCTGCACCAGCGGCTGCGCAGGACCGCGGTAGAAGAGCAGGATCTGCGGGAACAGCGCCAGTCGTTAGAGGCGCGCGAACAAACGCTCGGCAAGGAATTCGAGCAGCGCGAGGCAGCGAAATTCAAAGAGCTGGATGAACGATTGCGATCGGCGCTAGCGGGATTCGAAGCGCAAAGCCAGGAGCTGATTCAAAAGGTGCTGGCGGGAGCGGAGCAGCACAAAGCCGCCGAGCAG
>Ga0302325_10025819_pt1 | contig 12207 bp, 10 predicted proteins | sample Palsa_T0_2_FD_201948 | JGI IMG/M metagenome (GOLD analysis project Ga0302325, IMG submission 201948) | Peat permafrost microbial communities from Stordalen Mire near Abisko, Sweden - Palsa_T0_2 | ecosystem: Environmental > Terrestrial > Soil > Palsa > Peat permafrost | place: Sweden: Abisko...
GTAACGAAGCTGATGCATTTCCATAGGCAATTCCTATGATAGCGAAAGGAAAATAGTATTTCAACAATGGGCGCGGTTTTGGTTGAATGCGCCAAGAACAAAAAAACATATATGTCAAACGAAGCCAAATGCCCTTTTCACCACACCGCCGGCGGCGGCACTACGAACCAGGATTGGTGGCCGAACCAATTGAAAGTTGATCTCTTGTGCCAACATTCCTCCAAATCTGATCCGATGGGGGAGGAATTCGACTATGCCAAGGAGTTTAAGAGTCTGGATTTGGCGGCCGTAAAAAAAGACCTCGCGGCGCTCATGACCGATTCTCAAGATTGGTGGCCGGCCGACTTCGGCCATTACGGGCCTTTGTTCATTCGCATGGCTTGGCACAGCGCCGGCACCTACCGCACTGCGGACGGTCGTGGCGGAGCGGGCCGGGGCCAGCAACGCTTTGCCCCGCTGAATAGTTGGCCGGACAATGTCAGCCTGGACAAGGCGCGCCGGTTGCTTTGGCCGATCAAGCAGAAGTATGGCCGGAAGATTTCCTGGGCCGATTTGATGATTCTCACGGGTAATGTTGCGCTGGAATCGATGGGCTTCAAAACGTTCGGTTTTGCCGGCGGTCGTCCGGACGTTTGGGAACCGGATCGTGACGTCTATTGGGGCCGGGAGACAACCTGGCTGGGAGGTGACCTCCGCTACGCGCATGGCGCGAAAGGGGTGGAGAAGGAGGGCGGCGTATTGGTGGGTGAAGACGAAGGGGAGAAGGGCATTCATAGTCGCATTTTGGAAAATCCGCTGGCAGCCGTCCAAATGGGCCTCATCTACGTGAACCCGGAAGGTCCGGACGGCCATCCCGATCCGGTTGCGGCGGGGCGCGACATCCGCGAGACTTTCGCGCGCATGGCCATGAACGACGAAGAGACGGTCGCGCTCATTGCCGGCGGCCACACCTTCGGTAAGACCCACGGCGCTGGCCCCGCTTCTCACGTCGGGCCCGAGGCGGAAGCCGCGGGCCTCGAAGATCAGGGCTTTGGCTGGAAGAACAGCTTTGGCACAGGCAAAGGCGGCGACACGATTACCAGCGGATTGGAAGTCACCTGGACCACCACGCCGACAAAGTGGAGCAACAATTTCTTCCAAAACCTCTTTGGCTACGAATGGGAACTTACCAAGAGCCCGGCCGGGGCGCATCAATGGAAGCCCAAGAATGGCGCTGGCGTCGGCACGGTGCCTCATGCCCATGACACTTCCAAGCGCATTGCGCCTTCCATGCTCACGACGGATATCGCGTTGCGGGCCGATCCCATTTACGAAAAGATTTCGCGGCGCTTTTTGGAGAATCCCGACCAACTCGCCAATGCCTTTGCCCGGGCCTGGTTCAAGTTGACGCACCGCGACATGGGCCCGCGCGCCCGTTATCTCGGCCCGGACGTTCCCGCTGAGGAACTGGTTTGGCAGGACCCAATTCCCGCAGTCAATCACAAATTGATTGATGCCGAGGACATCGCCTCTTTGAAGGGGAAAATCCTGGCCTCTGGCCTGACTGTCTCGGAGCTGGCTTCGACCGCCTGGGCGTCGGCCTCCACGTTTCGCGGTTCCGACAAGCGCGGCGGCGCCAACGGGGCTCGCGTGCGCCTGGCCCCGCAGAAAGACTGGCCTGTCAATCAACCGGCTCAACTGGCCAAGGTGCTCAAGACTCTGGAAGGCATTCAAACGGCGTTCAACGGAGCGCAGTCGGCCGGCAAAAAGGTTTCGCTGGCTGACCTCATCGTTTTGGCGGGTTGCGCCGGTGTTGAACAAGCGGCCAAGAAGGCCGGCCACGAAATCACGGTGCCATTTGCGCCGGGTCGCATGGATGCATCGCAGGAGCAAACGGACATTGACTCCATTGCCGTGCTCGAACCCATGGCCGACGGCTTCCGCAATTACCTCAAGAGCAAATATACCGTGCCGGCCGAAGCGCTTCTGATTGACAAGGCGCAATTGTTGACTCTGACCGCGCCCGAATTGACGGTCCTCATCGGCGGGATGCGCGTCTTGAAGACCAACTTCGGAGCAACTCAGCATGGCGTTTTCACCAAACGCCCGGAGGCGTTGACGAATGACTTTTTCGTGAACTTGCTCGACATGGGCACGGAATGGAAGCCGGTTTCGAGAGAGGCCGACGTATTTGAAGGACGCGACCGCCAAACGGGCAAAACCAAATGGACCGGCACACGCGTCGATCTGGTCTTCGGTTCAAACTCCGTGCTCCGCGCGTTGGCGGAAGTCTATGCCAGCGCCGATGCAGAGAAGAAATTCGTGCATGATTTCGTCGCCGCCTGGAACAAAGTGATGAACCTTGATCGCTTTGACCTTGCGTAACTGGAGATGCAGAATGATTCTCACGCCAAGGGCGCAAAGGTAATCAAAAATTGCTGCTCTTAAGTTATTTTTTCTTAGCGCCCTTTGCGTGAGGCTTGGTCTTAAGCCCTGATCTCCTTTTCGACCCATTCCAACGCGCCATTGAGATCGGCGAAGACGCCCTCTAACTGCGCTTCGTAAGCTTTGTCAAGAATAACGCCAATCCCTTTGCCCGGTTGCAAGCCCAGCGGCAGCAAATGCCGGCCCTGCAAAATTGGCGGCGGCGGTTTCTGGCGAACTTCCAATTCATGCGCGCGGGCTAAGAGCATCTTGACGTTTTCCGGAATGACTTCCGGACGCGGCGGGCGGCCCATGCTATCCGACGTCATTACCAATCCAAGACCCTCAATGTTTTCGGGTTCGAGACGTTTGGCCAGGCGCCGAATCGCGCGGTCGGTAACGATGTCCAAGTGGACGAGATGATTTCGGACCAGCGGAACAATCCGTTGCTCAAAGACGACTGGAGCGCCAATTCGCCTGAGGAAACTGCGAGTGGGTTCCGCGCCGGCCTCTTCGTGTCCAGGCGAGACGATGCGTTCGCGCCCATCCTTCATGGTGCGATGAGTCATGGCGGGTTTGCCGAAATCATGGGCCAACACCGCCAGCATATAGACCGCTTTGGATTCCGCATCGGCCTGGTGCCATTCGGGCAGGCGCACCAACGCGTCGCAGGCGTGACACGTGTGCGTGAAAACATCCCCCTCCGGATGCCATTCCGGTTCTTGCGGCGTGCCGATCAGCGCTTTGATTTCCGGGAAATGATCAATCCATCCCGTCTCAGCCAGGAACCTCAAACCAGCCGAAGCCAAGCGGCTGCGTTGCGCCCATTTCAACCATTCCTCCCGAACGCGCTCAACGGCCAGTTCCGCGAAGCTCCCCTTCATGCCGCGCGCAAGCTCCACTGTCTCCGGCGCGGCGCGCAACTCGAAGCGTCCGGCAAATTGCATCCCACGCAAGACACGAAGCGGGTCTTCGACGAAAGCGGCGCTCGTATGTCGCAAAATTCGGCTTCGCAAGTCCGCCTGGCCGCCAAAAAAATCGAGGACCTTGCGCTCCTGCGGATCGTACATGATCGAATTGATTGTAAAATCCCGTCGAGCGGCCGCTTCGCGTAGTGGCAGATCCGGCTCAAATTCAACGTCAAATCCTTTGTGACCGGCCGCCACTTTGGAATCCTTGCGCGGCAGCGTAAAATCGTAATTGCAGCCGCTGCCCGTGGATAATTTGACCACGCCAAAGGATCGCCCCACCAAATCCGTCTTTCCCCAGCGCGCCAGCCCGGCGATGAGTTGCTCGTAATCAACGCTAAAGACTTCGATATCGAAATCCTTTTCGTGTGGAAGTCCGGCCAAGGCGTCGCGCACGCAGCCACCTACTAAATAGGCCCTCTGCAACGCCGGCGTTTGCCGGAGAATCTCTTCCAATTCTGGCGGCACAAAATTCATCGCCCCATGATGGCTTTCTTGGCGTGCCATGGGCGAGACTAATTCTAAAAACCTTCGCGACATGACCCACCTAGCTTTACTGGCTTTGATTAGGTGCGATTAACCGAAGCGTTTTGGTAGGGCGGAGGTGCTCCTCCGCCTCTTGGCGGCGCGGTCGCGCCGCCCTACCAATTCAAGAAACGATTTCGCCATAACCAAAATGCCTTGACTGACTTTGATTAGATGCGACCAGGGGCTTGACTGGCTATTAAAACCCATGCGGTTGCCCAAACTTTATGTAAAGAAGTCCGACAAACCCGTTCCGCGCTCCTATTCGGCCCTCAACGATATTTTTTCTTCGCCGCGAGTTACCTTGAGCTACCTTGAGTTTTCTTGTTCCCTCAACGTTTTCGATGCGGAACTATCTGAAATTATCATGGAAATCAACGACTTGTGACGCGTCGCCTTCGCTCCCGATCGACCGGAACAGGACCGCCGGCGGTTTTACAACCGCGCCCATTGCCGCTGACCTCATACCCAAAATTTCAATGAACAAGCCCTCAAACCCTTTTAACATTGCCATTATACCATACATCATTGGGACCGCAACTATAACTCATTTGCAGGGTTCTTCGCTGTTTTCGGTGGAATTCCGAATGCCCCAGAGGGGCGCTGCGATAATAGCTCGGCGATTTATCGCCGGGAAAACGAAGATGTGTGTTGTCCCGTGCCGAAGGCACGGTTGATTCCCAGCGTCATATAAGAGAAGTCGCCCCGATATGGCGAAAGATACCCTTGCCAGGAGAGATTCAACCGTCCACTTCGGGACGGTGAATTCTTAACCGCACTTTCCCGGCACTAAAGATGCCGGGCTGTGTCGTGATGTCCCTGCTGGGACAAGGCATTCCGGCCTACCCCTCAAAAAAACGAACTGGCTGCGTTCCTCCGCAAAACAGCGAAGAACCATTTTGCAGGAGAGGCGTCCAGAACGCACATCGCGCGCTATTCCTGCATATTCGACCATACTTGGGAATCGTAAGCCGGTTTGCTGATGGAAACATTCCATTCCTTGCTATCCGGGAGTTCGGGCCATGCGGGAGGATTGCCGTACACTCCCCAGAATTGTCCCCAAGTGAGCTGGCTGGCCCGGGAGGAGGCACAATGACCGTCCACATAAAGAACATTCACCCTGTTATTGTGCTTTGCGTATGCAGTCTGGAGGCGGCCGTTTTCCGAATCCACCGCCGCATTCGGACCCGTGCTGCCTTCCCAAACGGCATCCAGCCACGCGGCATCGCCGCAAAAGGTGTCGGGATTGTCGCTGCCTGGGCCGGGATTGCCATCGCAATCGCCGGGGTTGTTTGAACCGCTGACCTCGGTAATGGCCAGTAGTTGCGCCGGCTGCTTGGCTAGGGTGAGTTTGAAAGGAGGAGTTGGGGTTTGCATGGTCCCGTCAATATTGGCCAGGCAAAAGCAGCCGATTTCATTGAATCCATAAGACAGAAAACCCGTAATAGTCGGATCAAAAGTTCCGGACGCACTGGTATAGGTCAGGCCCCGCTGACGTTTGGGGCAAACCCAGGTCCGCGGGTTCTTGAGATAAGGTTGTATCATGGGCGCCGGCGTATTGGGCGTTTTCCCGTCTGATGCAAACCATTCCCCGCCGCACGTAAGTCCCAGACTGTTCTTGAAAGGCCCGGACGACCACCACACTGGCTTATTTGGAGGGCCTGGATCGGGGAAATACTGTTTGTTATCATCAGCATACATCAAAACGCCGATGCCAATCTGATGGACGTTGCTTAGACAGGAAGCACCCAACCCTTCGTCCTTGGCCTTTGACAACGACGGCAGCAGCAGGGACGCGAGAATTGCGATAATGGCAATGACCACAAGCAACTCGATTAGAGTAAAACCAGGCGTGGTTATCGAACGCGCAACGCTGGCGCACCCTGGGATTTTGGGCTCAGATTTTCCCATACATTTTGGAGTGGCGTAAGACTATTCCATGATTTGTTTGATTGCAATGATTAAATTTGACAAAATAAAAATTGGTTCCGCAGCGTTTGCGCCCGACCTAGTAAAACAATTTTCTTGAAAGTGCTGCCTTACAGAACAGTGCTGGCTCCGCACTTCGGTAAAAGTATAAGCGAAACGTTGTCCGGGTTGCCTCTCATCAAGGTCTCGTAGGAGCTCCACCCTCCGATTTATGGGAAGTGATGTCCGCGACCAGCTCCTGACTGAAAGACCCATTGGACCATGATAAATTCTTGACTGCGTTGGTTGCCTCCGCCACTATGCGTTATCCCTTGCATGAAAGACCGCCGCAAAAAAGCTGGCCGTCCACAACTGGCTTCTGCAGCCGCACCGCGCCTTCATGGTTGGAAACTTTGGCGATGGCGGCTGCTCGCGCTTGCCGGTGTGCCGTTATTGGTGTTGGCGGTCATCGAGTTGGCCTTGCGCGTGGCTGGGTTTGGCTATCCAACGTCCTTTCTTCTCCCTTCAGTCAATCATGATCACGCGACTTGGGTACAGAACAACCGCTTTGGCTGGCGCTTTTTCGGCAAACGGCTGGCGCGCGTCCCGCGTCCGCTTTCCATCGTGCAGGATCAGCCCGGCGACACCATCCGCATTTTCGTTTTTGGGGAATCGGCGGCCTTCGGCGATCCACAACCCGCCTTTGGTTTGCCCCGCGTCTTGCAAGCCGCGTTGAGCCTGCGGCATCCGCACATGAAATTCGAAGTGGTCAACGCCGCCATGACCGCCATCAATTCGCATGTGATCGTTCCGCTGGCGCGCGACTGCACCCGCGCTCAGGGCGATATTTGGATCATTTATATGGGCAACAACGAGGTCGTTGGTCCTTTTGGCGCGGGCACCATCTTCGGTTCGCAGGCGCCGCCGCTGCCATTCATTCGCACGACGCTGGCGTTAAAGAGTACGCGCCTCGGACAATTCATCGACGCCGCTCACGAACGCTGGGGAAAATCGGCCGCCAATAAAATGGATTGGGACGGCATGACCATGTTCCTCGATCAGGAAGTGCGCGCGGATGATCTTCGCATGGCCAACGTTTATCGAAATTTTGCGAGGAACTTGTCCGATATCATTCAAGCCGGCCACGATCAGGGCGCTGGAGTCGTCGTCAGCACTGTCGCTGTCAATTTGAAAGGCTGCGCGCCCTTCGCCACGCAGAATCGCCCCGGTTTGTCGGACGCCGACAAGCGCTCGTGGACGGAGTTGCTTCGCCTCGGAACCCAAGCGCAGACGCAAGGAAAGTTTGCCGAGGCCGAGGATGATTTCCGTAGGGCGGCGCAAATAGACGAAACCAGTGCCGAGTTGCAGTTTCGACTTGGGCGCTGCCGACTGGCCATGGGAGATCTGACCGGAGCGCAAAAGGCCTTGCTCGCCGCCCGCGATCTGGACACGTTGCGATTCCGCTGCGACAGCCGCTTGAACGATTTGATCAGAAAGGCTGCCGCGGGTCGCGAGGGCAACAGAATTCTTCTGGCCGATTCCGAGCGCGCCTTTGCCGCCGCGTCGCCGGACGGAGTGGCCGGAAGGGAATGGTTCTACGAGCATGTGCATCTGACTTTCGAGGGGAACTGTCTGCTGGCGCGGACATTGACGGAACAAATCGAAAAACTTCTTCCGCCAGACGCGTCCGGCTCCAAACCAGTCTGGCCGACCGTGGCCGATTGCGCCCGGAGATTGGGGAGAACAGACCGCGATTTGCGCGAGGCTTTGGTGACCATCCTCGCCCGATTGACCAAAGCGCCCTTCAAGACCCAAATCAATCACGACGAACAAGTCCAACGCATCACCGTGCAAGCGCGCCAATTGGCGGAGCAGAATCCGAGCGCCAGCCTCGCGCAGGCGTTGGAAGTCGTGCGAGCCGCAGTGACGGCATCCCCGGAAGACCCGCAACTTTATGAACAATTGGCCGCCGTCGAACGTTCGGCCGGGCAGTTGACAGAGGCTGAGGCGGCCGGGCGGCGTGAGGTCGATTTGCTGCCGAGCAGCGCGGTGGGTTGGTCGCAACTGGGTTACACTTATGTTTTGGAAAAGAAATATGGGGACGCGGTGCGAGCCGATCAGCGGGCCTTCGATTTGAATCCTCAAGACGTCGAGCCTTTGCAAAATCTCGCCACGGCCCTGAGGCAAATGGGCCGAACTGAAGACGCGCAGCGTGAATTCCGCCGCGTTGTATCTATTTCGCCCGGATTCGGGATTGGGTGGGTTAGTTTGGGGCAGGTCCTTGAAGGGTTGGGACGAAAAGACGAAGCGGCGGATTGCTATCGAAAGGGATTTGAGAACCGGATTAACCGCGCGCCCGAATTGGCGACCCTCGCCCGTTTTTGCATGAGCCGTGGGTGGTTCGAGGCCGCCGCCACAAATTACAGCGATGCCATGAGGTTGGATCCGTCCGATGCAACTTTGCCGCGCGAGGCCAGTCAGGCTCATTTCTCGCTTGGCATGGAACTTGGAAAATCCGCTCAGGCGGCGGCGGCGGCCCGCGAATTTAAGGAAGCGGTGCGGTTAAATCCGGAAATGATCGAGGCCCGGCTTAATTTTGGGATTGCATTATTTAATGATAACAAATGGGACGAATCCTGCCATGAATTCGAGCAGGTCGCACAGCGCTGTCCCACCAACGATTTGGCGCGCCATTACCTCGAACTTCTCCATTCTCGCACGGTTCAGCCAAAGCATCCGTAGGCAGGGGCTGGAAGGGAATGCGTCTCGATTTTCAGTCCCATGATTTATAAAGATGATGAGCAAATTGTATTGGAAATCAACGACTTACGCCAACCGTGCGCCTCCAAAAAAGCAGAAGCACGCTTCGAGCGTTTCATTTTAACTGTACGCAAATTCTTTGACAAAGTACTTGCTCTTGGAATGTTTTGCTGATACGTTCGCGTGTTAGGTGAAAAAAACTGTTACTTTGTTACGGCGGTTGGGCCATTTCCATCCCTTGGGTGGCGCTTTGTCGCGTAGCGCTTTAGTGGCCCTCATGGCGCTCCTTTTGGGGGCAGCCGTGAGTTACGCTGATCCTTATTCGTTGTCGCAGACGAATACGCAAGCTGCCGGGCTGACAGCATGGGAAGAAAAAACGGTGAGCGGAGAATTCAGGTCAAAGGGAAAGACGGCAGCAGCCAACGATTTGCGGGAATGGCAGTTCCGTTATTTATTCAACAACGATCCGGATAAGCTTTGGAAACCATGGAAGAAAAGGCCGTTCGGAGTGGATTCCGATTCGGATTTCGCTTTGGACTCGGTTTTTCATAATTTTTCCGTTCCCGATACCATTGCCGACACGGCCGAGGAACTCCAATCCATGCCAAGCGACGATGATATTCCAGTTCGCAGTCTGCCTTGGGCTCGGCCGCAAGCCGACGATGGTAATGAGTCATTGGTGCAGTATTCAGAGAGCCCAACCGGCGCGGCTGTTGGTCAGCCTGCAAGGGCGCAACAGACGGGCGACAGCGTGGATTTCTCCGGCGAAACAGCAAAAGGCTCGTCGAAAGTCGATTATTCTCCCGCTGAAACTGAAGGCCTGCGTTCCGGCTCCCCGCATGACCCAGGCGACTTGTCGCAAGCCCCAGACGGCTGGCCCATTTCTTCCTCAGAGCCCATACCACAAATCCTGCAACCGGAGCCAACAGTGACCGCTTTGTGGGGGCTTTCGGCTTTGGCGTTTGCCTACGGCCGCAAGCTTCGTGGGAAGCAGTAATCCCGCCAAGCCGTTAAACTTCTGTCCGGCCAAACGCTGGCTTGCCACAGCTTTCCCGCCCGTTAAGCTCCTTTTGTGAATCTTCTTTTTGTCGGCGACATAGTCGGCGAACCGGGGCGGCACGCGTTACGCAGGCTGTTGCCGGGACTCCGCGAAACTCATCAAATCGATGTGGTCATTGCCAACGGCGAAAATGCTGCGGGCGGCGCGGGCATTACGATCAATACCGCGTGCGAAATCCTGGATGCCGGTGTCAACATCATTACCAGCGGCGACCATCTATGGGATCAGAAGGAAGTCACCATGCTGATGCAAACCGAGCCGCGTTTCCTGCGGCCTTGCAATTACCCTCCGGGGACGGTCGGGCAGGGTAGCACGGTTTGGCGCGCGGAGGGTTTGCCGCCGGTGGGGGTTCTCAATCTTCAGGGCCGCACCTTTATGCCGCCCTTGGAAAACCCTTTTCTCTGCGCCCGCGCCGAGGTGGCGCGCTTGCGGCAAATGACCCAGATCATTTTTGTTGACATGCATGCGGAGGCGACTTCGGAAAAGATCGCCCTGGCGCGGATGTTGGATGGACAGGTTTCCGCCGTGGTCGGCACGCACACCCACGTGCAAACGGCCGATGAGCAAATCTTTCCCGGCGGCACGGCCTATTTGACCGACGCGGGATTCACCGGGCCGCATGAAAGCGTCCTGGGGCGTGAAATCGCGCCAGTTATCGAACGCTTTTGCACCAACACACCCCAGAAATTCGGCGTGGCCGGCGGACGCATTCTTTTGCAGGGCGCGCTCATCGAGATCGACGACCTGTCCGGACGGGCATTGTCGATTAAGCGAGTCTCCGAGCCCGTGACCTAAAAGACACCCATGCCGCGTGGCGCCACATCGCAATGGGATTTCGGCGGCGAGCTTTTCCCCAAGGAGGCCATGCGCCGGGTCTTTTCCGTGACCGAATTGACTGGCGACATTCGGCATTTGCTGGAACGGAATTTTGGCCAGTTGTGGGTCAGCGGCGAGATCACCAATTGCCGAGCCCAGAGTTCCGGCCATGTCTATTTCACCCTTAAAGACGCCGGCGCGCAAATGGGTTGCGTCCTTTTTCGCACCGATCCTGTCATCGGACGCGAGGCGTTGCAAGATGGCCAAAAAGTTACGCTCAAAGGCGAACTCACGGTCTATGAACCGCGCGGCCAATACCAATTGCATGTTCTCGCCATCGAGGCCCAAGGCGCGGGCGCGCTGCAAATCGCCTTTGAAAAGCTCAAACAAAAACTGGCTGCCGAAGGACTTTTTGCGCCCGAACGCAAACGGCCGCTGCCGCGTTTTCCGCAACGCATCGGTTTGATTACTTCCCCCACCGGCGCCGCTTTGCGCGATGTTTTGCACGCCGTGCAACGGCGACATCCCGCGCTACGCATCATCTTTGCGCCGTCCGCCGTGCAAGGTCCCGGCGCGGCTTCGGAGATCAAGGGTGCCATCGCGTTGCTGAATCGTTATGCAGAGGAATCCGGCCGGAAGTTGGATGCAATTCTATTGACACGTGGCGGCGGCAGCCTGGAGGATTTATGGGCCTTCAACGAAGAGGCGGTGGCACGCGCTATCGTGCAATCCACCCTTCCCGTGGTTTCCGCCGTTGGGCATGAAATTGATTTCACCATCAGCGATTTCGCCGCTGACTTGCGCGCCGCCACGCCAACCGCGGGCGCGGAGATTCTGACCGAAGGTGTTTTCGCCGCCGCGCGATGGCTGGATGAAATTCCCGGTCGCATGGGAGAAGCGGTGCGCCGACGGGCTGCCTCCGAGCAACGGCATTTGGATCAGCTTGTGCAACGTTTAAGAACCTTGCACCCGCGCCGTCAGATTAACAGCCGACGGCAAAATCTGGATGATCTGGAAATTCAGTTGACTCGCTCCTTGCGGCGAGCCCTGAAACAACGCCACGAGGCCGCCGGCAACCTTGTCTTGCGCCTTGGCCGGTTGCGTCCCAGCCGGCTGCTCGTGTTGCGCCGTGAACAGCTCACCGAACACGCCGACCGCTTGCGCGAACAAACAAAACACCGCCTGCGCTCCTTACGCCAACACGCCGACGGCCTGGCCGCCCGCTTGCGGTTGCTGGGCCCAGAACAAGTCCTGGCCCGCGGCTATTCGATTACGATGGATGCCGCTGACGGAAAGATCATCCGCGCTGCCCGCGAAACCAAGCCGGGACAAATGCTAAAGACGCGTCTCAAATCCGGCGAAGTACGGAGCGTAGTGCAAGGCGAAGAGGGGAACAAAAAGAGAAAGTAGCTGGATAATTTCAAAACTGGTCCGGAGCAACCAAAACACAGCGAGCCCCTCTTTCTTGAAATTCTTGAAGTTGCTTTTGTGCTAAGAAAAACTTTCCAGGTCTGAAATCATCCGGAAAAGGGCTTGAGTTATAGGACGCCGATAGCCTAATTTGTCCTTCAGCGTTTTCGCTTTCGAGACTTAAAGTTCCATCCACGTCACCTGTCTTGGTTTTATTTTCAGGCACAATCCGTCAAATGACTTCGGGTCTATGCTTGGGTCCGGTGTAATCCAACCATCGTTACTCATTTTACAGTTTTACTTTCCATGCGCCAGTATCGTGGCTCTCCCCATTGTTGCATAAACAGACTTAATTTT
>Ga0302325_10025821_pt1 | contig 12206 bp, 9 predicted proteins | sample Palsa_T0_2_FD_201948 | JGI IMG/M metagenome (GOLD analysis project Ga0302325, IMG submission 201948) | Peat permafrost microbial communities from Stordalen Mire near Abisko, Sweden - Palsa_T0_2 | ecosystem: Environmental > Terrestrial > Soil > Palsa > Peat permafrost | place: Sweden: Abisko...
GTCCAAGCGCCCGCGCAACGACGAGACCGCGTCCAAGCCCGCGGCGAAGCGAACGGCCGCGCCCAAGCCGTCGGCCAAGCGCGGCCCGCGACGCGGCGGCTCGACCAGCCGGCGGGTCGCGCCCCCACTCGAGCACCGCGTGCTGATGACCGCGACGCTGTGCCTGCTGGCGTTCGGCGCGGTGATGGTCTACAGCGCCTCGTCACCGGTCGGCGCGCTCTCCAGTGGCGGCAGCGGGGCCGGCGAGTTCCTGCACTACGTCGTGTTCGTCGCGCTGGGGCTGGGGATCATGTACTTCCTCGAGCGCCACGGGCTCGAGCTGCTGAGCGAGCGGCTCGTCCGGCTGCTGCTGCTCGGCTCCGGCGCGCTGCTCGTGCTCGTGCTCGTCCCACATTTCGGGGTGCAGGTCCAGGGCGCGCGGCGCTGGTTCGGGGCCGGGCCGATCCAGTTCCAGCCGTCGGAGCTCGTCAAGCTCGCGCTGATCCTCTACGCCGCGCAGAAGCTCTCGAGTCCGCACAAACGGGCCCGCAGCTGGTGGGAGATCATCAAGCCGGTCGCCTGGCCGGCGCTGGTGGCCTGCGGGCTGATCGTGATCGAGCCCGATCTCGGCACCACGCTGGTCGTGGCGTTGACGATGCTCTCGATGCTGCTTGCGGCCGGTCTGCCGCCCAAGTACCTGTTCGCGATCGTCGGCGCGGGCGCGTTCGTCGTGATCGTCCTGGTGCTGGTCCAGCCCTACGAGCAGGCTCGGCTGACGGCGTTCCTGCACCCGTGGGCGGAGGCGACCAAGGCCGGTCCGGGCTACCAGGCCGTGCAGGGGCAGATCGCGCTGGGATCGGGCGGCCTGTTCGGCGTCGGCCTCGGCAAGTCGGTGCAGAAGATCTACTACCTGCCGGAGGCCAACACCGACTTCATCCTCGCCGTGATCGGCGAGGAACTCGGCGTGATGGGCATCTTCGCGGTCGTCTGCCTGTACGGGATGATCGCCTACGCGGGCCTGCGCACCGCGCGGCGCGCGGCCACCCGACACGCCAAGCTGCTGGCCACCGGGTTGACCTCGTTGGTGCTCTGCCAGGGCACGCTGAACATCTTCGTGGTGCTCGGGCTGGCGCCACTGACCGGGGTGCCGTTGCCGTTCATCTCCTACGCGCCGACGAACCTGTGGGTGATGCTCGCCTCGGTCGGCCTGTTGCTGAACATGAGCCGCCCCAAGGCCGGACGTCTGCGAGTCGTCGATCCCGACACGACGATCGCCGCGTCGGAGTCGAGGAGGAGTGCAAGCGCCCGTCAGCGGCGGCGCAACGAGCGGGCGCAGCGACGCGCCGCGGAGGCGCGGTTCCAGGACCGCGCGGGCTGACGCGCCCCGTACTGCGGCCGCATGCCCAGCAGCCCCTCGGGGAGGATCGGCGATCCGGTCACACCTGTCGTGACGCAAACGCCACTCTCCGTCCGAGGGGGAGTGCATCGCGCCAGCTGGGCCATTCTCGGCGATGGGCTACGGTCGATGGTGGCCACGCAGGGATCGTGCCACCCCCGACGATTGATGACAGACGCAGCAGCCGCAGACGCCACGACGCTCGCCGAGGCCGACACCGCCGATCCAGCGGCGACGGCCGGGCCGCGGGTCGTGATCGGGGTCGGCGGGACCGCTGGGCACGTGGTGCCCGCGATCGCGGTCGCCGACGTGCTGCGCGATCACGGCGCGCACGTCGTGTTCGCGGGCGGTGATCGGTTCGAGCGCGAGCTGGTGCCTGAGGCCGGCTACGAGCTGCGCACCCTCCGAGTCGCGCCGCTGGCGCGCCGGCGGCCGGCGGAGGCCGCCCGCGCCGCCGCGATCGACTTCGGCGCGCTCGGCCATGCGATGCGGCTGATCGGCCAACTGTCGCCCGACGTGGTGCTGGCCGCCGGCGGCTACGTCGCCGGCCCGGTCGGCCTGGCCGGCGCGCTGCGCCGCGTGCCGCTGGTGCTGATGGAGGCCGACAGCCACCTGGGGATCACCAACCGCTGGCTCGCGCCGATGGCCAGGCGGGTCTGCCTGGCGTTCGGAATCGAGGGCCGAGACTCCGCCCGCTACCGGATCACCGGGCGGCCGATACCGGCCCCGGCGACCGACCGCGCCGCCGCCCGCGCGCGGTTCGGGCTGGAGCCCGACGAGCAGTGCGTGCTCGTGTTCGGCGGCTCGCAGGGCGCGCGGTCGATCAACCACGCCGCGATCGAGGCGTTCGCCGGGGCGGCTGGCCGAGTTCGGATCCTGCACGCGGCGGGCACGCGTGATCTCGACGATCTGACGGCGCCCGGCCCCCACTACGACCTGCGCGGCTACATCGGCAACTTCGGCGAGGCGTTGCTCGCCGCGGACCTGGTGATCGCCCGCTCCGGTGGATCGGTGTTCGAGATCGCCGCGCACGGCCGTCCGATGATCCTGATCCCCTACCCCTACTCGGCCGGTGGCCATCAGGACGACAACGCCCGGCACATGCAGCACGCCGGCGCGGCGGTCGTGATCGCGGACGCGGATCTGACCGGCCCGCGGCTCGCCGCCGAGGCCGGTCGCCTGCTCGGCGACCCCTCGGGTCTGACGGCGATGGCGCGAGCCTCGCTGGCGATGGCGCGGCCAGACGCGGCGCGTGAGATCGCCGACGAGGTGCTCGCGGCCGCGGGGCGGGACACCGACCATCGGTGAACGCGCCGTCGGCCGCCCAATACGCTCCGCCGCGATGACCGAGTCAGCGCCCTGGCGCCTGCGCCGGCTGCATTTCGTCGGGATCGGCGGCGCCGGGATGAGCGGGGTCGCGATCGTCGCGCGCGGGCTCGGCGCGACCGTCACCGGCTCTGACGGGGTCGACACCCCGTATTGCCGCCGGCTGCGCGAGCAGGGGATCGAACCTGCGATCGGCTACGACGCCGCCAACGTCCCCGCCGGCGCCGAGCTCGTGTATGGCTCGGCGATCGCCGCCGACAATCCCGAGCGGGCGGCGGCCGGAACGGCGCCGCAGCTGCACCGGGCCGACCTGCTGGCACAGATCTGCGCGTTGCGCCGCTGCCTGGCGGTGACCGGCACCCACGGCAAGACGACCACCACCTCGATGGCCGTTCAGGCGCTGCGCGGCGCTGGGATGGATCCGTCGTACGTGGTCGGTGCCGAGCTGCGAGCGACCGGTGTCAATGCGGCGCTGGGCACGGGGGAGTGGATCGTGGTCGAGGCCGACGAGTCCGACCGCTCGCTGCTCAAGCTGGACCCGGAGATCGCGATCCTGACCAACGCCGAGCTCGACCACCACGCCACCTACGCCTCGTTCCAGGACCTGGAGGCGACGTTCGCCCAGTTCATGGCCAAGGCGAGCGGTGGCGCCGTCGTCTGGGATCGCCCGCGGCTGCGCGCCCTGTGCCCCGGAGGCGGGATTCCGTACGACGCAGCTGACGCGGTCGCAGGTCCGGCCGGCACCACGTTTCACTGGCGCGGCAAGACCGTCACGTTGACCGTCCCGGGTGTGCACAACGCGATCAACGCCGCGGGCGCGCTGACCGCCTGCGCGCTGGCCGGGGCCGATCCCGCGGCGGCCGTCACCGCGCTCGGGGAATTCCGCGGCGCCCGGCGACGGATGGAGCTGCTCGGGCAGACCGCGTCCGGCGCGGTCGTCTACGACGACTACGCCCATCATCCGACCGAGGTGGCGACGATGGTCGTTGCTGCGCGTTCGCTGCAGCCCCGCCGGGTCATCGCGGTGTTCCAACCCCACCTGTTCTCACGCACCCGTGAACTCTCGCACGGGTTTGGTCAGGCGCTCGCCGGCGCCGATCTCGTCGTCGTCGTGCCGATCTACCCGGCCCGTGAGCGGGCCGAGGACTTCCCGGGAGTCGACGGGCGGCTGGTCGCCGCGGCCGCGGCCGACGCATGGCCGGGGCGCCGCCCGGTCGCGTGGATGCCGTCGCTGGACGCCGGCGCCGCGTACCTGCGCGCGACCCTCCGCGACGGCGACCTGTGCCTGGTGATGGGCGCCGGGAGCGTTGACTCGCTCGGGCGGGCGCTGGTCGGCTGAGCCGAGGCGTGGCGCCTCCGAACGGGTGCACCACGCCTCGGCGGAGCGCCTCCGAACGGATGCACCACGCCTCGGCGGAGCGCCGCCACGAACTTTGGCGAGTTCCTGCGGCGGCTCCGCAGTGGATTGCCATGATTCGGGCGGCTCTTGGCCCGAGGTCAGCCGAGGCTGGTCGTCGCGGCCGGCCACGGATCTAGGCTCCGCGTCGATGGCCGACGGATCTAGGCTGCGCTGTCGATGACCGACGAACTGCCCGATGGCGTCGTCCGCGACCACCCGCTCGCGCGGCTGACGACGATCCGCACCGGTGGCAGCGCCGAGCTGTTCGCCCGTCCCGGGACCGTCGCCGAGCTCGAGGCGCTTTTGCGCTGGGCCGCGGACGCGCAGCTTGAGGTAGGGGTCGTGGGCTCGGGGTCGAACCTGTTGGTGGCGGACGAGGGCGTCCGCGGATTGGTGCTCAAACTTGACCGGCAGCTGTCACAGATCGAGCAGGACGGAGCCCGCCTTGACTGCGGCGGCGGCGCCCGTCTGCCCGCGGTCTCGGCGGCCGCGGCCCGGCTTGGACTGTCCGGCATCGAGTTCGGCGTCAACATTCCTGGCACGGTCGGCGGAGCGGTACGGATGAACGCCAACGCTTACGGCGGCGAGCTGGCCGGCGCGCTGGAGTGGGTCGACGTGGTGTCCGCGGCCGGGACGGCGCGGCGTGCCCCCAGCGAGTTCGCGTTCGCCTATCGCCGCTCGAACCTGCGGGCGGGCGAGATCGTGGCCCGGGCGCGGTTCGCGCTGAGCGCCGCGAGCCCGGATGAGGTCAAGGCGACGCTCGCCGATATGCGCCGGCGCCGGCGTGAGGCCCAGCCGTCCGGGATCAAGACGTTCGGGTCGACATTCAAGAACCCGTCCGACGCGGCCGCCGAGGGCCGCAGCGCCGGCCGGCTGCTGGACGCCGCCGGCTGCCGCGGCCTGCGGATCGGCGGCGCCGGCTTCTCCGAGAAGCACGCGAACTTCGTCGAGAACCACGGCTCGGCGACGACCAGGGAGGTGATCGAGGTGATGGCCGAGGGACGACGACGGGTCAAGCAGCGATTCGGCATCGAGCTCGAGCCCGAGGTCCAGAGCCTCGGTCCGGTGCCGATCCCAGCCAAATGGCGGCACAGGTGATCGGGATCCGGCGCCGTCGGCCCGAGCCGGCGACCGGCTTCGCCGCCTACGACGAGGCCGCGTTCGATCGCGATGCGGCGTTCGCGCGGCCGTCCCGCCGCCGGCGGCTGCCGCGCCTGGGACCGCTGCTGCTCATCTCCGCGGTCCTGCTTGCCGGACTGCTCATCGGCGGCTATTTCTGGGTTCGCAGCTCCTCGCTGTCGGCCGTCCGAGAGGTCAAGGTGATCGGTCTCAGCGGCCCGCAGGCCGGGCAGATCCGCGATGCCCTCCAGACCACCGCGCGGGGCATGTCGACGCTGAACGTCAGCACCGGCGAGTTCCACAACACGGCCGCGGCGTATCCCGAGGTCAAATCGATCGCGACGGCGGCCAGCTTCCCGCACTCGATGACGATCACCGTGGTCGAGCAGAACCCGGTCGCGGTCGTGGCCGCCGGTGGCCATCGGACCGTCGTCTCCGGTGATGGGACGTTGCTGCCGAACGTGAGCGCGAGCTCGTCGCTGCCGACGATCGCAATGACCGTCGCGCCGGGCGGGACGACCCTGTCCGGCGCGTCGCTGCAGGAGGCCGAGCTGTTGGCCGATGCGCCCTATGCGCTGCTGTCGCGAGTCGCGTCGGCGACGGAGAGCTCGGCTCACGGACTGACGGTCGCGCTGCGCTCAGGGCCGCAGGTGTACTTCGGGGGATCCGGCCGGCTGACCGCCAAGTGGCACTCGGCGGTCGCAGTGCTGGCGAACGCCAGCTCGGCCGGTGCCGCCTACATCGACGTGACCGATCCGTCGCGGCCCGCAGCGGGTCCTTGATCAACACTCAACCTTAGGTAGAGATTTACTCCCGCATCCGACCGAACGCTCTGTAATAATCGAGACTTCCGCGATCTGCACAGATCGTTGCATTCCGTACCCTGGCGTTGACTCCGTCGATCGCCTATGTTTACGTGCCGAATTGAGCGGGCGCAAATCGTGCCGGCACAACACTGAACCCTGACTCAAGGGTCGGAACGGAAGATATGGAAAGCGGAAGCTATCTGGCAGTCATCAAGGTCGTCGGTGTCGGCGGCGGCGGGATCAACGCCGTCAACCGGATGATCGACGCCGGACTGCGAGGCGTCGAGTTCGTGGCGTGCAACACCGACGCGCAGGCGCTCGCGATGTGCGACGCCGACATCAAGCTCAACATCGGCCATCAGCTGACCAAGGGACTCGGCGCCGGGGCTAACCCCGACGTCGGACACGGCGCCGCCGCGGAGTCGCGTGACGAGATCAAGGAGGCGCTGAAGGGCGCCGACATGGTGTTCGTGACCGCCGGCGAGGGCGGCGGCACCGGCACCGGCGCGGCGCCGGTGATCGCGGAGATCGCCAAGAACGAGATCGGCGCGCTGACCGTCGGCGTCGTCACCCGCCCGTTCGCGTTCGAGGGGACCCGGCGCGCGAGCGCCGCCCAGGACGGAATCCAGCGGCTGCGGGAGAACGTCGACACGCTGATCGTGATCCCGAACGAGAAGCTGCTCGGGATCGTCGAACGGCGGACCTCGATCCTCGAGGCCTTCCGCGAGGCCGACAACGTCCTGCGCCAGGGCGTGCAGGGCATCACCGACCTGATCACGATCCCCGGCCTGATCAACCTCGACTTCGCCGACGTGCGCACGATCATGTTCGAGGCCGGCTCGGCGCTGATGGGGATCGGCACCGCCGCCGGCGAGAACCGCGCCGCCGAGGCGGCGAAGATGGCGATCTCCTCGCCGCTGCTGGAGGAATCGGTCGAGGGCGCGATGGGGATCCTGCTGAACATCACCGGCGGCCAGGAACTCGGCCTGTTCGAGGTCTCCGAAGCCGCGGACATCGTCCATGCCGCCGCCGACGCCAACTCGAACATCATCTTCGGGGCGGTGATCGACGACAACCTCGGCGACGAGGTTCGCGTCACCGTGATCGCCACCGGCTTCGATCACGGCCGCTCGAATCCCTCAAGCGCCCGTGAGGTCACCCGCCGGGAGCGCCGTGACCGCGACGTGACGATGGACGATCGCCAGCGCAACTCGCTGGAGATCTCCGACGACGACATCGACATCCCGTCGTTCCTGAAGAACCGCTGAGGCGGCTCAGCGCGCGTTGCGCAGCAGCTCCAGCACCTCCGCGTGCAGTGGCCCGTCGGTCGCAACGGCGGTGTGCGTGTCGATCCGGTCGCTTCCGTCGAAGTCGGTGAAGCGGCCGCCCGCCTCCTCGACGAGCAGCTTGAGCGGGGCGTAGTCCCATGCGAAGCTGCCGACGCTGACCGCGATCTCGGCTTCCCCGCAGGCGACCGCCAGGAAGCTGTGGCCGCGGTTGGGTCGGGCCTCGGCGCAGCGCTCGGCGACCGCGTAGATCGGATGCGCCCGGTTGCTGGCCGCCAGATCGCCACGCCAGGTGTCGCCGACGGTCGCGTCCGCGAGCCGCGCCCGCGTGCTGACTCGGAGCCGGCGGCCATCATGGAAGGCGCCCCGGCCGCGAACCGCCCACCAGCGCTCCCCGAGCGCGGGGAAGTCGACGATCCCAAGCACGAGCCGGTCGTCGACGGCCAACGCGATCAGGGTCATCCATGCGGGATCGCCGGCGATGAATCGCTTCGTTCCGTCGATCGGGTCGAGGTACCAGCGCCTCGCCGCGGGCCCGGTGTCGCCGAGCTCCTCGCCCGTCACCATGTCGCCCGGACGATCACGTGCCAGGCTCGTTCGCAGGGCGGTCTCGATCGCGACGTCGACATCGGTCACGGGCGAGCCGTCCGGCTTCGTCGTCACCGAGAAATCCTGTTGGCGAAAACGCGGAACCGAGATCGAGGCGGCCAGATCGGCCAACCGTGACGCGTAGACGACCTCATCATCCATCGGCCATCAGTTTGGCGCAGAGCGCCATGTCGCCGCCGGCGGGGGAAGGTCGTCGATTGCGTACCGAGGGTGGGTGGAACGGAATCGGCAAAGCTGGCTGCCGCGGACCCGCGCGGTAGGCCCGCGGGGTCGCAGAACGAGGCCGCGCGGTCCCTGCAGGAGGCCGCGCGCGGTGGCCGCGCGGCGCGTAATAGCCTGAGCAGGCGTGCCCGAGGATGCGCAGACGCTGCGCCGCGGCCCATTGCACGATCGCCACGTGGCCGCCGGCGCCAAGCTGATCGAATTCGCCGGCTGGGAGATGCCCGTGCAGTACGAGGGGATCCGGGCCGAACACCTCGCCGTGCGTGCGCGGGCGGGCGTGTTCGACGTCTCGCATATGGGCCAGATCGCGACCCGGGGCCCGCAGGCGAGCGAGCTGCTGCAGCGGCTGCTGTCCGGCGACGTGCGCAAGCTGCCGGTCGGCGGCGCGCAGTACGGCGTGATCTGCCGTGAGGACGGCGGCGTGCTCGACGATCTGATCACCTACCGGTTGGCCGAATGCGAGTACCTGACGGTTTCGAACGCCGCCAACCACGACAAGGACCTGGCCTGGTTCTCCGAGCACGCGGGCGGGTATGACGCCGACGTGCTCGATCTGATCGACCGGTTCGCGATGCTCGCGGTCCAGGGACCCCGAGCGCGAGCGATCGTGCGTCAGCTGTCCGATGGGGCGCCCCCCGGGCGAATGCATGTCTTCGAGCGCTCGGTGGCCGGCGCGGCGGCGGTGGTCTGCGGGACCGGCTACACGGGCGAGGCGGGCGTCGAGTTGCTGCTCGATCCCGCCGACGCGCCCGCCGTCTGGGACGCGCTGCTCGACGCCGGGGCCGTGCCCGCCGGGCTCGGCGCGCGCGACACGCTGCGGCTCGAGGTCTGCTTCCCGCTGTACGGCAACGACCTCAGCGAGGAGCGCGGCCCGATCGAGGCCGGCCTGGGTTGGTGCTGCGCCGAGGGAACCGGCTTTATCGGCTCAGACGCCGTCGCCCGCGCGCGCCTATCGCCGGCCACCCACGCGCCGCAGCGGCTCGCGGCGTTCGTGCTCGACGGGCCGGGAATCCCGCGGCCGGGCAACGGGATCGGGCAGGGTGGGGTGGTGACCAGCGGGACGATGTCGCCGAGCCTCAAGCGCGGGATCGGCATGGGATACGTGAACGCCGCTCACGCCACGCCCGGGACCCCGCTTACCATCGACGTACGCGGCACCGAACGCGCGGCGACCGTGCACCGCAAGCCGATCTATTCCAAGGAGGCCTGAACAGCGCAATGGCCGATGCCAGCTACCCGGACGATCTGCTCTATCACGCAGAGCATGACTGGGCCCGCGTCGATCCCGCCCACCCTGACCAGGCAACGCTGGGGATCACGTGGTATGCGCAGGACTCACTGGGCGAGATCGTGTTCTTCGATCCGCCCAAGCAGGGCACGACCCTGACCAAGGACAGCCCGTACACCGAGGTCGAGTCGGTCAAGGCGGTGTCGGACGTCATGGCGCCATTGTCGGGCGAGGTCATCGCGGTCAACGACGCCCTGGCCGACACTCCCGAGCAGATCAACGACGACCCCTACGGCGAGGGTTGGCTGGTGAAGATCAGCCTGTCGGACCCGTCGGAGTCCGAATCGCTGATGGACGCTGCGGCCTACGAGGCGACGCTTGACTGAGTACACCTCGGTCACCGATGCCGACCGTCGCGAGATGCTGGACGCGATCGGCGTCGCCTGCGTCGAGGACCTGTTCGCCGACGTCCCGCAGGCGCTGCGGCTCGCCCACGGGCTCGAGCTCGACCGCGGGCGCTCGGAGCAGGAGGTGTACGCCGAGCTGCGTGAGCTGGCGGCTCGCAACGTCAGCACCGAGGACGAGCTGTCGTTCGTCGGCGCGGGGATGTACGACAACTACGTCCCGGCGCTGATCGACGCGCTGATCTCACGCGCCGAGTTCCTGACGCCCTACACGCCGTACCAGCCCGAGGTCTCCCAGGGCGGGCTGCAGGCGATGTTCGAGTACCAGACGGCGATCTGCGAGCTGACCGGCCTGCCGGTCTCCAATGCCTCGGTGTACGAAGCGCCGAGCGCCGTCGCCGCCGCCGGCTACATCGCCAAGCACTTCACCGAGCGCCGGCGGTTCGTGGTCTCGCGCGGGGTCCACCCGCACGCGATCGAGACGCTCCGCACGCTCGCGCATGGGTGGGAGATGGACGTCTGCGAGGCCGACCTGTCCGATGGGCTGACGTCGCTGCCCGCACTGGACGACGATGTCGCTGCGGTGATCGTCGCCCAGCCCAACTTCCTGGGCGCGGTCGAGGACCTCGCCGAGCTCGCCGCGGCCGCGCACGAGGCCGGCGCGCTGTGTATTGCCAGCTGCGATCCGATCGCTCTGTCGCTGTTGCGCTCGCCGGGGGAGTGCGGGGTCGATATCGCCGTCGGCGAGGGCCAGACGCTCGGCAACCGCCTGGACTTCGGCGGTCCGTCGTTCGGGTTCTTTGCGGTGAGCGAGCCGCTGACCCGGCGGGTGCCGGGTCGGATCGCCGGGGAGACCGTCGATCTCGACGGTCGCCGCGGGTTCGTCTTGACGCTGCAGACCCGTGAGCAGCACATCCGCCGCGAGCGGGCCACCTCGAACATCTGCACCGCCCAGGCGCTGAACGCGCTTGCGGGCGTGATCTACCTGAGCTGGCTCGGCCGTCAGGGGTTCACCGAGCTGGGCGAGCTGCTCGTGCAGCGCACCGCCTACGCGCGCGAGCGGCTTGCGGCGCTGCCGGGCGTTGAGCTGTTGCACGCGCAGCCCGTCTTCCGCGAGTTCGCGGTCACGCTCGAGGCGCCCGTCGAGCGCGTGATCGAGCGCTGCCTGCGCCAGGGGGTCAACCCCGGCTATCCGTTGGCGGCTCACTACCCCGAGCACCCGCGCGGACTGCTGGTGGCGATCACCGAGCTGCGTGACGCCGCCGACATCGACCGGCTCGCGGCCGTGCTCGGTGAGGCGGTCGCGGCCGAGGCCGAGGCCGGGGCGTCCGACCGCAGCGGCTCCCTCGAACAGGTGCGCTCGTGACGGCCGTCGCCTCCAGCATCGAGGAACCGCTGACGATCTTCGAGCGTTCGCGGCCCGGCCGCCGGGCGTTCTCGCCGCCGCCGCTCGACGTTCCGCGCCGGTCGCTGGATGAGCTCTTGCCCGGCCACCTGCGCCGCGCGCAGCCGCCACGGCTGCCCGAGGTCTCAGAGCCGGAGATCGTTCGTCACTACACCCGCCTGTCCAAGCGCAACTTCGACCTGGACTCCGGCTTCTATCCGCTGGGCTCGTGCACGATGAAGCACAATCCGCGCCTGCACGAGCGGGTCGCGGCGCTGCCGGGCCACGCCCGCCTGCACCCGCTGCAGCGGCCCGAGCGGGCACAGGGGGCGCTGGAGCTGATGTGGCGCCTGCAATCGGCGCTCGGCGAGATCTCGGGGCTGCCGCACGTGTCGCTACAGCCGTCGGCCGGATCGCACGGCGAGCTCGCCGGCGTGCTGCTGACCCGTGCCTACCACGAGGACCGCGGCGAGCGCCGGACCAAGGTGCTGACCCCCGACACCGCGCACGGGACCAACCCGGCGACGGTCACGATGGCCGGCTACGAGGTCGTCAAGGTCGGCACCGATCCGGACGGCAACGTCGACCTAGACGACCTGCGCGCCAAGGCGAGCGAGGACGTCGCCTGCCTGATGTTGACCAACCCCTCGACCCTGGGGCTGTTCGAGCCGGCCGTCGCCGAGATCGCCGAGATCGTCCACGGCGTCGGCGCGACGCTCTATTACGACGGCGCCAACCTCAACGCGATCATGGGGATCTGTCGGCCCGGCGACATGGGGTTCGACATCGTGCACTTCAACCTGCATAAGACGTTCACCCAGCCGCACGGCGGCGGCGGGCCCGGTGCCGGCCCGATCGCGGTATCCAACCGGATCGAACCGTTCCTGCCGCGGCCACAGGTGGTCCGGAGCGACGGCCACAACGGCGACCGTCCGGGCTACGGGCTCGACTTCGACCGGCCGAAGTCGATCGGCCGCCTGCGCGGCTTTCAGGGCAACTACGGGGTGTTCGTGCGCACCTACGCCTACATCCGATCGCTCGGCGCCGA